>Ga0247842_10005397_pt1 | contig 15219 bp, 18 predicted proteins | sample LaCruzMarch2015__3_FD_192411 | JGI IMG/M metagenome (GOLD analysis project Ga0247842, IMG submission 192411) | Freshwater microbial communities from meromictic Lake La Cruz, Castile-La Mancha, Spain - LaCruzMarch2015_19m | ecosystem: Environmental > Aquatic > Freshwater > Lake | place: Spain...
GGCAAGATTATAGTTTTTGAACAGATAAAGAAAAAATATGTATAATAATAATGTCTTCTTATACATATGATTTAACATAAACAAAATAAAACGAAAATCAAAAGAAATACAAAAAAATGGAATCACCAGATACACAGCATCAAGTAATGGGCTATGACCGGGCTGCAACAATGTTTTCTCCAGATGGGCATATATTACAAGTAGAATATGCAGAAAAAACAGTAAGATTAGGAAGTTCAAGTATGGGCATTGTTTGTGCAGATGGCGTTCTAATAATTGCAGATAAAAGAATGAATGACAATTTGATTGTTCCAGAATCTGCAAACAAAGTTTTTGAAATCGATAGCCATATAATTGGAACAGCAGCAGGAATAATGAGTGATGCTCGTGTTCTTATTGAACGAGGCCAATTAATAGCGCAACAGCATAGAGTTACATATGACTCGCCTGTTGATGTTGTTTCAATAATAAAAGATATCTCTGATATAAAACAGCAGTTTACACAGCATCCGGGAGTAAGACCATTTGGAGTAGCAATAATGGTTGCGGGAGTAGATAATAGAAACAGACTTTATGTAAGCGATATTACTGGAAATTATTTTGAATATTTTGCCTCTGCAATAGGCGAAGACGACGAGAAAATCAAAGAAAAATTAAGAAAGGCATATAAAAAAGAGATGAAAATTGATGAAGCAATAAAAGTTTGCATGGAAATTTTTCAGGAAGTTAAAGGAAAAAATTTCAATATAGATAATTTTGACGCTGCATACATATTAAAATCCGAAAAGAAGCTTTTAAGAATAAATGGAGATAAATTAAGGAAATATATCAAATAAACATGGCAAAAGACACAATAGCTAGAATAAAAATTAAGAATAAACTTTTTGAGATTATTGTTGATTTGGATTTGGCCCTTAAGTTAAGAAAAGGCATGGCTGTAAATGTACAGAATATTCTTCTTGCAAATGAAGTTTATACTAATCCAAAAACTGGAGCAAAACCATCCAGCGCCGACCTTACTGAATGTTTTGGAACAACAGATGTTTTTGCAATAGCAGATAGGATAATAAAAAAGGGAGATATACAGCTTCCAAAAGATTATAGAGACGAACAACAGGATAATAAAAAGAAAAAAATTATTGATTTCTATTCGAGAAATGCTGTTGATGCTAAGACTGGAAGACCATTTGCACCGCAAGTAATTGAAAGCGCTATTGAACAAACAGGTGTTAATATAGACAATAAATCAATAGAGCAACAAATTCCTGCCATAACAGAAGCTTTAAAAAGAGTTATTCCTCTTAAAATTGAGACAAAGAAATTGTCAGTAACTATTCCCGTGATTTATACAGGAAAAGCTTACGGCGTAATAAATGAGTATAAGGAAAAAGAAGATTGGCTGGCTAACGGCGATTTAAAAGTCATTGTTAACATTCCAGTTGGTCTTCAGTCAGAGTTTTATGATAAATTAAACTCAGTAACTCACGGCGCTGCATTGACAGAAGAGATAAAAAAATAATGATTTAAAAAATGGCAACAAAAATAAAAAAAGAAATAGTAATTCCTGGTGAAATTATTTCAAAGGGCAATGATTTTCTTCCTGGAGACTGGACAATGAAACAAGGAGAAAATATTATTGCAACAAGAATCGGAATTGTTGAAAAATATGACAAACTTATAAAAATAATACCTATCTCTGGAGTATATATTCCCCGAGGAGGAAATGTTGTCATCGGTGAAATAAAAGACCTAACAATGAATGGGTGGATGGTTAATATTGGCGGGCCTTATTCTGCTTTCTTGCCTTTAAGGGAATGCCCGGGATTTATTGAAGAAAGCGAGATGGAAAATGTTTATGGCATAGGTGATTTAATTGTGACAAGAATATTTGATGTAAGAAGAACAAGCGTTGATTTGACAATGAAATCAAGAGAAAGGGGACTTGGAAAAATCCAAAACGGAATTGTTGTAAGAGTAAACCCTCATAGAGTTCCAAGAGTAATTGGAAAGGAAGGAAGCATGATAAAGATGATAAAAGATGCAAGCAATTGTTATATTACTGTTGGTCAAAACGGATTAATCTGGATTAATGGAGATGATATTGAAAAGCAGGCATTTGCAAAGAGAATAGTTGAATATATCGTTGACAATACTACAACAGAGGGATTGACAGAAAAAGTTGAAAAATGGATAGCAGAAAACAAGCCTGCATCTACAAAAACAGCTTCAAACGAAGAAAAAATTGAGGTTAAAGAATAAAATGGCATACACAAAAAGATTCGACGGAAGAAAAATAGACGAGCTTAGAGAAACATCTGCAAAAATTGGAGTTGTGCCAAATGCAGATGGAAGCGCACTTTTCAAACAAGGAGATACAATTGCAATCGCAGCAGTTTATGGTCCAAAAATTTTAAATCCCAAGCACTGCCAAAACCCTGAAAAAGGAGTATTAAGAGTTCACTATAACATGCTTTCATTTTCTGTTAGCGAAAGAATAAGGCCTGGATTAAGTAGAAGAAGCCAGGAAATTTCAAAAGTAACAGAATGGGCTCTTTCTCCATTAGTACTATTAGATGAACTTCCTGGGACAGTTATTGATGTTCATATAAACATTCTACAAGCAAATGCAGGAACAAGATGCGCAGGAATAAACGCCGCAGCAATGGCTCTTGCAGCAGCAGGAGTTCCTATGACTGAAATGATTTCAGCAGTTGCAGTAGGAAAAATAGACGATAAAATTGTCACAGATGTAACAAAAGAAGAAGAAGATTATGAAGACGGAGAAGGAGCTACAGACATACCTGTCGCATTTCTTTCTAATTCAGGAAAATTGACATTGCTTCAGCTTGATGGAAGAATACAGGCAAAGAGAATGAAAGAAGCATTAGAAGCAGGAAAAGAAGCATGCAAAAAGATTTTTGAGATACAAAAAAAAGCACTTAAGGAGGTAGAATAATGGTATATAAAATAACAAGAAAAAATGTTCTTGAAGCAGTGAATAAAGAAAAAAGACTAGATGGCAGAGGATTATTGGAGCACAGGCCTATTGAGGTTAATTTTGGAGTTTCAAACAAAGCAGAAGGCAGTGTAAGCGTTAAGTTTGGAAAGACAGAAGTTGTATGCGGAATAAAAATGGGTGTTCAAGAGCCATATACTGATCATGAGAACGAAGGAACAATGACTACAAGCATGGAACTTCTTCCATTAAGTTCACCTGACTTTGAATATGGAGCACCTTCAATAGGCGCTGTAGAGACTGCAAGAATAATTGACAGAGGAATAAGAGAAAGCGGATTCATAGAATTTGAAAAACTTTGCATAAAGGATGGAGAAAAAGTCTGGAGTATTTTTATTGATTTAGCGATAATAAATGATGACGGGAATTTGATTGATGCAGGAGCATTAGCGGCAATACTTGCATTAATGTCAGCAAGATTCCCAGAATATGATGAAAAGAAAGAGAAGATAAAATTTGGAGAGTTCACAGATAAAAAACTTCCATTAAATGCAGATAAAATGCCTTTAACTACAACATTCTTCAAGTTAGGCGAGAAAATATTTATAGACCCTACACGAGAAGAGGAAGAAGTTACAGAAGGAAGATTAACAATAGAAGTTTCAAAGCCAGAAAAAGAAGAAATGATAAATGCCATGCAAAAAGGCGGAGAAGCAGTATTTAGCACAGAAGAAGTTGAAAAAATGGTTGATGAGTCAACAAAAATATTTAAAAAACTTAATTCATTAGTTAATGAAGAGTTAAAGAAAGCAAAAAAAGAGGCAAAGGAAAAATAATATGATTGAACAATTAGAGGATAAATTCACCAAATATGAAGTTGCAAGAATTCTCGGAGCGAGAGCATTACAAATAGCTATGGACGCACCCATGCTTTTAAAAATCGATGAAAAGGAACTTGAGTCTATAAATTTTAATCCATTAGAAATAGCAAAAAAAGAACTTCTTGCAGAAGTTTTGCCTATTACTGTAAAAAGGCCAATGCCAAAAAGAAAAGAAGCAAAGATAAAAAAGCTTACAAAGGAAGAACTGGATAAGATTAAGAAAAAAGAAGAAGTAAAAGTTGAAGAACAAATTGAAAAAGTTGAGGATAAGAAGATAGAAAAAATAGAAGTTGTTGAAGAGAAAAAGGTTGCTGAAGAAGGCGAAATCATGGAGCTTGCAAATCCAGAAGATGAATCAGAAGAAGAAACTGCTGCAGTAGAAGAAGAATAGTTCTTAAAATATACATTTAGATTATAATAATCCTTATTAAGCAATAGAATTATAAAAGATTATGTGGACAGAGAAAAGTTTAAAAGAAAAAATAATTGAGAATAAAGGATTTTGTCTTGAAGGAGCATTAACAGAATTACTTCCTTTAGCGTTAGATATTACAGAAGACCCTAAAAAAATTCCTTATGTGTTTACTGAGATATCTTCAGATTCAATTGATAAAGTACAAGTAGCCGCATTTCCCCCTGAAGACTTGGCAAGTGCATTAACAGTTCAGAATTATCATGCTATGTTGAACTATTTAAAAGAAGAATGCAGGAGAAGACCTGAAACTATATCTTCTCAAAAGAATAATGGATTTAAAATGATGATAGATTTTAACAATGATGGCAAACCTACAAGAGATGTAAGTCACCTTTTTAGTATATATACCTCTGTTCATGATTCTCCATACTGTTTAAGTTTATCTTCTAGTGGCGAGGGATATAACGCTTTTTCAGGACCATCAAAAATTAGACTAGAAATAAGATGTGAAGATTTTATGGGGCCGAATAAACATACGTTTACTTAATTTGTATAAATCTTTATATAATCCAACATATTAGAAATAATATATATCTAATTGATAAAATGTCCTCTAATTCAAAAAAATTATGCGCTGTTGAAATAGAAAATATAAAACCTGTAGGAATAGGAGATAATGTCTGCTTAACAATGCTTTTTAATTTTGATAAAGGATGTAGCTTACTTGCAGGCTCTTTCAATCGGGCTTTATTCCTAACTTCAGGATATTCTGATAAAGTTGATGCAGGTTGTATTTCTACATATACGCTTTGCGATGATGATAAAACAAAATATCTCGGTGATCTTAGGCGGGGTGATGAATTATTAACAGTGAACTTCGCAGGTAGGGGATTATCAAATGAAATTACACAAATCAAAACTGAAAAAAGACAAATGCTCTTGATTAATGCAAATTACACTCTTTCAGGTAGGAATATTTTTGAGTTATTAAAAAGTCACGGAGAAAATTATTTTAATGGATACAGATCAATTTTCAGACTCCAAGATACTCTGACAGGAAAACCAATTAGTGTTTTGGATATTCCCAGATATATGAATAGAGAAAATGACATATGTGCTTTTCTTAAGGTAGGCACAGCATTTACAGATTCTGAAAATAATCTTATAACTCGCGTAGATGGAACTCAAAAATCTGCAAGTAAACTCAATTTAGGTGATAGAATTTTGGCATATGTTCAAATGCCCGGAATCCAATCAAGGCATTTTGGAATGGCATATGATGGGCTTTGCATAGAGAGATAGTTTTGGCAGCCCTGCTTCGTTTACAGATCTTATATCGTTATATGTATGAACAAGGTCACGTATTGTTTCTTTTTCCACTCCCGCCTTAAGAAATTCTAATATAATCTCAATGAATTCTTTTTTTATGTTTTTATATTCTTCTCCTTCTGCCTTATTTAGTGCCATTTTGTCCAGTAATGACTTCACTCTTTTTTTATCCTGCTCAACGAGACAATCTAAATTTATACGACGGCAAGGCTTTGCATAGACATCATTATATAACTGCAGTAATCTGGCATCAATACAGTAATTATTTGATGTTCCATTATCATAGCCTAATGACTTAAGAGATATACATCCAGAACAGTTAGAGATATGTGAATTTAATATTCCCATCTTGCCGAATTCCAGAATACTATCGTCTATGCCTTTTATCCTAATGAGGCATTCAAGTTCTTTGGCAGTTATGTCTTGTAGGTCTTGCATGTTAAATTATCAAAAAAACCTTTTTTATTTATTTTCGAGGTTTTTTAGCTGATCCAAAATGTATTTATTTTGGACATCACAGAACTCTCTTCCCAACAGGATAGATATGTTACTAAATTGAAGTTTAAAAAGTTAATGCAGAAAGGTGATAATGTTTGATTTTTCATGTATATTCTTCTCTTCATTAATCTTTAAAAACAGCATTTTATATTTCTCTGCTAGATAGATACTATGGTAATAAGACTGGAAACATTAAGACTGGAAAAGGAAGTAAAAATGGTTCTTGAAGAGCTTCAAATAGATAATGAGGAACAGCAACGCCTAATGGGACACGTGGGAGGCTTGTTAAGAAACGCTAAAAATATCCACAAATATGAACATTCCCTGAGATGCGGTATATTGGGCAAAGATGTGGCACTTTCTACGATTGATTTGCACCCAAATATCTTAGTTTATGGGGGGATTTTGCATGATGTGGGATTAGTGATGGGAGAGAAGAATCATGAAATGACTGGATATTATATTAATCGTGGAGAGTTTGATTTTTCTTCATTAATTACTGCGAATCATCGCGGATTTAGCTCATGTGTACATGATAACAGAGGCCTTTCAAGGGAAACAATTAAATGCAACAACTACTATTCCCTTGTTGTTAGAGCGATTGATCATTTTGATGAGCTTACTCATCCTATGCCTGAAGGAGCCAGCGAGCCGATTATTATTTCTGGAGAACAAATTAAAGAAGAACTGATAAGCAAAAATGAGACACAAAAGTATTTTATCAATAATCTGTATAAAAAAGGAATATTCAAGTGATGTATATACCTTTTCCCAATAATTCTTATAAACCAGGATTTCTGTAAGATTTTATGATAAAATTAAGAGCAGGGATATTGGGAGCGACAGGCGCAGTAGGCCAGAACTATGTGTTGTTATTGGAAAATCATCCATGGTTTGAAGTTAATTATTTAGCAGCTTCTCCGAATAGCGCTGGAAAGCGATTCGGTGATGCAGTGGCTGGAAAATGGTTTATGGATAAGAATTTTCCAAGCAACTTAGCGGACATAGTAGTTGGAGATGCGAGCAAGCCAGAGCAGGCATTAGAAAAATGTGATTTTGTCTTCTCTTCTTATGAGGGAAGCAAGGAAAATATTCAAGAAACAGAAATGAGATATGCTGAATTGGGAATACCTGTAGTTTCAAATAACAGTGCGCATAGGTGGACTAGGGATGTTCCGATGATTATTCCCGGGATAAATGATTATCATGTTGAAGTTATAGACACCCAAAGAACAAATAGAAGATTTAGTAGGGGGTTTGTTGTAACAAAACCTAATTGTTCTATTCAGGCTTATATGGCTCCTATTGAAGCATTGTGGAAAGCAGGATATCTTCCTAAAAGAATGATCATCTCTACAGAACAGGCTTCTTCTGGAGCAGGATATCCGGGAGTTCCATCTTTAGATTTGTTGGATAATATAGTGCCGTTTATTAGCGGAGAGGATGAAAAGAGTGAGAAAGAGCCACTAAAAATATTCGGAACTTTAACAGATGGAGAAATTTGTCTTTATCCTAATCTTAAAATTTCCGCAACTTGCACAAGAGTTCCTGTAATAAATGGTCATACTGCTATTGTCAATCTCGAATTTGATAATAAAAAACCGGGTTCATTAGAGGAAATTATTGATATTTGGAAAAATTTCCTAGCAGAACCTCAAAAGCTGGGGTTGCCTTCTGCTCCGCAACATCCCATAATCTATCGTTATGAAGATAACAGGCCACAACCTAGAAAAGACAGGGATGCAGGAAATGGCATGGCTGTAACTGTTGGAAGATTAAGGAAATGTGATGTTTTAGACATAAAATTTGTAAGCAGTTCTCATAATACAATCCTTGGTGCAGCAGGCGGTGCTATTCTTACTGCTGAACTCTTGCATGTCAAGGGATATCTATAAAAAGTTTTAATACCTCCAAACTTTTGTTTTATGAATATGAAAACCGACAAATTAAACATAACCTTAATTGGCATGGCCGGAGCAGGCAAGAGTACAATAGGACAACTTTTGGCTAAAGAACTCGGTTATACTTTTGTTGATACAGATGAGATTATGGCTGAAAAAGAAGGGTTGGAAATTCATAGGATAATAGAAAATAGTGGTGAGAAGGAATTTTCTAATATAGAAGAAAGATGTGTTCTCAGCTTGGGAGATATAAAAAACTCGGTTATTTCACCAGGAGGAAGTGTTATTTATTCAGATAAGTCCATGAATTTTTTGAAACAAAAATCAGTTATTGTTTTTCTTGATGCCCCCTATACTGAAATAAAAAAGAGACTTGGAAGAAGGAAAAATCTTTCGATTATAGGACTCAGGCAAAAGGGCTTAAAGAGGTTGTTCTCTGAGAGGTTTGAACAGTATAGAAAGTATGCAGATATAACTATTCAAGTTGGAGATAGGACTGCAAAAGAGATAGTTAAAGAGGTTTTAGGTTTGATTAAACATTAATTTTATATATCCTTCTTGCATTTTATATTCATGATTATAAAAGAGGTAAAAGCGCGAATCATTCTTGATTCGCGGAAGGAAAAAACAATAGAAATAAGTGTTAATAACTGCAAAACTTCTGCGCCAAGCGGAAAAAGCAAGGGAAAATATGAATCTCCGAGCTATAATCCCTGCATTGAAGATGATTTCTTATTTATCAATAATTTTAAATCTAGTTTAGATATAAAAAAGTTTGAAGACTTAGCAAAAATGGAAAAGACTGTTTCTGGCAAAATTGGAGCAAACACTATGTTTGCTCTTGAAGCATCAATATTAAAAGCACTTGCAAAAGAAAATAAAGTTGAATTATGGCAGCTGCTTAATTCTAAAGCACAGAAATTTCCAAGGATATTAAGCAATACTACTGGCGGAGGAGCGCACAGCTCAGGAGTAAAGCCAGACTTTCAGGAATTTTTAGTTGTGTGTGATAAAAATCCATCTGAAGGAAAAGAGCAGAATTTAAAATCTTATTACGAAGCAGGAGAAATTTTAGAAAATCTTAAAAAGAAGACAGGAAAGAATGACGAGAATGCATGGCAAACTTCTCTTAATAATGAGCAGGTTCTTGAGGTTATGAAAGATGTGCAGGAAAATATTTTTGATGAAACCGTGGTGCATATGGATATTGGGATGGATGTTGCAGCTTCACAATTTTACAAAAGTGGGAAATACTCCTACAATAATGATAAGAAAACACTTTCAAGACAAGAACAAATTGATTATGTTGCTGAACTTGCCAACAAGTTTAATCTTACATACATAGAAGATCCTCTTGACGAAGAAGATTTTGATGGTTTTGCAGAATTAAAAAAGAAAACAAAATGCATGATTGTTGGTGATGATTTGACTGTTACAAACCTTAAAAGATTAAAGAAAGCAATCAAAACTAAGGCAATAAATGGCATGATAATAAAGCCAAACCAGACAGGAAGCCTGATTGAAGTGAAGGAGGTTATTGATTTGTGCAAGAAAAATAAGATTTTTACTATTATATCCCATAGAAGCGGAGAAACGCTTGATAATACAATTTCTGACTTGGCTTTTGCGTGGGAATGTGATTTTATTAAGACGCCGGTTATTGGCAAGGAGAGAGTAGTTAAGGTTGATAGGCTCGTGGAAATAGAAAATTCTTTGAGATAATTACATATTTTTATAAACTATAAAAATTATATATTATTTTAATACAGAGTTTTTAACATGGAACTAAAACACTTTTACGAAGCGCAACAGCTAAACCAAGAATATATTTTTTCTTTATTCAAACTTGCTGACGAGATAAGACTCGCTCCTGAAAGATATCAGGAAGCTTTAAAGGGAAAAGTTCTCGCTACTCTTTTTTACGAACCGAGCACAAGAACAAGATTAAGTTTTGAAACAGCGATGCTAAAACTCGGGGGAAGTGTAATAAGCACAGAAAATGCAAAAGAATTTTCTTCTGCAATAAAAGGAGAAAGCATAGAAGATACTGCCCGAGTAGTTTCAGGTTATGCAGACGCAATTGTCATAAGACATTATGAAGAAGGAAGTGTAAAAAAAGCAGCAAAAGTTTCAACCTCTTCAATAATAAATGCCGGAGATGGAAAAGGCCAGCATCCGACTCAGGCCCTTCTTGATTTGTATACTATTTATAGAGAACTTGGAAGGGTTGAAAGTATAAAAATTGCAATGGTGGGAGACTTATCTTCTGGAAGAACTGTTCGTTCTTTGTGTTATCTGCTTGGGAAATTTAAAAATATCGAAGTTATTTTTGTTTCTCCTGAACATTTGAAAATAGGGGACGATATTAAATCATACCTAAAAAGGCATAATATAAACTTTAGAGAGGAGGATGATCTGAATAAGATTCTTCCTGAAATAGACATTGTATACATGACAAGAGTGCAGAAAGAGAGGATGAGCATAGAAGATTATGAAAAAGCAAGAGGCAAGTTTATCATAAATGAAAATAATCTTAATATGATAAGAACAGATGCAAGGATTATGCATCCCCTGCCCCATGTTGAAGAGATTGTTCTTCCAATAGAGACAGAGCAAAAGGACAAGAGGGCTGCTTATTTTAGGCAGTCTGAGAATGGTTTGTGGATAAGGATGGCACTTCTTCTTAATCTGTTAAAGAAAGTTCAAGATAACTAGTAGATTACAATAATCTTATAAACATAACTTTATTATTTTTTATATGCCGGCTAATTGTTTAGGAGAAAGTTTTATAATAAATCTTTTTGGAGAATCACATGGAACTTGTATGGGGGCATTAGTAAGTGGTTGTCCTTCCGGTTTAGAAATTAAGATTGAGGATATACAAGCAGAAATGAACAGAAGAAAACCTGGTCAGAGTGTAATTACTACTGCAAGAAAAGAAGAGGATATAGTTTATATTCAATCAGGATTATTTGAAGGGAAGACAACAGGAATGCCAATTCTATTGATTATTAATAATAAAGATGCTGATTCTAGTAAATATGAACTAATAAAAGATAAGTTCAGGCCAGGTACTGCTGATTATACTTATTCTGTTAAATATGGCCATCGTGATTGGAGGGGTGGAGGATTTTCTAGCGGTAGATTAACTGCAGGAATAGTTGCTGCAGGAGCAATAGCTAAAAGAATTTTACGAAATTACAATACGAAAATTATTGGATACACAAAAGCCATGGGAGATGTAGAAGCAGAAATTATCAGTTTAGATGAAATTGAAAAAAATTCAGTAAGATGTCCTGATCCAAACAAAGCAAAAGAAATGGAAGCAAGAATATTGGAGGTTAAAAGTCAAGGTGATTCTATTGGGGGTCTTGTTGAGATAATAGCAACAGGTGTTCATGCTGGTTTGGGTGGCCCTAGATTTGATAATCTAAAAGGGGAATTAGATAAAGCGTTTCATTCTATGGGCGCAGTAATGAGTATAGGTTATGGTATTGGAAATAAAGCAAGATATATGAAAGGTTTTGAATTTAATGATCAGATGTATTCTGAAAATGGAGAAGTTAAGTTTGGCTCAAATAATTCTGGAGGAATTCAGGGCGGGATAACTAATGGACAAGATATTAGAGCAGAACTTACAATAAGACCAACCCCTTCAATATCAAAAGAACAAGTAGCTGTAGATATAGACGGATATAATACTATGATGAAAATTGAAGGCAGACATGATCCCTGCTTATGTCCGAGAATAGTTCCTGTTGCTGAAGCACTCATGGCTATAGTCTTAACAGACCAGATGAAACGTAATGGATATATCAAATCCATATAAACTTTGAACTAAACCTGCTCAAAACCAATCACTATTCTTTTTTTATCATTTCTCTCTTCTTTAAAACATAATCTACTTCAACATCAATAGTAATGTCTATAATCCCCTTGAAAAGCCAAGCAGTGATTTCAAAATTTGGAAGCAGATATCTTTTAGCAGTCTCTACTCCAGAGTCTATAACCTCTTGTTCTCTTTTGAGATTTCTTAATTTTTCAGTTATAGCCCCCCTCTCCAGATATATTATTTCCGGATTATCCTAGATCTTTAATTCAGCAACTTCCTGGCCGAGACCGCATATCCTTTCATAGAGAGCAAGAACATTTGCCACGTCTAATTTTGCTATCTCTCCATAACTGTTTCTGTCTTCGCCTGGCTGGCATATTTTCTCAAGAATTTTTTTGTATAACTCTATTACTTTATTTCCTACATCAATCCCAACTTTAGCGACACCTATCTTTGGAGGATTTCTCTTCATTTTTGGTTTAGGCAGATCTTCTTTTGGAAACAATAAAGGATGCTGGTCCTCAAATTTATATCTGCCAAACTCTGCGTCAAGACATTGTTCCCCCAATAACCTGTATTCAAACCATGTTTTTCCATTACAAAACTCCTCTGAAAATATTCCGGCACTCAGTGGATATCTTGATCTGTCTTTAAGCCCGCTTACAATTCTCTCTGACATCTGATCAATCTTAATTCTTATATCCTTAAGCTCCATGTTTTAATAGAGAGATTAATTATTTATAAGTATTATGGATTTATGTTATACCTAAAAAAATGAAGAGAAAAAAAGATTGAATTGGCAACAATAAACCGGAAGCGAAGTTTTAAAAACCCCTGGCAACATCTAAAAATAGACAATAAACTTATCACGTACCGGCTGAAACAAACCCGGAGACACCCGTGAATTTATTATTAAAATTTACATAAACAAAAAATAATGGGACGAAAGAAAAAACTACAGGAACAATCAGAAATTATCGTTGAAAACATTGACAAAGATGCTATTCCAGCCGAGGCTGAAGTGGAAAAAATTGAGGCTAAAATGATAGAGAAGGAAGAAGAAATCAAGAAAGAAGCTGTAAAAGAAGAAATTTCTGAAAAAGCTGAAGAAGAACATAAAAAGAAAAAGGAAAAAAGAAAACTTTCTGAAACAGAATTAAGAAAAGTAATGACTGATACAAAAGAAACACTCGTGCCTCTTACAGACTACATAAAATGCGGAGTTCATCTTGGAACAAAAGTTATAACTCCCCATATGAGAAAATTTGTTTATAAAAGAAGGGCAGACGGGCTTGCTGTAATGAACACCGCCATAATCGATGACAAAATAAGAGAAACGTCAAAATTTCTTGCACAATTTGCACCCGAAGATATTTTTATTGCCTGCAAAAGAGAAGCAGGATGGAAACCTGTTGAGAAGTTTTCAGAAGTAACAGGAATAAGAGCATTTACAAAAAAATATCCTGCGGGGATTATAACAAATTTGAGACTTGATACTTTTTTCGAAGCAAAGTTGATAATGGTTTGTGATCCATGGGTTGATAAGAATGCACTTCAGGATGGTGTCAGATTAAAAATTCCAGTAATATCAATATGCGACACAAATAATTACACTCAGGGAGTAAGCCAGATAATTGCCAGCAATAATAAATCAACAAAATCTATTGGGCTTGTATTATTTATCCTCGCGAGAGAATATTTAAAATTAACAGGAAAAGCCAAGGAAGCAAAAGAGCTTAACCTAGAGGATTTTACAGGAAAGCTGCAGGAAAATACCGAGATGAAAGTTGGATATGGCGTGTAGTTAGTGATTTTCTAATATAATAATTCTTAAAACTGGACTAGAATAAATAAATTAAGAGTTTATTCTTTTATCCAAAAAAAACCCGACTAATAAACAGAAAGGTTTTTTCTAAGAAAGAGTTAAATACCTTTCAATGCTATCCAAGAATAACTTTAATAAGGAGGATAAAAAATGAATCTAGCATTAATTTTTGCAATAGCATCACCCCTGCTCTTTGGTATCATGAATGTTCTGGATAAATATGTTATCTCTCATAGAGTCAAAAAACCAATGGGATTTGCAGTAGTTGTTGCATGGCTTACCCTGCTTGTAGGAATAACAATTTCATTATTTATAAACTGGGGCGGGATTTATTTTAATTGGTTGATATTTCCTTTAATTATCGGTGTAATCGGGGGAGTTAATCTTTTTCTGTATTATATAATAATGCAAAAAGAAGACGCATCACACATGGTTGGATTGAGCTATCTTTATCCAATCATTGTTGTATTATTGTCTTTTTTTATTTTAAATGAAAGACTTTCCTGGCCAGGTTACCTCGGTTTGTTTTTAGTTTTAATGGGTGTTGTTATGATTTCTATTAGATTGAAGCAGATAAAACTAAAAGCAGGACTCTTGATGATTGTTTCTTTAATTATTTTAATGGCTGTCTGGGAATTTTTAATAAAGATAGCAACAATTAAACTTTCAATATGGCAGGCATTTGCCATTGTAAGCATTCTAAACGGAATTACAGCATCATTCTCTTTGTTGTCCCCAAAAATAAGAAGTGATTTCTTTTCCGAGATTAAAAATTTTAAGTGGGCCTTTTTAACAGAAACATTTACAGTTTTAGGAGCAATAACATTATATTTTGCAATGTCTCGTTTGCCTGCAACAGTTGTTTCATCTGTAGCTGCGATACAGCCCATGGCTGTTTTGTTTTATGAAAGAATAGCAGACAATTTTATCGGTAAAATGCAGAGAGACCATCTTTTATTGCCGAAATTGGGTTCAATACTTTTAATCGTTATTGGAATTATTCTGATTTCTCTTGCTTCTGGCGGATGAATTAATTTAACAAATCCGTAGTAATGATGAAACCCGGAGTCAGAATAAGTTATTATAGTGTCAGATAATTTTTTTTACAAAATTATTTTGAATTTTTGTGTTTTTATCCTCGTATATGTCTCTCGAAAGAATCATGCAAAATGCAAAATTTCGGCGAAAGGTTTAAATACCTAATTTATAAAGAATACTTATAAAATGTTAAGCTTAATGATTACCTTAGCAAAATCTAGCGAAAGCGGAATTAAGGTATGATGTATTGAGTCGTCATTAAGTGGTTTTTCTCGATAATTAATCTATTAATTTAAGTTTAAAATACAGAAAATTTTTTAATTTTCTGTCTTATAAAAATCCAATGTGCGCAACCTAAAGTTGCGTTCAACATCGAGGATTTTCATAATTAAATACAGAAAAAAGAAATTTTTTCTTATCATTAAGGTAACAATGGCAATCAGCCAATAGGAGGCTAAACAAAATCGAAAATTGGAGAATTTTCAAAATAAAAAATCTAGTTTATCCTGCTAGCGGCTGCGGCTATCTGGCCTGCAATTAGACA
>Ga0247842_10005405_pt1 | contig 15207 bp, 24 predicted proteins | sample LaCruzMarch2015__3_FD_192411 | JGI IMG/M metagenome (GOLD analysis project Ga0247842, IMG submission 192411) | Freshwater microbial communities from meromictic Lake La Cruz, Castile-La Mancha, Spain - LaCruzMarch2015_19m | ecosystem: Environmental > Aquatic > Freshwater > Lake | place: Spain...
TCATCATCAATAATAAGATTTATTTGAGAACGTTTAACGTAAGTATTTTTTAGTTTCTCCATTTTTTCATCAGTTATATCCTTATCCAAATAATAAATAGTAACCCCATTCTTTTTTTCTTTGGATATTATCATTATTATAAGTTAATAATATATCTATTCTAAAACATTCTTCAAAGTAAAAACAGTTTCCAAATCCATATATAGACATCAATAATTAATGATTTATAATGAAAGTAATCAATATATTTCTATTAGCTATACCATTTTTTTCGAGAGTTTCTTCTTTGTTGCCACCGCCAAAAAGAATATGTAGAGATTGTATTCATTATATCGGAGATAATAATGAATGTAGATTATTTGGTAATACAAATATAGTAACAGGTGAGGTAAAATATCCTCCAGCAGAACTAATAAGACGTGATTCTGAAAAATGTGGAGAAGACGCATCACACTTTAAAAAAAATAAATTTAAAATAATCACAGAGTCATATTTCTTTTGTAAAAAAAATTGGATGGTATTGTCATCAGCAGGAATAGTATATTTATATTTTAAAATATTATATTATAAAGAACATTATCATATATAATTATCCAACTCTTCCATACTTATTCCCATATTCAAATATTTCTCAATCCTTGAAGGATGTAATGCTTTCATAAACAATTCATCTTTATAAAGAGAACAACGCTCTTTCAATAAGGAATAATCTAATTCAAATATAGATGGATTTCCTGATAATAAATCCCATTCAATTTTATCAGGATTTTTTTCCAACAAATGAATCGCATTGGGATTTGTTGACAACAATTCCCAATCAATCTTATCTAGATTTTTTTCTATTAAATGAATAGCATTCGGATTTCCCGATAACCTATGCCAACATATTTTATCAGGATTTTTTTCCAACAAATGAATCGCATTGGGATTTGTTGACAACAATTCCCAATCAATTTTATCCAGGTTTTGTTCTAATATATGAATAGCATTGGGATTTTTTGATAACCAATCCCAAACAATTTTGTCTAGGTTTTGTTCTAATATATGAATAGCATTCGGATTTTCTGTTAACCACCCCCAATCAATTTTATCCATATTTTTTTCCAATAAGTGAATCGCGTTGGGATTTGCCGATAACCAATACCAACATATTTTATCTGGATTTTTTTCTAATAAGTGAATAGCATTAGGATTTTCTGATAAACTAAACCAATCAATTTTATCCATATTTTTTTCCAATAAGTGAATCGCATTGGGATTTGCCGATAACATATCCCAATATATCTTATCAGGATTCTGTTCCAAAAACTGAATAGCATTGGGATTACCAGATAGATCCCAATCAATTTCATTGCTAATTGCGAATTCTTTCAATTTAAACATTCTTGGTTAAAATTGTAATGTAAAAAATAATTACATTACAATTCATTTTTTTTTAAATAATAAATAACTCAAGCAATATTCTAGTATTTCTTCCGTCTACAACCTATTTAAACATTGTATCGGTTCAATGTTTTTTTTCAAATCTATAAAGTATCCATTGCCTGTAACGGATGAATGTGCTGGATCTCGGTATGTAAAAGATTTATTATACACATTAGACCAAAAATTATGTCCTTTTGTTGTCACCACCCAACATTCATCACAATTATTTTCCTGTAATTCCTTTATTACTTTTGTTAAGATTTGTTTACCAAGACCCCGATTTTGATATGGTTTTTCAATAAAAAATAATCCGATTTGTCCTGTTGTTATATAATATCTAATATATCCAACTCGTCGATCATCTTGATAATATTCCAACATAATACCACCAGGTTTATTATTTACAAAATAATCGGTTAATTCCGAATTTTCATATGAATTGTAACGACATTCTTCGAAATTATTTATATCTAGCGGTGTTTTGCGTTTTATAAATAAAGATACTGGGAATATATATTTTCCTATTTTAAGCATCATATTATGTCTATATCTAATGCGATAAATTTATGTTAAAATAAAATATTATGAACGATAATGGTTTAAAATTTAATTATTCAAACTTAAATCCGAAATCAATATATTTATTTTTTTAAAACTCATTCCATTTTTCTATAATATATCTATTCATATATTATGAGTGATATACCTTATAGTCATAAATCTACTACCACATCCAAAAGGAAATTAGATGATTATATTTTTGTCCCTCCTCCTCCCACTACTCCACATCCTCGTCATATGACTAGTGTGTCCTACGAGGTTATTAATAAACATAACGATCTTGTCAATAAGCGTCTTCCGAAGCGTGGACCCAGACCTGATATTATTCCTAATACTACGATATCAATTCCAGATAAAAGTTTTAAAGTTCAACCAAGTATTGGAAGTAGAACAAATTGGAATGTTTCGGATTATGAAAAAGATGAAAGACCATCTGTAAAACGCCCTCCTTATCACGCAGATAACATATGTGGTTCAGGATTTGATGGATTAGCAACAACTATAGAAATTAAACTAAATGAAGGTAGAATAGAAGATGCCATCCACCAATTAAATAATTGTATCGAACAAAGAAAAAGAATGATAAGGGATAAATCTCATCAAAATGTTATTTTGATATTGGACAACTTGTTAGAACAAGTAAAAAAATATGAGAACCCTGATCTCCTTAAAGATGTTAGAGATCACGGTGGGTTTATTGTGAGATATAATGAATATATCGGTAGGTTAGCAGAATTTGTTGTCGAACAACGTAGAAAAATAATGTTTGAAAAACATTTCAGTGCTGGTAAATATATAAAAAAACAACGTTCTCGCAAACGAAAACATAAAAGAAGTGTATCTCGCAAACGAAAACATAAAAGAACTATAAAACGCTAGTTAAAATATTTTCGATTCACATTATTGTTTATGATTGTTTAATAATCCACCTGAACCACAATATGAATTTCAAGAATGTCATTGATTATTTATATATTTGAATTAGTAATATCTTGTATTATATTATATAACAAATGGCTAGTAAAATAGTTAAAATGGGTCGTCCTAGTAATAAATCTTTGTCAAAACTACACAATAAAATTGAAATGGGAGAACGTCCGAACATTGGTGATGTTGGACGTGCTGTCAGGGAAGATATAACAATACAACATTATAATCCCAAATTGGAGAAACTTCGTTCAGTTTTAGCTAGTGAGGGTGTAATTTTATCTAACCATTCTCCCAAAAATCGAGGGATACCTATTGCTATTAAAAATTATTTAGAACTAGATGAAAATATAGATATTTGTAGTCCGTTAAATGTGCGTTATTTAGTAAATCAACTTAATAAATCTGAAAATTTTTTTATGTCTACATATGGACTTGGTGCGACAGGTGATGTTACCCCAAGAACTATGATAGTTTGGAGATTTCTCGGCGGTCACGTTCACGTAATTGCGTTTTGTACTAACAATAAAAATAGCAATGAAAGGGGTGGTGGTTTATTTATGTTGCGAGTTCTTAAACGATTTTGCGAAGAGGCTAATATTCCTTGTATTACGCTATACGCACTAAAACCAGCTGAAAGTTATTATAAAAAAAAGGGTAATGATTTTATATATGCTGTTAATCGTCGTGGGTATGTAACAGATGAAAGCGGTCATAAAGCAATGGTATGGTGGAATCCCGCATTCCTACCAGGTGAATATAACACTGGATTATATAACGCTAGAGAACACGATATAGATGGAGAAGACATGCCATTAAACGATTATGTTAACGAAGAAATTGATAGAGTGCCTAGGTTTGGAGACTTTGCTGACCTAGTAGTTCAAATAAATAGAGAAAATAAAGCACAAACTATACGTATTGACCGTAATACAGAACGAGAGAAACTGATTCCTATTGTTTCGAGATCTAATGTAAGGGAACGTTCCCGTGATAGTAGTAGCGGAGACGAAGAAGATCTTGAATCTGGTAAACGTATGCATGATGGAACTTGGCTAACAGGTGTTCCGAACAACCAACGTAACTATGATAGCGACGATAGCGATGATAGCGAAGGTGATGAAGAAATTCTTGAGATTGGAAAAGGTGAAAGAAATACGCAGGGAAAAATGGTTTGGCGTGGAGGTTCTCGAAGAAGAAAAAGAACCAGGAAGACAGCTCGTCGTCGTAAAACGACACGTAAAAATAAAAGGAATAAAAAAACCTATAAAAGGTAATCATTTCAGCAATTCATTTATTTAATCTATCCAATAATTAGTAACATTGCTATTATTTCAAAAAAATAAAAATATATTAAAGAGAATTATTGGATATATAATAAACATAAGTGATTCAATGGTAGAATGTCTGCCTACCAAGCAGGATAACTGGGTTCGATTCCCAGCTTATGTACTAACGTGTTTTGATTTATAAAATATAAATTATATATAACAAAATGATTGTTATATATAATTTTTTTACGTTGTGTAAATATCTGATAAATAATGCCATAGGTTCTATGAATATTGAATATATAGAATTTGAAAATAAAAAAGATGATGATAAAATTGAATCATTATGTGAATGTAATTTATGTTATATCTTTAGAAATATTATATTGTTCTTGACACAACCATTAAAATGTAAACATATCATATCAGACTGACATAATAATTTCTTTAAAATTTAAAATATGTATTCTCGACCACCAATCTTCACTAGATTGTAAATTCTTATCTTTTAAACAATTTGAAAATCGTATTTTAAAATCAATTGTAAATCTAGTATTCGCATCATTATCCCACCAGTGTTTTCCATTATCCCATATGACATTAATATATGACATTTCCGCATTATATATAGCTACAACGGCCGATATAGCCATTTGAGCGGTTCTTTGTGAAGAATCTCCATTTCTTTTTAATGAACTAAGAACTTTATTCAAGTCATCATTCATCTTAGTGTATTGGAATTGAATAATTTGATTTAATAATATTTCTATTATGATATCATCACAATCTAGAAATTTTCGAATGACAACGTTTTCGTCTTCCATCTTTTAGTATTTTTGAATTAAAATTAAGAATATTCAAATATATCAAATCATTTTTTTTTAAAAAAAATGATTTGATAATAGCCATTTATGTAAATAATAAATAGTAAATAATGGAGGCTCAACAAATTGAAGTCAATTTTCAGAATGTGTATGAAAATGTTACGTATAAATATATAAATAATGAACGTGAAAATGCTTTGTATATTTATTGGGACCGTTCAAATCCTGCTATAACTAGTTTAATGAATCACGAATTATCTATATATAGACAATATGAATATGAAAAAATAAAATTTAATGCTGGGTGGGTTGAAAAAATAAAGGAATGTTTTGGATGGTGTCGAGGTCAGGTAATTAATTTTAATATAGATAGACTTGGTAATGGTATGTCTAAATTTGTCATTTATGAAGATTTTACTAGAGTTTTAAATCCTATCCAAATAAATGGAGATGGTTATTTATGTCTTCCATATTATGAAAGATTTCCTGAATATACAAATTCTATCTATATAAAATGTGATTGTTTATACAACGATTCGATAGATGGATATAATGAACCATATGTATTGGAATATAAAATTATATGCTCGTTTGAGAATATTTAAGGTTTATCCGTATAATTGAAATAAAACTATCTAAGATATATTGACTATATAAATGTATGACAGATAGACAAGAAATCACTATATATAATATGTATGATTATGTGACTTACGAATATGATGTAAATAATAAAGTAATGAATATTTTTTGGGATAATAATAATATTGAACTTAATAAATTAATGATTGCTGATATGGATTGTTTTACGTATAAACACGACAATACAAAAAAATACGCTTGTTTGTGGCTCGATGAGTTAAAAAAATATATTAATTATCAAGAGGGTGATAAAATACCATTACAAGTTAAATCGCAATATGGTTATTTTCATATTTTTGTTAATTATGATATAAGTCGTAAATTTATAATGGAAGAAATTAGTAATGATGGATGTTTATACATATGTCCTTACGGCGATGTATTAAGTTATCTACAAGGCACTCCATTTACAGATGATATATATCCAATATTAAATAAATGTAATTGTTTATATAATGATTTTATGGATGATAACGTTCAACCTTATATACTAAAATAAAAAATATACAAAACACCTTGACGGCATCTTGTATACTTTTTATTTTTATTGTTTTTATTTTTATTTTTTATTTTTGTTGGTTGAATAATCAACGTTTATTTGAAAATATATTGGGAACCTTCATCTTCTAGATTCATATTATACCAACAAACAACACGCTGATATCCAGTGATTATTTTTGGTGTATTATCAAGGATAGTGTCAGTCATATGAAATCGTGAAGCAGGTATTCTGATTCCGGAACAATAAAATCCATCCACATCTATTTTATGGCTACAAGTAGTAGGGTTAGTATAAATTGCGATAACAATAGTGTCTTCATCTGATAATGCTTGAAAGTAAACTTCAGTTCCTTGAACCCAATTTATCATTGTTTTCACCCGATCAATCCAGTAATGGTTGAGGATATGCTCTTCGTTGTAAGCACGTCCTTTACTGACTGCGTGGTGGATATCAAAGAGATTTTCTGGGGTCATTGATGGATCGTCTTCTTCATTTTCATAATAGGTTGTAAAGCATAGTGGGCTAAAATCACGTTGAAATAATAGGGCTATTTCCGGATTAGGGGGAGATATACGTATAATATTGTTATCATCTTCGATAAATTCGAAGGTAACGTCTTCGCGTTCGTAAAAATTCTCAGTCATTCTCGCTTGGTTGCTCATTGTATGAGTAAATTACATTAACAAACATAAATTATATCCATATCATTTTTTATGAATGATATGGATATGCTAAAAAACTAAAAAAATGAATTAATATTATAAATATTATCATTGTAATAAAATAAAAAATAATGGAATATTGTTAATATAATTATAAATTGTTTATAAATATCAGAGCTTTCTTAACCTTTTCCAGTGTATTGTCTAATACATAGATAATCTCGTTAACATTCTAAAATCCACATATTTGTCACGTTCATCTTCCTCTCCTTCTTCCTCTTCATCATCAACATCGCTCTCGTATTCATAATCTTCATCGTCATCATCAACATCGCTCTCGTATTCATAATCTTCCTCTTCATCATCAACATCGCTCTCGTATTCATAATCTTCCTCATCATCATCCGTATCGCTCTCATAATCTTCCTCATCATCATCATCATCATCATAATCCGTATCGCTCTCATATTCATAATCATCATCAACATCATCATCATCCGTATCGCTCTCATATTCATAATCATCATCATCATCGACATCACTAATGCTATCATCCTCGGGGGTGATTAGATATAATCCTTTTTCAGGGGGGATTGTTGGAATGGAAGTTTCTTTAGCTTGAATTAGAAAGGTCAATATAACAACTAGCCAAAATAATTTGTCAGCTATTATTATTAACCATATTAACGCTTCGCAAAATACGTTTGAGGTTGTGTAGGCAATAACTTCGTTTGTCATTTATATGGATTGGTATTATGTTGTCTTGCTTTTGATAAAAAATATAGAATAGTTTATCAAATCATTTTTTTATTTTATGGTAAGTTTATACACAAGATAACCTATTTTTTTAGTCTTCTTTTTAACGCATTATATTGACGAACAGAATTATCTATTTCTTTAAAAAGTAGCATAAAACAAGTGAATACCATTACCCAAAATACATATCTAGCAATCTCTACTATCGAGAGAAGACAATAATAACGTAAACGATCCATATTCGATATTATTTGAAATAACTTATTGCGATTGGAACCTTTAATTGAATGTAAATCATTTTTTTATTATTTTATTGTTATCGTTAAATACAATAAAATAATATATTGTTCTTAGTTTAATTGAGTGTGAGTAAATACATAAATTGATTCAAATCGCCGAGTATTTCATCGCGAACATTTAACAAATCTGTATTTGACATTGAACGAATAAATGGATTATTTGTTAAATTGATCATATATGATTTGTAATAATTAATCTTACTTATTAACTGTTCTTTATTTGACAAATCAATTAGTGATATTTTATGTTTGTTTAATAGATTTGTTCGAATTCCTGTTTTACCCAACAAAATTTCAACAAAAGTATCAATATGTTCGTTTAATTTTGAATATAACTCGTCAGTTGCTTTGTGGGTCGCATAACTTGATGTTTTCCAATGAAATAGTTTTATCATCATCACTAATTCTAAGAATTTAATAGTGATTTCTTTTTGAAAAATAGAAGAACGTCCCGACTTTTTTGTGTAATTTTTTCGTGTTTTTACCATTCTATATATTATGTTAATATAATATTTTCAATACTAACCTTATATAACCAATTATGAAAAGAACGCGTTGTCCCAATGGTTCGAGAAAGGATAAAAATGGAATTTGTGTCAAAAAAGTATTGGGAGAAACCCAAATAACACAAGAGAGGGTTAATGGAACTTGTAAAAATAAAAGGGAATGTAATAAAACAACTAGAAAGAAAAGGGTATCTAGTGATAGACAAACACCTCGTTCCATATACGCGCGAAAATATTTTGATAATAAAAAGGAAACTATTTATTTGTTGGATAAAATACACGATGATACCAAACGTGTTCTTTTCCAGGTAAATTATAATGATGTAGAACAATTTTTAAATTATGAAAATTTACATCATAATCCTAAAATTGATTGTTTTTTCCAAACTATTTTTTCATTGGGATTACAAGATGTTAAAAATTTAAAAAAATATTCAAGACAAGTGAATAAGCACGGAAAAAGTGGGGTAGACTCGAATAACATAAAATTATTTATTAAGGATGCGTTTGGTTTAACAGATGATGAACCAGTAGAATTTTCTATATATCAAATGACTAATCACGCGAATCATAGTAAAAGAAGTTCGGAAGTTATAAGCAAAAAAATTCACAAAAAATTTAATGCTAATTTAAAGAATGGTTATGCTACTATAATATATGTTGAAAGATTGTATAATAATAATACAAAATCAGGTCATTATATTGTAATGTATAAATATAATAATCAAATATACTTTTTTGATCCTCAGAAAAAAACAAGGAAGAATGTAAATGGTATTTTTACATCTACAAATATACAAGATGTATTAATTGATAGAAGTGGAAATATTGGTTATTTTACAATAGATAATTTGAAAAGTCCCAAACCTTTATTGAATACAACGTGCCCTATAAATTATGTTGGATGATAAAATAATAATTTATCAATGGTAGTTCTTACACAAAATAATCTATGTAAGATAATTCCAAGGAGAAACAAAAAGATAAGTGTGTAAACAAATGAACGTTTAGAAAAATAAGAAATAAACATAGCTCCAATTATTGTAAAAATGACATCTACAATAGCTACGCCAAATAAACGATAAGAATGAACTCCTTGATTTGGAATACCTAATGAATTTTGATATTTACATAAATCCATTTATATTGTAACTATATTAAAATTTGTATTCATTCAATCTAAGAAAATAATATGATTAATGTTTCTTAGATTGAATATAAACTAACAACCAACAACTCAAAAAACAGGATTATACAATATGTCTTTTATTACGTCTGGATTTTCTCTTAGATGAATGTGTTTTTCTCTTAGTTGCTCTTCCACCAACTGAATTGTATTTTTTCACGTGAGGTCCCTTTCTTATATTAAATTTACCTGTTTTATATGTAACAGTTGAATTCTTTCTTACAGGACCCAAAAAATTTAAAGAACCATCTCCAACAGGAGTAATGGATAATCTTCCTGATTCAATTTTTTTAATCTCCGCGCCCATTGGTATATTGTGATAATGGGATGATGATTTTTTTTTTTGATCTGGTCCCATTTTAATATGAAAACGACCATTTTCAAGTAATACTTGAGATGTTTTTAAAAATGGTCCAAGACTATTTAGAGAACCAGTTGGATCTACAGGTCTGATTGTAAATCTTCCAGACTTAACCTCTTTAACATTAGCTTTTTTAGAAATTTGATGATGTTTTTTGGGATCCATTATAATAATTATACAATATAATTATATTAAAATAAAAAATGAAATAAATTGTTTATCAAATCTGTGATAGTAAATAATAAAACAATGGAAACGCAGAGTGAAATCAATGTATATAATTTACATAAATATTCGGATTATGATGTGTTTCCAGAAAGGGGTCGTTGTACGATTGCTTGGGATATGAATAATGTGGAATTACACGCATTAATGAAAAATGAAAATTCATTAATACTCGATTCAGATTATTATACAAATTCTTTCTGGGTAAATGAAATGAAACGTACATTATCTTGGGAATTAGGTAAATCATTTACGTTAGATATGTATTATGTTCCATTACTAAAACTTGTTATATATGAAACGAGAAATATAGCCCGTCCTTCATCACGTCTAAAAATTGATGAAGAAGGATATTTATTGGTAAGAAAAAATGATAGATCATCTTTTGAAATATGTAATTGTTTATATAATTCTTTATGGGAAGAAGAAAATTCTCCATATATAATGAAATAATCACTGTTGTTTTGTTCCCATTTATTTTTTGTTATTTTTTCGTTTAATAGTTAATCTTTTCTTGGGTTTTCGTGATTGTGTTTTCTTACGATTCCGACGTTTTCTTTTTGTTTTACCACCTATATTAAATCTCAATAACTTTTTACTTCTATTTTTTATAGAACTCCCATCTGATATGTTTTTTCTAACAAGTGTATTTATATTTTGATAAAATAATGTTTCAATTGATGGGTCATTTCCTATCATCCCGTCAATACGTAACTTATCAAATATATATTTACTCATTATTTGAGCTCTCCTATTTTTACTAATTGGACTTAAGTTCTGTTGTTGATATACCCATAAAATATCATTTAATGAAGATAAAAATATTTCATTTGCTAGTAATGTAAAAGGATAATCATTAATATCATCATTTTTTAACAATTGTTCTACAACAACCCTCATAAAAAGGTATGTATTGTTACGTGCGGCTTTTGATGTATCATTTATTACATCAGGCGTAATTACATCACTTCCCATATTATCAATAGATTCTTGATTATTCGCAATGACATCATCGAGAATGCCATCAATTTGACTGTCTAAATTATCGTATAGATTAATAACATCTTTGACGTTTTCTTTGTGAATATTATGTCGATCATAATATTCATCTTCGTCGATAACATCTTGACTGGGGCTTCTAGCAATTCCTCTTTGTTCGCGTAATTCTTGATTACTTTGTTCTATTTCTAATTCATCATTTGTTTCCCGTATTCGTCGCGATAAAGCACTCATAATATTCTTATACCGTAAGTAAATATAAAAAAAATGATATGAAATATTATTTTAATTACAATCAATCAATATATACAATGAATGTGTTAACGTCAGCTTTGATTATACAAAAGAGTATGGTGATGTTTATGAGTCGAATAAAATCATTACCATCGATATAATTTAATAATGGTGTAATTGGATATTCGAATATCAATTCATTCCTTTTATCCGAACGAAAATTGAATGATAAAAATAATAAAATAAGGGAGGCAATTATATCCGCAATCATAAATAGTGCTATTCCAAATGAATATTATCTTTATTCATTGAGATGGAATTCACTAAGAAAAAAGGTATCGTATTATGTTTCGGCGATTGTAAAAATGAAATATCCAGATTTACAAGTGAAAAATGTAAAGTGTATTATTCGTGCCGGTCGTGGATTTAATTATGATTTCACCTTTACGATAAATGAATTATATGAATTTAATATTGAACTTAAATTTAACGCAGATACAATTGAAGATACACCGCAATTTGTTTCTCCAATGAAACCAAGTCAATATTTATCTCATTCATATGAAGATTTTCATTATACCCATTATATGAATCAAATATCTCTTTTAGGAAATTTTCCATTACCAGAAAAGGATATTTATTTACACGAGATACATTCACCTTCACCTCATTGTATGAAAGAATTTCAGGATAAGTATTATAAAGGATGTAAACAAAGTAGCCAATATAGTGGAAATCCAGAAGATATAAACTTTTATGAAAAAAGTAAAGAATTATCAAAAGAAAGTATTCAACGATTTATGGAATATTCAGATTTAGATATCAATAAACTCTCTTCTTATTTATTATCATCTCAAAATGAAAAATATTATATGCTTTATAAAGATAATGAAATTCACGCGGGTATTTCCGATATGAATAATTATCAACTTGTATCTTGTGAAAAATATCCAGAAAAATCATATTATTTAGCTACATCATTATCGGGTAAAAAAATAAGAGTATTACTTCGTTGGAAAAATGGGAATGGTATTGCTTTTCCTTCATTTCAAATTTCTTTGGATACAACATCAACTAAGAAAAAGGTAGTGAAGGAAAAGCCAACAAAGGTTTATAAATCACATAAAATAACAAAACCAAGAGTTATGAAAATGAAAACGAACGTACAAATTCAAACAATAGAAAAAGAAATAATAGAAGGGGAAATAATAAATATAATAGCTGAACCAAAGAATATATATAATCAAGATAATGAGATGATGTTAGAATAATTACATTACTCAACATATATAGGTAAAATTTCCCTTAATTCAGTAGTATTTATAGCATTATTCCCAAAATATAATTGTATAAATTGTTCTGTTTTTTCATTTGTCAATGATTGTATGATTTGATTATACAAAAGAAGTAATTCATCCTTTGGTAATTCTTTCTTAGGTTTTATACAAATCAAATGGTTTTCTACTAAATATTCACATTCTTCTTCAAATAAACAATATTCAAATTTATAATCACCTACTCCATAACCTCGATTGATTAATAAAATTGGTTCTCTAAACCCCTCTTTATGAATATAATTTTTTTTATCTCCATTTGAATAAACTTTGGGTTGAAATGTGCCACCACTAATATCTGAGCTATATATTAATCTTGTTTTTGTTATATCATCTGTTAATAATGATTTTACTTGATTCCATACTACATTTCCAACATTAACAACACAATTTAATGATGCCAAGGTTGTTGAGTGTTGATATAATTCTATTATTTTTTGTATATTTTCTTTAGTTCCAAAAATAGTGTATCCATTTACCACAATATAATAAGGATTATTACAATTATCTTCATCCTTTTTATTTTGAACGATAAAGATAATTGTTTCTTGTTTTGTTTCTGTAAATTCTCCATCACAATCTATAATCCTTATAATGGTATAATGTGATATGATATGTTGTCTTATTTTATTGTAATATAAACAATTCAAAAAGTTTTTGGGTAATATAAAGCTTAATATACCATTACTATTCAGCATTTTTAATGATTTTATAATAAATAAAATAAATATGTTAGGTCTTCCATCAAAATAAGGATAATATTCTTTTGCTACGTCACCCTTTTTCATAACAAAATAAGGTGGATTTCCTATAATCAAATCAAATAACAATTCATTTTCATAAATCAAATAATCATTATTATATAATTCTAGTTGATTTTCTGGTTTTATATATGAAGGCAATGATGGCGAGATGGTATCAAATATTTCTGTATTTCTTTCAACTCCAATAATATTAACATTAATACAAGAACGATTTAATAATTGTATAAATTCTCCTGATCCACAAGATGGTTCTAATATATTTTTCACAGTTGATAAAAATGGGTTGAGTATTTCTATATTTTGAAGAACAATATTTGGGGGAGTAAAATAAATTCCCTGATTTTTTTTTGTTATTTTATCTATTTTTTTGGATAATAATTCAGAAAGTGACATTTCTTTTTATACATTATAATATTACATACCAATTAAATCAATTTAATTTGTTTTTACATATAGGGTTATAAATAAAAAAAATGATTATGGTTTTGTATTTATAAATACAATTAATTACACCGGGAAAATGACAGACATTTACAGTATTTACGAGACCGTTTCTTACGAGTTTAATGAAGATAAACAAAGTTTGTACGTTCGTTGGGATAAAGGTAATGATCAGTTACACGAGTTGTTATGCGATGAAGTAAACGCAATGACTGATAAAACTGTATTTACTAATTTATCATTTGTTGATGAACTCAAAGAGCATATTCACTGGGAAGAAGGTCAAACAATACATTTTACAGTATCATTCGCTCGTTTTGGAATTAGAGGTAGAGCTGAAAAAACGATAAAAATATCAGAAAATGCTTATGAAGATGAATATACATTTTTAGAACTCAATGAAGACGGTTATCTATATTTAATCGAATTTAGAGGTAATTGTATCATACATAAAGTTGTAGAAGATTTTACACGTCATAAAATAAATTGTTACTATAATGAATTAGTTGAAGAAAGAAAAAATTATGTTTGTGTATTAAAATAAAAATTTGTATGTGTATTAGCTGATAAATTTAAATATGTAAATAAAAATGAAATGTATTTTTTATCTTAGATTACTTTCATTATTACAATGATGGAGGAAACATCTATTGACATTTACGAGTTATACAATGACATCGTATATGAATATTATCCGGAGACACAAACATTACGGCTGACTTGGGATAGAAAAAATATACCTCTTCATAATTTAATGAAAAAAGAGCGAATTCCATATCAAGCTGAATTGAAATATAATGCTTTATGGGTAGGTGAATTAAAACAGCGTATAAATTGGGAAGAAGGTAATGAATTAAAAATTTTAATAAAAGATATTTCAAAGTGTGCCAGCAATGAATTTATTATTCAGGTATTAGATAATGTTTGTCATAGTGCGTTTCTTTATGAAATGATAGACAAGGAAGGATATTTGCGTGTTCGTAATTATGGAGTCAAGAGAGATATTCATAATTACGAAGAATATATGAAACGAGTTAATTGTGTATATAATGAAATTGTGGACCAGGAAAAGGAACCATATATATTAAAATAAATAATACATTATATAAAAATGAAATAATAACTATTTTTTTATATAATGTAAAATATTCAAACAATGGATGTATATGAATTAGGTGAAAAGAACGTTCATATGTTTATTAAACATTATGATATGATAAATCGTAATGTAATGACTGTATTATGGGATAATACAAACGAATCAATACACAATTTAATGATATACGAA
>Ga0247842_10005407_pt1 | contig 15197 bp, 9 predicted proteins | sample LaCruzMarch2015__3_FD_192411 | JGI IMG/M metagenome (GOLD analysis project Ga0247842, IMG submission 192411) | Freshwater microbial communities from meromictic Lake La Cruz, Castile-La Mancha, Spain - LaCruzMarch2015_19m | ecosystem: Environmental > Aquatic > Freshwater > Lake | place: Spain...
GATCACTGCCGCGGCGTGCGCTGCGATTGGATCTGACGCCAGTTTTGCCACCGGATCCTCTTTCATCGCAACTTCGGGAACCACCATCAGGTTTGGCCAGCCAATATCGGCGACAATCGATCCGGTGGTCTCCAACACACCGAGCGTCGCCAGATCGTCCTTCAAACGCCCGACGTTGACTGTGAACATCTTCTCGACTTTCAGCCGCGTTTTCTTGTCTATTGCTGTTCGCTGCGTGAAATCGGGGCTTTCGTACGCAATGTACTTGGCGACGTTCTGCGTTTCAAAGAATCCTTGCTCAATCGGCTTGAACTTCATCCGATCGGCTTCGTTGCGCAGAATCGGGTCGCTGCTGGAATACAGAAGGTAATAGATCGCCGCTTTGCGAGCATCAAGCAGCGCGGCAGTCTCGCGGTATTTCTTCGGTCCGCCCGCTATACCGACGGCATAGACCGAGTATTCATTGGGTGAGACTGATTCTTTGATCCGTGCTTCCCGCGACACAGGCAAATTACCTTCCGGTTGATCCGGCGCCGGGGCCGTCGAAAACGCGATTAGCAGAGCGAGCAAAAGTTGTGTCATACGTTCTCCCAAGAAACAGATAATCGAGTGTAATTTTTATTTATTAGATATTTCAATGACCGGTTCATTCGCGGCGTCAACCGGTGTGTTGCGAGATTTGGCTGGTAAGCCGATAAGCGCAACAATAGCATCGAATAGCTTCGCGATGCTGAACGGTTTGGGAATGTAGGCATCCGCACCGCAATAAAGTCCCATCCGGCGATCCTCGTCTTCTTCACGCCATGTCCACATTATGATCGGGATATGCTTATAAAGGTCGTCGAACTTCAGTAAACGACTGATCGTAAAGCCATTAAGTTTCGGTAGATTTATGTCGAGCAATATGAGCGAAGGTTCGGATTCACGAGCGAGATGCAATCCCGTCATTCCGTCCATAGCGGTTATTACTTCATAACCCGCATCGAGTAGATAACGCTCAACAAACTCCAGTAGTTCCGGTTCGTCTTCGACGATCAGAATTCTCTGAGTTTTCGGAGAAGTATCGGACGCATTCTTATTCGCGGCTGACCTCAGGTTTACCGGTGAATTTGAGAGTTAGCTCAGGAAAAGAAAACCGGTTGCGACTTTTATGATACACATTGGAATCGCTTAAAGCAAGAAGGAGTATTATCTATCAGTACTATGTCCATCGAGTAAAACTGAGATTGTTGCCCCGAGCGAGGCATTTTCGATTCGGCGCCATCGGCGGCTTACAAGTACTTGCAGGCGCCGTATCTATCTTTTATATTCTTTGACTCGTCACAGGCGAGAATGCGCCCTTAGCTCAACTGGCAGAGCAAGTGACTCTTAATCACTAGGTTGTAGGTTCGATTCCTACAGGGCGTACAGATATTATTAGGAATCGGCGCCGCCGCTGATCCAAGACGGGAACAGGTCATCCCCTTCGGCGGGCCGGTTCCCGTTTTCTTTTGAGTCATAATGGATTGGTCAGTAGCGCACGCGGAACTCGCTCGCATTAGCGCTCCAAATCAAGGACTCTTCCCCGAACACATTCTACACCTGCATAGCGCGCCTATCGGCTCGCCGAGCGGGTATTTGGCGCTGCCTATAGTTTCCCATCTACCGATCCGGCTGGCGTCTCGAGAACAGTGGCTTGTAAGCCTAACAGAAGCGATTGCCGAATGCAAACTTCGAGGCTGGAGGGTGTTGGCGAGTGTCGGTCTTACCTGTTGGGAAGTTACCGCCCGGATCTCTGCACGACTCGAAGCTCCCCTCACGCTTATTTATCCGCCTTCTTCCGACGAGCCAGGCGTAATCGTGGAAGAAGCTACCCGCGAACTCAATCTTCACCCTTCTCTGGTCAATTTCATCGTTCCATCTTCGCCAGAGAAACTCTCGCGAAAAGAAGCTCTCAGAACACGAGATCAACTCGCAGGCGCTTTGGCGCAGGTCTGGCTCCCTGTAGCCGTAAGGCCGAACGGCTACTGGGAAGAAGTAATTCCGTATGGCGCGAAAGTGGACTCCCGTTTCGCCTCGCCCTATCCCGAAGGTTTACCGATCCCGGACTATAGACTCCATAATCCATCTACCGAGAGCGCTGAATTCCCTTGGGAAGAGTATTTAATTCACTTCACGCGAGGCAACTACGCCCCTTGGCCGGGTGAACGACGCGCAGATTATTATGATGATCTTATTGATGGAAGTGAAAGAAATAATCCTCGCGATGAAGCAGCGACGCTTGCAGCAATTATGAAGAGCGGCGTCCTCCGGGGAAGCGACCGACTATATCGCAGTCAAGTACCTTCAATCTCGCTGACCGAATCTAATCCGATCGAGTTCATTCGCCAGACCACTTTTCGACCGGGATTGCATCATCGTACTACAGAAGCCTTTGGGGTTGCAATTCCGAAGAAAACTCTCGTATGTCTTGGAGCGCGTCCCGTGATATACGGTTCGCAGGAAGATTATACACGCCTATTGTCCTCTGATCGCCCTTACTTCCAACTCTCCCAACCGAAATCTTCAGATTGGTCGGGCGAGAACGAGTGGCGGTTGATTGGAGATCTGGATATTCATTCGCTTGGATCCGAAGTGATCGCAATCGTTCCGACAAGAAATCACCTCAATCGCTTTTCTGACAGCTTCTCCGGAGTAAGTCTGCCGCTTTTCTCGGAATCCCTCTGAGCAATTCCATCCCAAACGGGTTCCTCCCCCATCTCTGGGCAATCGCCCAACCCTATAGACGCAGGATAACTCTCGGTCTGGCGGCGACGTTGATGGCTTCACTCACGGAAGCGATGTCGCCGATGCTCCTGAAGTGGGGAATCGACGCGCTTCAAGCTGGACGTCCGGATGCGTGGCTCTACTTGCTCTCCGGCGCAATTGTGCTTGTAGCTGCGATAGGAGGGCTATTCCGTTTTTGGATGAGAGACGTCATTGTGGGAACGTCGCGCTGGATCGAGTGCGATCTCCGTGAGAGTTTCTTCACCCACCTGTTGAAACTTCCTCCTATCTTCTTCGACCGCAACCACACCGGCGACCTGATGGCGCGAGCCACTGACGACGTCGAGCGTGTGAGGATGGTGCTCGGCCCAGCATTACTCTACGCAGTCAATACTAATCTGACGATTCTCTTCTCTGGCGTTATGATGTTCTGGGTTGATTTCCGATTGGCGCTGATTCTCCTGATTCTCGCTCCTGTGGTCGGCGCAACGATGCTCTGGGTCGCTCGAGCCTTGCACAAAGCAAATCTCCGCCAACAAGAGACATACGGAGCCTTGACAACGGTTGTGCAGGAAAACGTTTCCGGGATCCGGGTCATTAAATCGTATGCACGTGAAGATTACGAAACCAACCGCTTTGCTAAAGTATGCAAGACCTATTTCCAACGAAGTTTAAGAGTAGCCCAACTTCAAGCCTTGATGTTCCCGTTGATCACCTGCCTGATCGGCTTCGGCATCGCAGCTATTCTCTGGATTGGAGGGAAGCAAGTCGCAGCCAAAGAGATCTCGCTCGGTAGTTTCATCGCATTCAATGGGTATCTGGCGATTATGACATGGCCGATGATCGCGCTCGGTTGGGTAGTGCATCTTTACCAAAGGGGCGCGGCTTCTCACCGCCGTTTGACTCAAGTCTTTGAGGAAGAAGAACAATTCGATGATCTGAAAACTCTGGGATCGTCACAATCGCAACATATCATCCCTGATGGCGCGCCTGAAATTCGCTTCGATTCGATTAACTTCCGCTATAGACCGGAAGGCCCCGACGTTCTTCAAAACATCTCCTTCATTTTACCCGCCGGGTTGACTCTTGCGATAGTTGGGCAGACCGGCTCGGGTAAAAGCACGATTGCAAGACTCCTGACTCGACTCTATGAACCCCAAAGCGGTTCGATTTCGATTGCTGGCGTCGATTGGTCGAGTTTCTCTATCGAGGAACTCCGCAATGTGGTTTCCTATGTCGATCAGACGCCGTTTCTCTTCTCTGAGACCATCGAAGGCAACATCAAATTCGGAAAACCGGAAGCGACTGACACTCAGATGGAGGCAGCAGCCTATACCGCTTGCTTTGATAAAGACATCGAGCAATTCCCCGACCGCTATCGTACTCGCATCGGCGAACGCGGAGTTACCTTGTCCGGTGGGCAGCAACAGCGACTTACGCTGGCGCGAGCGCTCGTCACTGACGCGCCTGTGCTCCTACTGGATAACTCACTCTCCGCCGTCGATGCAAATACCGAAGCCGAGATCATCCGCCGTTTGCGCGAACGAACATCCGGTCGCACTCTCCTTTTTATCACCCATCGTCTCGCCGCTGCAGAAATGGCTGATCTGGCTGCGGTTATCGAAAATGGTAGATTGATCGAATTTGGTCCGCCTGCCGACTTGATTGCCGCTGGTGGAGTCTATGCGCGGATGTACCGCCGCCAGAGACTCGCTCGCGAAATCGAGGAACTCTAATGGCGATGCGCGGCGGTATGGGTATGGGGGGAATGGGAGGCAAAGGCGGCGGTCCCAAAGGCGCTCCCGATGACAGCGTTATCGGTCAGGCGTATGACTCTCGGCTGATGCGACGGATGCTCGCCTACCTCAAGCCCTACGGCTGGCAGGTCGCGAGCGCGGTAGTGCTGCTCCTTGCCGGAACCGCGGCGGAACTCGCCGGGCCGCTCGTAGTGAAGTACGGGATCGACCATCATATCGCCGGTGGAGACATTGCAGGACTCGGCAAGATAGTGCTGCTGTTCTTGGGATTGCTGTTGGCCGGAACAGTTCTGCGGTATTATCAGGCCTATCTGACTGCCTGGATCGGTGAGCGAGTGGTTCTCGATTTGCGCACGAAATTGTATGACCATCTGCAGCGTCTCGACGTAAAGACAATCGACTCACGCCCGGTCGGCTGGTGGATGACCCGGGTAACTAACGACGTCCAGACGCTAAATGAAATGTTCTCGTCAGTAGTCGTCTCAGTATTCGGCGATCTCTTTGCGCTCTTTGGGATCGTTATGGTGATGCTCTGGATGAACTTCAAGCTCGCTATGGCAACGTTTATTGTGCTGCCGATTTTAATCTGGGTGGTCTCGGTTTTTCGACGGGCGGTCAGAAACCAATTCCGCGCCATCCGAGAAGCGCTTGCCAAATTGAACGGTTTTATGCAGGAACAGATATCCGGCGTCCGCACTGTTCAACTCTTCGGCGGAGAAAAACGCGCTGAAGTCGAATTCCACGATCACAACATCGTCTATCGCAACGCTTATCTGAAGACGATCCGATACTACGCTCTCTTCTTCCCGGCTGTCACCTTCATTTCCGCATTGGCGTCGGCCTTGATTCTACTTACCGGCGGATTGATGATCCGAGGAAGTGTGCTTACCTGGGGCTCGTTAGTAGCGTTTTTACAATACGCCGAACGTTTCTTTCGTCCGATTCGCGACCTTAGTGAACGCTACAACACGATGCAGGCCGCAATGGCTGCTGCGGAAAGAGTATTTTGGCTGCTCGATCTGGAGAGTGAGTCTTGTCATTCCCGCGAAGGCGGGAATCCAGACAAGTCAAACCTCACTGGACAGCCAGCAATCATACGGCAACTGGATTCACGTCTTCACGGGAATAACAAGAGTGTGCGCGGCGAAATCGTCTTCGAGAATGTCAACTTTGAATACAAACCCGGCGATCCGATCCTGAAAGAAGTTTCCTTCCGTGTAGAGCCCGGTTCAACGGTCGCCGTTGTCGGAGCGACGGGCGCTGGAAAGACAACTCTTATCAGCCTGCTTCTCAGATTCTGGGATGTGAACTCCGGTCGGATTATGCTTGATGGAAAGGATCTTCGCGATTATCCGCTCGCCGATCTCCGTCGGTTCTTCGGCGTTGTCCAGCAGGACACCTTCCTTTTCAGCGGAACTGTCGCCGATAATGTTACACTCGGCGAGGACTCCAGAAATGGCGAGATATTACGGAATGCACTGGTCGAATCCGGTGCATCCAGTTTCGTTGATCGACTGCCAAAGGGCGTGGCTGAAGAAGTCGGCGAACGCGGCGCTCGCATCTCCGGCGGCGAAAAACAGCTACTCTCGATTGCTCGTGCGCTTGCCGCCAATCCCCCGTTAATGTTGCTTGATGAAGCAACCGCCGCGATCGATTCCGAAACCGAGCACCGGATCCAGGAAGCTTTCGAACGGCTGATGGTTGGTCGGACGACGCTGGTCATCGCACATCGTCTTTCCACGATCCGAAAAGCAGCCAAAATTCTTGTCATGCACAAAGGTCGGATCCAGGAGAGTGGCGCTCATGACGAATTGCTTGAACTGAACGGACTCTACGCTAAACTGTACCGACTGCAATTCGCAGAGGCAGCGTAGGCTTTAGGCTTTTCAAGCTGTCCGAGAATGCAATGCAGTCGTCATTGCGAGCTTTTCGCCCATTTCCAAATTTGTCGGATTACCGCTGTTGAACGGGCGAAAGGCGAAGCAATCTTAGCGATATCAAGAGCTTATTAGATAAGATTGCTGCACCCATCACCGCAGACTCCAATTAGTTGAAAGTCGAATCGGGCGGTTATGGGTTCGCAATGACATTCTCTGAAGACACTTAAACCTAAAGCCTAAAGCCTTCCTCGCTTGATTAGTTCATTGATAAGACAGTATATTACAAGCAGCAATCCTCAATTTACCATCTGCAATCAAGAGGCTTCCGATGAAACTGGCGAAATCCTTCGTTCTCGTCGCCTTACTCGCATTCTCCAGTGAGCTGATCGCACAAACTCCACCGCCCGCTGCGACCAAACCTGCGTTCAACAGCGATTGGGCATACTGCACTGCCCTCACGGTCTCCGAGCGATTCCAAACTCTCTACCTGCCGCACGCTCTTGCATTGATGGATGCAGAGAAAAAACTGCGCGACAACGCATCTTCCGCTCCGATTCTGGAATCTCTATCCAAGTTGCCCGGCGTGAAGAGCACAGTAATCGCCGACAACAGAATTTCCCCTCCGAACAACATAGCTCAGGACATCGCTAAACTTGAAGAAGCGTTACTCAATGAAGCGCGTCTCTTCAAGACATTCCGAAGCCCTATGATGCACAAGCTTTTAGGCGGGAAGTGCATGTGGGAGAGAATAAAAGCTGGAGACAAGAAGCTCGACGTTATAGCACATGGATTCTATCCTGTACAGAATGACAACACCAAGAAGGTTGTTGTCGCGGTGGTTCTCGACAAAGCGTGGTTCCTGCCTCAGATCCCGACGATCATGGACAGCCTCGCTCGCGAGAACACGCAGCTTCTCTTCTGGGGACCATCGCCAACTAATAGTCTCTGGGCTCAGACACTCGGAATTGTCGCGGGTAAGGACACGCTCTGGTGGCAAGGCCCGAAAGACGTGACCGTTGAGTGCGTTCAGGTTCTTTGGCCATTCGAGAGCATTGAAATCCACAGCCACCTGCACAACATTCAAAAGTAGCCAATGTGATTATCAGGGAGGCTGCCCCAGACTGTCCGGGTATGTGAAACTCTCTGAATTGTCATCGTGAACCCTCCGCCACTGGACACGATAAAATTCTCTTCTCTTACCGGCGGAGGGTGAATCGATCTCTAAGCGCTCGGAAAACAGAGATTCTTCGCCTCGTCGCTGTTTGAGTCTAAAAACAACATGAGTCATGTAAGACGGCGACGGGCTCAGAATGACAGAGATGAGTTATTCTTGGACGGACTAAGATCGCCTGCCTCCCTGATAACGGCGCGAATGTCCCGACTCTCTTCACCATTGACCCTTCCACCTCGCCTCTCCGGTTGACTCAACCATTCAGAACACGTAATTTTATAGATGCTTTGGCGAGATCGTCTTTTATCCTTTCCGTTTTCCATTTTCCATTTTTCGCCAATCGAGCAAAACCTAACGCCTAAAGCCTAAAGTCTATTATCACATATCGTTCGGAGAATTGCATTGTCCCTCCCCCTTATTTTCGAATTGAACCGCGACGCGTTACGCTGCGGCTATATGCCGGTATCTGACCTCCCCGAAGAGGTAGCCGGCCCCGCGCCGGAATTACTCAGAAATGAACTCGATCTACCACAGGTCGCCGAACCGGAAGTGATGCGTCACTTCGTCAACCTCTCAACCCTCAATCACCATCTGGACAAGGGTTTCTACCCGCTCGGTTCCTGTACGATGAAGTACAATCCGAAGGTAAACGAGAATATTTCTGCGATGACTGGATTCGCCGGACTTCATCCTCATCAACCAGTCTCGACTGTGCAAGGCGCTCTGAAACTGATGAAGGAACTCGAAGAATGGCTCGGCGAGATTTCAGGACTACCGGCAGTAACGCTTCAACCAGCCGCTGGATCCCACGGTGAGTTGACCGGCATCTTCATTGTCCGCGCCTATCACCTCGCTCGCAATGACGTTCGCACCAAGGTCATCATCCCGGACTCAGCGCATGGTACCAATCCCGCCTCAATCGCGATGGCCGGTTATGAAGTCGTTCAGATTCCATCCGACAGTCGTGGTCGGGTCGATCTGGCAGCGCTTAAAGCCGCACTTGGACCAGACGTGGCGGCAATGATGGTGACCAATCCGAACACAGTCGGCGTCTTCGAAGATCACATCAACGAGGTCGCTGCGTTGGTTCACGGCGTCGGCGCGTTGCTCTATATGGACGGAGCCAACCTTAACAGCCTCGTCGGTCTCGCCAAATCCGGCGAACTCGGTTTCGACATCCTTCATATTAACTTGCACAAGACCTTCTCGACGCCTCACGGCGGCGGCGGTCCAGGCAGCGGTCCGGTCGCAGTTCGCGCCGATCTCGAAAAATTCCTCCCATCGCCGCGAGTCAAGACTCTTCCTGATAATTCACTCGATTGGGAATGGAATCGTCCCCTCTCGATCGGACGGATTCACGGCTGGTTCGGCAATTTCGGAATGCAAGTCCGCGCTCTTGCCTATATGAAGTCGCTCGGCGCTGACGGTCTGAAGAATATGACCGAGACCGCAATTCTGAACGCCAATTATATCTTGTGTAAGCTTCAAGGCGCTTACAAATTGCCATACGACCGCTTCTGCACACATGAAGTCGTCTTCTCTGCTGATAATCAGGGCGCCTACGGAATCAAGGCGGTCGATATTGCCAAGCGGCTGCTTGACTTTGGCTACCATGCTCCGACGATCAATTTCCCGCTCGTCATCCACGAAGCGCTGATGATCGAACCGACCGAGACCGAAACGGTCGATACACTCGACGCCTTCTGTGATGTGATGCTACAAATCGACCGTGAGGCTAAGGAAAATCCGGACATTCTGCACAATGCGCCGACTATGACGCCCGTTTCTCGCTTCAATGAAGCCGCCGCGGCGAGAAATCTGGATATCTGTTACAAGTAGCAATTGATCCGAACACTTTCCATTTCTCAGAGAATAGACGTGATGGTAGCACCGACCACCGTGTCGGTAGCGTACACAACAGGTTCTATTCTGTTAACCGACACGGAGGTCGGCGCCTCCGATACCCATTTTCTTGTTCCGTAGCGGGCGCGGCGCCATGACAACTCCCGCGAAAGAGTTTGTCGGAAAAGAGTGATTCGTTAAGGACGCAAGCTGTCAACCCTCCGCGGTTGACAGTCATATAATTGACAAATAGTATTTTACTCTGTCAACCACGGAGGGTTGACAGCTTGCGTCCTTACTGTAAATGACATTCTCCGATAAACTCGACAGTGGGAATGTAGTTTACGGAATAGCCTCAAATGAGGGACTACGATGCGGGCAACGGTGGAGAACGAAGGACGTTTGGAAGCATTCTCCGACCTCGGGGAAGAACTCCCTCCGCCCCCGCCAGAATTCTCGCTCTCCCAAGGAGCGCAGGATTCAGCATCTTTCGTCCTTCACCCTTCCTTCGTAGCTATCGATCTCGAGACAACCGGTCTCTCACCGAGCGACTGTGAGATCATCGAACTCGGAGCCGTCCGTTTCGAAGATGGCAAAGAAGTCGCGCGCTATACGCAATTAGTCAAGCCGCGCGTTCGCCATCTTCCTGATGAAATCGTCGCTCTGACCGGAATCACAGACTCACATCTGCGCGGCAAACCGAAACTCGAAAAGGTCGCCGATGAATTTTTGGCATTCATCGGCGACCTTCCTCTTGTCGGTCAGAACATCCCGTTCGACCTCTCATTCCTCGCTGCAGCGCCGTCGGTTGCAGCTCATTTCACCCGTTCGCGAACTGTCCCGCGCTCACACGACGCCGGGTTACTTGCCCGTTTTATCTACCCCTGTCTCGACAGCTACGGCCTCGCCAGTCTTTCCACGACCTTCGGTTTTCCATCCCGTCCTCGCCACCGCGCTGCTGACGACGCAGCTACAACCGGAGAGATCTACGTTAAGCTGCTGAAAGATCTACGCGGAGTCGCCCGAAAGGAAATCTCGCTCGGTCTGCGAATCCTTGAAGGAACAACGTCCCCACTGCTTAATACACTCCGTGCTATGAAGAGTGTGACAGAGGAGACCGACGCTTCGGTTAAAACGCCTGATCCTTTCTGGGGATCTCACGCCGGACGGAACAATATTTTCCAATCATCCGGCAGCGAGAAACCCACCGAAGCGATCGGCGAAGACCTCATCCGCCGGTTCTTTGCTGATTCGGTTCGCTTCAATAAAGTTCTACCCGGCTACGATATCCGACCTCAGCAGGTAGAGATGGCGGTTTCGGTCGCCAAGGCGATCCGTGAGGGCGAGTTTCTGGCCGTCGAAGCTGGCACCGGCGTCGGAAAATCGATGGGATACTTGATCCCGGCGCTGCTCTCTGGCAAGCGCGCGGCCGTCTCAACTCACACCAAACATTTGCAGGATCAGCTCTTTTACGATGAGATCCCCCGGCTTGGTCAACTATTCAAGTTTGGTTTCACAGCAGCGTTGCTGAAAGGTCGCAGGAATTATCTATGCCATACCAAGTGGCTCGAACTGAGTCTCGACCCTCAACGTCTGCCGACCGACATACGCGAACGAGCCGTCCATCTTACTCGCTGGGTCGAGAGCACCCAAACCGGCGACCTGACTGAAGTGACCGCTGTCCGTTATGACGGCGACGACTCAGTCAACTACTATGTCGCCTCCGAACCGGGCTACTGTACAACCAAGTTATGCACTGAGCGCGGCGGTGAGTGTCCATTGTCCCGGATCCGAAAAGCCGCCACTAAAGCCGATGTCGTCATCGTCAACCACAGCCTTGTTCTATCAGACTATCTTGCAGAAGGCGCGCTATTAGGCGACGTCAAACAAATCATCTTCGATGAAGCACATCACCTCGAACAGGTCGCGACCGATCAATTCGGTACGGACCTGATCCAAGCTGTTGTGAAAAGCGCCTTGGAACGCGCAGCTAGGCACCTTCGCAAAAACGGTGAACTGCGTATTCGACTCGCGCTGATCCCAAATACTCTCGAGGAAGTTTCACTGTTGGACGAGCTTGCGGCGACAATTCCACGGGCTGAAGCCGCCATTGAACCGTTCTTCACAGGAGTTCACAGTCTCTTCGATTCCAATAAGGGAGACGCTAACTATTCGACGCCCTACCGCTACACACTCGGCGACGCCATACATGGCGCATTGATGTCGCTCGGCGGCGACCTCAGCGATAAAGTCTCGATGATCTCGAAAGGACTCCAACAACTCCTTGAGTTTCTCCCCCCGCTTGAAAATGAAGGAATGCCAGCCGCGACGATTCAGGAGACTCGAGCCGTCGTTGACGAACTAAGTAAGATTGCAGAGGAGCTTCATCTTTCACTCCACCCGGATAAACCGAATCGCGTCTATTGGGTTGAAATCCCGGCTTGGGTAAACTTCCCGCCGCGTTTGAAGAGCGCCCCTCTCGACGTTTCTGTCTATCTTGCAGACGGACTCTTCAATCGATTGGATGGGGCAATCCTCACATCTGCCACCTTGACTGCGGGCGCTGATCGAGGAGGATTTCAGCTCCTCCTCGCACGAACGGGACTCGACAAACTACCTCAAGAACGGGTGACCACCGCTGCCTATGGCTCCCCCTTCGACTACAAACGTAATTGCCTCGCGCTATTCCCGCGCTACTTACCCGTTCCAAATGAGAATCCTTCCGACCACTTAAGCGCCGTCGCTGAGACGATCGGTTGGCTGGCGTTGAATGTCCGGCGGGGGATGCTCGCTCTTTTCACCTCTTATGATGCACTGCGTAAAGTCGAAAAGATGCTCAAGCAATCGCTCGCAGGTGAGGGCATCGAAGTTCTGGTTCAGTATGGCCGTTCCGACCGTGATCGTTTGATCCGTCGCTTCCGTGGATCTTCTGGAGGGGTCTTACTCGGAACTGATTCATTATGGGAAGGGATCGACGTTCCGGGAGCGGCGCTTGAGATCGTCGTGATCGCCAAACTACCGTTCGACGTACCTAACGATCCTGTCGTGGCTGCAAGAATCGAGAAGATGCGCGAAGAGGGACTCAATCCCTTTAACGATTTTCAGCTACCCTCAGCTATTCTCCGCACTCGACAGGGAGCAGGACGTCTTATACGCACTTCCACCGATAGGGGCGTAGTAGTGATACTCGACTCACGGACAGTAACAAAAGGATACGGATCCACCATTAGGCGGTCGATTCAAGGGGAACAGAGGATTCCGGCAAACGCAGATGAATTTGGAAAGGCTGTAACCGATTTCTTTTGTATTAGTTCCAGAAACGAACTGTGATGAATCCAATTCAACTTTATAGAACGCTCCTGTCGATCATCTGCGTTACGATCTATGTAGGGTGCACTAAGGAGAAGCTATCGCCTGAGCGACTCCTGATCGAATCGCTGGCTGATACGGTTTGGGCAGGCGAGAAACGCGAAGCCTTCCTCGCTTCTGGAACCGGCTACTATTACTACGACGACGCACTCGGCGTCCCTCGCAAGAGTCAATACGGCCTAAACTTCTATGATTACCGCTTTCTCGCAAAATGGGATATTATCAGCGAGTCAGGGGAGTTGCTGAATCATCAGCCTGAATATGCGGTTGTCCACCCTGAATATCTTCTTCGGCGCTATGATAACGGATTGACGGAGAAGATTGAAATCGTTCCTGATGAAAACGCGCTCGTTGTAACCGTACGCTTCGATCAGAAACGGGAAGCTATCGTGCGACTCTGGGAAGATGGTCGTTGTATCTTTGCCCAGACGAAGGCCGGACAAATCCCAATCGGAGAAATTGTCGTTCTTTCCAATCCTCCCGACCATGAATTCCCGTTTGCCAACATTGAATCGCCTTATGGCGCACTTCCGTCGATTGGTTTGAGCAGTTCAGTTGAATCGATTTCCAATCCTGCCACGAAAGTCGTCGAATATCCGGAATCTGAACTAAGAGGCGAAGTCAGCCAGACAACGCTTACAAGCGCCAAAGAGTATCCTTTCCCCAAGTCGAAGGAAATCCGATTCTGCTATGCAGTTGGGACAGTCAAACAACCGGCTGCAAAGAAAGCTGAAGAGTGGGCTAAAACAGTTGATATTTGGAGACAAAAGCGCACCGCGATCTCGGTTGCGGCTCTCAGTGGTTTCGAATTTCAATGCGAAGATCACGAAACAGCTAAAGGACTGGCTTGGGCTCGACTTAACTTGCGCGGTATGTTCTTCCGCGATAAAAACCGGGCGATGCTCTTCTGCGGGCTTCCCAATTCAACCTACATGGACGGATTCTATGGCTGCTACAGTTCCGTCGGGCTTGCACTCTCAGACAGTTCATGGCTGAAACCGATCCAACTTTACCAAACCTTCTTTGACACATCCAATTCATCGCCCGGATTCAATGAATTCGGCGGACTCCCATCCCAAATCTGCCGAGGAACTCCAACCTACCAAAAAGGTCTGACTGCCGGGGCGATGTCACTCAATTATTCACGCATCGCTGCACAACTCGATTCGATTCCAGAGCGGATCTTCTTCGATCTTCCTCGGCATCTCGATCAAGCAGTTAGAAGTGAGGTTAAAGGTAGGCGTCTCGTATCAGGGCTTCTCACCAGCCCCGGTCTGTTCAGATCGCCCGGAATCCCGTCGCAAAGGCTGTCCGGAGCGGTCTTTGAAACACAAGCGCTCTTTGAAGTGACCCGGCGTTTTCTCCGTGAGAGAAATCAAATCGCCGGTATCGTAATACATACTCCCGACGTGGTTCTCAAGGGAGTTGCGAATTGGACGCTGCCTGCCGTCGCTCCGATAGCCGTTGATGAGATTGGCTGGGAATATCGCGAACCGCTCTCTGCCTCAGCGGTTATGAAACTCTTTCAGATGAAACGCGGAGGCTGGTCAAATCGACTTCTCATCCCCGAATCAAATACCGATCCGGCATATCATCCCAAGATGAAATGGCCTCCTGAGTCGGACTCCACACAGACGCCCGCGCACATATTAGCCCTCGGATGGATGGATGGCGGAGACAAGCGCCTCAACGCCCGCCTGCTTGCCAATGCAGATTCCGTAGGTCTGATAAGCGCCACAGGCTTCCGTTCATTAGCGATGACTGATCCTCGTTTCATAGGGACGCACATCTATGTATATGACGGCGCTCCAACGTATTCGCAATACAACGGCGACATTCTCGTCTGGACCGCAGGCAGGCTCTCAGATATGTATCGACTTGACGGACAGCAGGACAGTATTCTATCTCTGTTCAACAATCTGACTGATTTATTGATGCAGGAAGGCGTCGTTGGCGGATTGCCGGAGGCAATCAACGGAATCCCGGAAGAGGAATTTGACAACACTACGCAAAATGCCCTATTTTCAGCCTCTCTTGCCGAATATATTCGCATCTTTTATGATCATATTCTCGGTATAAAATCCGACCGGCCATTGCTTCCGGAGATTCACCCAAACTTCCCCCCGGAATGGGGAGAAGTCAGATTTTCCTTCAATTGCGGTGGAGCGAGAATCACTGTGACTCGTCGAGCGGATAATATCTGGTCCGCATCTCAAACTGGCAAGGAAGATCCGGTGACTCTGGCCGTAGAACTCTATCCCGAACCGGGTAAACGAGCCTTAGGCTCGATCACTTTACAACCTAATGAAGTAACCTTGTTCCAGCCTACCGAACTCCGCGGGGGACTCTGGACTGTAGCACAGAAATCGAGTGATGATTAACAGCACAGCTATCGGCATAGACATCGGCGGTACAAGGCTTAAAGCCGCATTG
>Ga0247842_10005416_pt1 | contig 15172 bp, 10 predicted proteins | sample LaCruzMarch2015__3_FD_192411 | JGI IMG/M metagenome (GOLD analysis project Ga0247842, IMG submission 192411) | Freshwater microbial communities from meromictic Lake La Cruz, Castile-La Mancha, Spain - LaCruzMarch2015_19m | ecosystem: Environmental > Aquatic > Freshwater > Lake | place: Spain...
AATTAAAAAACAAAGTTTGAGAAGGAAAAGTTATCACAATTTCAGTAGCACAGTGAATGATTTTCTTGGCTGGGCAAAAAAGAACAGGTTAAATCAGGTTGATATAAATTATTTTGACCGAAATCATGCCCAACGTTACATGGACTACCTTTTTGTTGAAAGAGGCTCACCAGGTAAAACGGTTAATACAAAAATATCTTATCTGAAAACCTTATTCAATTGTCTAAAAGAACGTGATATTGTTGAAGATTCACCGTTAGACAGGCTGAAAAAGCAGAAGGAGATTAAGACGTATCAGAATGTTGCTTTTACAGAAAAGGAAATTGCTATATTAAAAACCGCAATTGAAATTGAAGCTCCGATATTATGGGTATTCATACAGTTCGTTTATTATTGTTATATACGCCCCGGTGAGATCAGAAGGTTGAAAAGAGAATATATTGACCTGAGTTCGGGTAAAATATTTATCCCTGCATTTATTTCTAAAAACGCTAAAGACGACTTTGTGGACATTCCTGAACCTTTTAAGCCGGTTTTAAATAAATTTCTGGCTGATATTAATGAAAAAGATTACATTTTTCCAGGTAGAATAAAAGACAAAACCTTAGGAGAATACCACATGACGAGAATACATAAATCATTTTTGATACGCTTTGGTTTTGATGACAGGCATACACTATATTCCTGGAAACATACAGGTATTGTAATGGCATATAAAGCCGGGGTTGACATTAAAAGCATCCAACGCCAGTGCCGTCACCACAGCATTGAAATGACTGACAACTATCTAAAATCGCTTGGACTTTATAATAACGAAGCATTTTTGATGAAAATGCCCAGTTTATAATCTTTTTGCCAGAATCCTATTCCGAATATAAAAAACGGAAGTGGAAGTGGAAGCGGAAGTGATAGTGGAAGTGAAAGTGGAAATGAAAACGGAAGTGAATCATTGGTATCCTGATGGCTTTTTGATGATTTTTTTAATTTTGGGCATTTTCCTTGTAAATTTGCACAGAAATAATTATTTCATATAAGGCTTGGAAACGATAAAGACATAAGGGACAACAGGTGAAATTTTCATGATACCCGCCAAGATTAGAAGGTCAGGATTTTTCCTGACCCTTTTTACGTTATTATTCTTTTACCTTATCTTCTCAATATAAACCCTAGTATAAACTTCATTTGTTCCTGTTATGTTTCCAGCTATACCAAGTTCTGGAGACGAAAGTGTTCCATTATATTTATGTTGAATATAAAACATTTTAGTTCCCGTAATCGTAATAATACCATCAATGTAACTTAAAGATTGAATACTTCCATTTTGGCTATCACCTGTTGTACCGATTAGCATAGTTGTAGCATCAGTTATATTATAAAGCCTGATTTTGTGAAGGTAACAATTTCGTGCAGGTGCACTTGCGGTAATTCTGTATGTTCCTTGCGTAAGCGTAAAGGCATCCAATGTCCTGCTAATTGAATTGCCGGAAATTACTACAGTAGTATTAATGCTTCTTACTACCCAACCTGTACTGCCAAAATTGCCCGGATAAGTTCCTGTACTGTATTGTTCTTCGAATATTGCATATTCATTAGGTGAATTAAACTTTATAGCGTTTCCTTTAGAAATATATAAACTATCACCGGAAATACTCAAAAATTGTAATTCATTTGTATTACTGGTATCTTTGATGGGCAGCTTAACAAAATTTCCTTTGGATATAAAAAGAGTATCTTTTGAAATTGATAACACTTGCAATTCATTGGTAGTACTTGTATCATTAAAAGGAAGTTTTACAAAATTGCCTTTTGACAAAAACAGAGTATCTTTTCTGACGGATAAAATTTGAAGCTCATTCGTGTTGCTTGTATCACAAGCAGAAGAAATAGTAAAATTTGGATATGTACCGGAGACCGAAATTTTCCCTGTTCCGGTTAAACTTACCGTTTTATCAGGGGCTGTATTGATTATAATTGAATCATTAACAGTAATTCCATTGCCAGGATAATATATTTTAACCGGTAAATTAACGGTATTTCCCTGACTTATGGTTAAATCATTATTTTTTATGGCCAAATACTGAATTTCATTTGTACTACTGGTATCGTTATTATTTACATTGCCTGCTTTATCAGCATACAGGGCATATGGAACGCTTAGAAATTGGCTTATTCCCATAAAAACAAAGTTCTGGCCTCCATTGGCGTCTAATTCTATTCTAAGAAAGTAGTTGTACTTTCCCCAATTGATGTTATTAAAATTACCGGATACAACCTGCCCTTTTCCAATAATTAAATTGCAAAGACCAAAGCTATTTGTTGTATCAAGCTGTGTTTCGATGTAAACATGCAACCCGTTTATGTTGCCTTCTACAATACTAAAACGAAAAGTGACTGCTTTGTTTTGAATAAGCTTGCCGGAATTGTCTCTGACAACGGACTGATAATTAAAAAATTTAGGTGATTGAGCATAATTTAAATGTATGAATCCCAATAAGACGGTCAATAATAACATAATTTTTTTCATAGCTGTTTATTTTATCTATTTTAAGGTCATGAAATAATAAGTTCAATAGGATCCGGCCAGTTATTTCTTGCCAGCAAAAAAAGTTCACGAAAAAACATATCCATATCATCCCCTTCATATCGCTGATTTTTATAATCAAAACTTGCTTCAAATTCAGTATAATGGTCGCCACCTATTTGTTTATCATAAGTTCTGATTTGTTTTTCTAAAGATATTGCAAAAGAGTTAAAATTCAATGACCAATTAACTGTGTGAGAATAATCAGCATTACCACTTTTGGTTTCAAAATCTATTACCAGACCTTTTGCCAAACGAAATTTGGTATATGGATATCCCATATATTTGTTCAATAGATTGAAAATCTTATCTAAAGTTTCAATCTGTTTTGTAGTGAGTTTTGATTCATTTTCCTTTTTCAGGACAAGAATAAAATCCCAAACAGTCATTAGAAAAGTATTTCTACTGTTACTCATTTGATAAATAATAATTTGTGAATAATAAAGAAAGCGCAGGACTTATTCCCTTACCTAATCCCGGTGGTACTGGTATACCATGACTATAAATAAGGAATGCCCACGCTTTCGGCGTGAGCGTCCTCTTTATATTCCATAGTCAATGAAAATTACCAGTTTTCCGGGACAGGAATAAAAGCAGACGCTTTCTATGTTATTTAAGATAACCGATTGTTATCCTCTATTTTCAAATACAACTGCAAATTTATTGTTTTTTGAATAAATTTATCCCAGAAAACATATATTTGTAATGAAAGTATTTCATCGCTATTTTTTCGACCAAAAGTCCAATGGATTCAATTTTAAAAACGAAATTTAAATTACATCCAAAAAAAACAAAAATATTTTAAAAAATTAAGTATTGGAATAAATAAAATAGTTTAACTTCGATTTTCGTTTTTCTTGCGATTTTTTATTTTTTGATTTGGATTAGGAAATATAATATAGAATACGATAATTGATAAAAAGGCAATTGGATGAAAAGAATCATCAAGATTATAAAAATCCGTTTATCCGAATTTATGTATATAATAGAAGTTTTGTCTAAATGGGGTAAAGGCGAGAAATCCGTCCGAGTTGCCCAACGACATATAGTCCAATTGATTATACAAAAGAGATGTTTTCAAAACTTATAAAGTTAATATTTGTCACTACAGCATACGCTCCGATATTCTTAATATGGTGGATAGTTAGTATTTACAATATTTTAAAGACTGGCGAAAGGTTGCAATTTATTGATTTTGCTAATTTCAAGATATTGGATTTATGCAATGGAACTAATCTAATCTTTTTGTTCTTTTTATTACTAATTTCTTTTTGGATTATTTTGTACTTAGCAAAAACAAGATTAACAAGAAATAATATAGAAATTAAGTCAATAAAAAGTGCTGATTTGAATATGAATGTATTGGTTTTGAGTTATTTTTTGCCTTGTATTGAAATATATAAAAAGGATGCAATTTTCATAAGTGGATGGATTTTGATTTTATTGATAACAATACTTGTAAATAAAAGAACTTATTTTTACAATCCACTTATGAAACTCTTCGGGTTTAGATATTACGAAATTTCTACTAAAAAGGAAGTAACCTATCTGATGATTTCACAAGATAAATTAATTAACTCAAGCGATATAAAAGCTTATTCACAGTTAACAGATTATGTGATTTTAAATGCTTCTAAATAATAAAAAAGTATGATTAGTCCTACATGCAACTTTTTTGCCATTTTAAAAGACAATTCTATAAGAAAAATTGATTTACTCCAAACAATTACAAATGACATTAGAAATGTTTTTGTGAAAATTGGTAATTCAATGCTAAATGATGAAGTTGATGAAATCTTATTTGATGGAAATTTCAATAGTCAAGAGGAAGAAATATTATATGTTGAAATGGATCTTCCATCAAACATATTAGAATCAGCTTCAAATCCAATAGGGTTTGAAGTTCTGAATTTAGATACAGATGACATTAAATCTCTTTTATGGATAGAAAACAATATTTATTATTTTCAGAATTTTGATAAAAGGAAGTTGTTGCAAAATAAAAATGTGATTTTTTGGGATGTCACTACCTTTAACAAGCTAAATAACAACGCTTTAATAGTTGATAACATTGTCAATGCAATCTATAAAAACAATAGATTTTATTTTAAATCATATGCTAATGCGAATAAGATTTTCAGCTTACTCTCATTTTTTGAAGAAGCAAGTAATGAAGATATTGATAATTTTGCTTTATCTGATAAATTAATTATTGATGTAGATTGGTTAAAAGAAAATGGTAATACAATCATTAAAAAACAAATTACTCTAATTCAAAAAAGTAATGTTTTAGCAAGTGCAAATCCCAAAAAAATCAAAACTTCAGCTAGCAAATTTAATTTAACAATTGATATAGTTGATGGTAAAATAGTTTTACCTAATGATAAAAAACTGTGTAATAACATTCTATCCTTTTTAAATGAGCAGTATTATTTAGGATTAATAACTGGGAAAAAATTTAGAACAAATTCAAAAAGGGATGCATAGCCTATGCATCGAGAAAGAAGATGAATGCAAGGATACGACAGCTCAGAAAAAACAACGAACCCCTACCACATCCTATAGTAAATTCCAGTTACTGTGCTGGTTTCAAGGTTTTAACTTTTGTCGAAGTTGAGTCATGACATGGAAGTGCTCCGAAATACTACATTCTTATTTACCGAAATACAGCATTCTTAATTACGAAAAACTCACATTGTTAATTACCGTTTGCAACAAAGTTCATAAATATTTATTCAATTATAATGTCATCATATATTAACACCAATTGGAAGGATTTTAGCAAAGGTGTAATTGATTTAGACGGGAATAAATGTACTCATTGTGGTAAGAGTGGAAATGAAACTATACTTCAAGTTCACCATAAAAAATATATCAAAGGCTGCAAACCTTGGGAATATGCAACTAAAGATTGTGAAACAGTTTGCAAAGGATGTCATGCTTCAATTCATGGCATAATCAAACCAAAATTTGGATGGGAGTATTGTGGAGACTCGGATTTAGGAGACTTGACAGGTACTTGTGAAAATTGTGGCGCCTCAATCCGATATGTTTTTACAATACATCATGAAAATTGGGGAACAATAGATGTTGGAACAATTTGTTGTGACAACTTAACTGATTCAACTATTGCGTCTAATTTAATGGAATCCAATAATAAATATGTTGGTCGAAGAAATAGATTTTTAAATTCAATTAGATGGAAACAGATAGATGGAATTAATAAAATTAAGCAAGGATGTTTTGAGATAAATATTTTCGAAGAAAATGATTGCTTTTATTTAAAAATCCATAATTTACAAAGTAAAACTAAATATGAAAACATGGAACAAGCAAAAATTAAAGCATTTGATGTAATAGAAAATGGGGAACTAATTAATTATCTACGAAAGAAAAATATTACTTTTAATGAACCCATAAGTAGAAAAAAAAATAAACTACCCATGACAAACCGCTTAACCTAACAGTGGTTGTATTACTAAGTGTAGTTTATTTAATATAATAATAACGTCTTAAAAGCTTAATTTATTAAAAAAGGAATCCTGCGCTAAAGTTAATTGGTGGGAGTTAGCTAAAATTTAAATATCAACCAACATGAATTTACCAGAACTTAAAAATTTGAAAAAAGAAATTCAGACAAAGTATGAAAATATTCCTAAAGTTTTGTTCAATCCGACTTTTGATTTAATATTTGAATTAGTTGATTGTAATGAAATCCTCATAAATATCCCCAAATACAGTATCTACAATCATAAAGCCACTTTAATTAAAAATATCAAAGGTTTTACCATAGAAATTGAAGGTGTCAAATGTAATATGGAAGAAACTTATGATATTGAATTATTAATTGGCAAAAATGTATTTGTTGTAAAAAATTTTTCTATTTCAAAGTCAAGTACAAAACTTGAACGAAATGGGGAAAATAAATTATTTTCTGTGAAACTATTATCTTCTGGAAACATTCCTCAATTTGCTCCAAAATCAAAATCAAATAATAATACTTATTGCAGATTTGTTATTCCTGTGGAAAAATCTCAGATAAATTACTATATAGATACAAAAAGGTTTCAAGATGAATTATTTATATATGCATTTGGGAAACTTTCATTTTCGGTTGATAAAAATAGACTTGTTTTGTATGAACAAAAATTCCGAGATAAATATTACTTCGTTATTGATTCAGTAAAACCTATAAATATCAATTTATTTTCTGACATATGTCATTCTGTAATGATTGGTTATGGTTTTTTATCTGCTGATTTTCATCAAAATGAAGCATTCTACTTAAAATCAGAACATTCAAATTTTGAATCAATAATTGAAATATCATATTTGCAATTACGTCCGTCTATTATATCACATGGCACTTGTAATCCTATATATTCAAATCCATATGGATATTCATGTGATGAAAAAATAATCGAAAAGATTGGTAAGCAATTAGAGGTATTTGATTCATACTTATTTTCAAGATTATGTACAAAACTATTTAAAGATTCTGAATATGCAACATTAATTTTAATTATTTTGGAATCAAATATATCAAGTTTAATTCTGAGACCTGCTGGTTACTCCGTAGCATTAGAAAAAATCACAAATATTATTGTCGAAGAGAATAAAGGACTTAAACCTATACCTGACAAATCACTATCAATTGAATTTAGATGTAAATTAATTGAAGTATTAGAATCATTCAAGGAAAAGATAGACAGAATTGGAAATAATGATTCTATGAAAATTTTGCAGAAGAATATTGACAGAATTAACAGCCCGACAAATAGGGATAAACTGACAAAACCTTTTGAAATATATAAGATTGTTCTTACTGACAAAGATATAAATGCAATTGATAATCGAAATAATTTTCTTCATGGTAGAAATATTAAAATTGAAGAGGGTTCAAATGAGTTCTTGGAAATTTATCAAATTTCACTTAGACTAAATAAAATTCTCAATAAATTAATACTAAAGCATATTGGTTATTCTGGTTTTATGATTAACCATTTGAAACAAAACGAAAACTCCTTTGATTATAAAATTGAAGAAGAATTATTTGAAAAAATATAATATTCTTTAACTATATTACTATCAAAAAAACTATTGATTTGCCAGTTATGATATAATCCAATTAGTAACCTCCAAATGAAAAAAAGTCGGGAATCAATATCAAAGTACATTATCATATTTCTGTCGGGAAGTAAAAAGTCCTAAGATTGTTAATCCCCTTTGTCAAATGTTGCATTTCTGTATTAATACCATTTAATCTGTCAATTAGTTCAGGTAATTCGTTATTTGGAGCTTGATAATAAATTTTCTTTAATTTGGATATATCTGAGAAAATTTGTTTGTCAACTGATTTGTTGAATGACGGAAATGAATAGCCTATTATTACAAGAATCTCTGTCTCTTTAATAATATTTATTGCTAACTGTCTGGTTTGATTTACAATTTCTTCTGTTTCCCATGCAAAATAAAATAATGGTTTGCTGAATGCTCGATGGTAGTTATTCTTTAAAATCTCAATTAAAAAATCTAAATTTTCCATAAGCTTATGTTCTCTTGGGTCAAATAAATTGTATATTTTTTTTTGACTATTATCATGAATTAATCCTGCTGTTCCATTTAGTTTTAGAATACAAGATTTATTACTATCAATGCCTTTTAGTACTGATGGAAAAACCTGTAGATTCTGCTGAGTTAATTCTAAACTATAGTGTTTGATATGTGAATAAGATGATTCGAATTGCATATCATAATTCCAAGATAGCACTTTAATATTATTAGGAAGTTCATCACTTCCTGGAGTTAAATGATCACCCCAAAAAGTATAATATCTTTTGTCAATATGTGTTCTAATCATTTCTTGAAGCGTCTCGTCATGAGGAATAGGAAGATTCGGTAAAATATCTGTATAATGTTTATCTGAGTAAAATATTAGATCATCTGGTTTTAAAAGTTGTTCAAAAACAATGTAACTACTCAAAATTGCTTTTAGATGAAGTAATTTCATTTGAGAATCACCTGTGCCTTTTAAAACAAGTTCTCTTGCATAAGCATCTATTGAAGTTCGATTTTTATCTATCTGAATTAGCTCATCTAGGTCTTTTATGAACTGGTCTGCAAAGTCGTTTTTAAGAGTTCCTTTTTGCTTCTGATCTTTAAGAAAGTGGCTGAATGCTTTCATTCTTACATTCATTGTCTCAATGATTGGCAAACTATAATAACTTGCACCCGCTCCAACAAAATAAGTAACTTGCATTTGTTTTAATTATTTGTATTTGCTGATTAATTCAACAAAAAATTAAAAAACGTATTTTTAAAAGATAGTTACAACAATATATTGCAACAAATTTAAGTTTTTTCCCTGATTTGGATTTATTTTATTGTCATTATATCGTTTTTGTAGAATTTAAGTATATTTTTTCGATCAAACCCAATGGAAGAATTGGATTTTACCCTTATCCCATTCATTTACGTAATATTTTGTAAAGTTTAAGATATGCACAAAAGTTAAAAAAGTGTAAATTTGGAATCTTTTAAAACTGATTCAGTATTAAATGAAACTAATACCTCAGACCCCAAAACGGGCACTTAATAAAGCCTTCTTAAAACAACGGCCATTAAGAAGTGAAATAGATTTGTTCAAAAGAGAACTTATTACCCTTTTAGATCACATAGATGATAATGAAACTGAAGAATTTCATAAAAACTTAGTCAGTAGCTTTCTTAAAAAAGCGATTTATCAGGACAATAATTTTATCAATACCAAAGGAAGACAAGACCTTGTAATTCATACCGGCAAAGACAATAAAACACAAGTTGGTGTGATCATTGAGGCTAAACGACCAGAAAATAAAAGTGACTGGTTTACTACTGATAATCCTAACGGTAAAGCCCTGCACGAACTTGTTTTATATTATTTACGGGAACGTATTGAGTCCAATAATATTGACATCAAATATTTAATTGCCACGAACATAAACGAATGGTACATCATCGAGGCGAGCTATTTTGAAAAATTGTTTTATCGTAACAAACAATTTGTAAAGCAATATGAAGAATGGCGTGACGGTAAAAAGGTCACCAGAGATACTTATCTTTTCTACAACGATATTGCTAAACCCTTTATTAACGGCCTGACAGATGAAATTCCATGTACTTACTTTAATATTAAGGATTATGAAAAGGTGCTTAGAAATGAAGACAAAGCAGATGATAAAAATTTAATTGCTTTGCTCAAAATTCTGTCACCTTATCATTTGCTTAAAGTTCCTTTTACTAATGACAGCAACGAACTTGACGAGAAATTTTACAAAGAGCTTTTATACATTATCGGTCTGGAAGAAGTAAAAGAAGGTTCAAAAAATGTCATTCGCAGAAAAAAGCTAAGCCCAAATTTGGCATCTCTATTAGAAAAAGCCATTGATGAACTGAAAACCGAAGGTTTGCATAAAGTGCCTGATATAAAAAGCTTTGGTGATACCATTGAAGATCAATATTTCAACATTGCACTGGAGCTTTGCCTTACCTGGATTAACCGCATTTTGTTTTTGAAATTACTCGAAGGACAATTAGTCAATTATCACAAAGGTGATAAGCAATATCGTTTTCTTAATACTGAAATCATTCAGGATTTTGATGAACTTTTCAAACTCTTTCATAAAGTTTTAGCGATAAACGTATCAGACCGGACAGCCGCCATAAAACAGAAATACAGTCGTGTGCCATACTTAAACAGTTCACTTTTTGAGATCAGTGAATTGGAAGACCAAACCATTAAAATTAATTCGCTCGACAATTCATCAACCCTCGAAATCCTATCCACAAGCGTACTTAAAACCCTTAAAAAGAAAAATGACAGACTTCCTACCCTTGATTATCTTTTTCATTTCTTAGATGCTTATGACTTTGCAAGCGAAGGCAAAGAAGACATCGAAGAAGATAACAAAAAGCTTATCAATGCTTCGGTTCTGGGTAAGGTATTTGAAAAAATCAATGGCTACAAAGACGGATCCATTTATACGCCGGGTTTTATTACCATGTACATGTGCCGGCAGTCAATCCGGTTGGCTGTTGTACAAAAATTCAATGAAGCTAAAAAATGGAATATCAAAAAGTTTGACGAACTGTACAATAAAATTGAAGATATAAACGAAGCCAGCCACATCATCAATGATTTAAAAATTTGTGATCCGGCAGTTGGGAGTGGTCATTTTTTGGTTTCTGCACTCAATGAAATAATTGCCATAAAGAGCGAACTTCAAATATTAAAAGATAAAAATGGCAAACGATTGAAAGAATATTCCATCGAAGTGGCCAATGATGAATTAATAGTGACCGATGAGGATGGTGATATTTTTGAATACAAACCGCAAAATAAAGAAAGTCAAAGGGTACAGGAAACTTTGTTTAAAGAAAAGCAGACGATCATTGAAAACTGCTTATTTGGCGTAGATATAAACCCTAATTCGGTGAAAATTTGCCGTTTGCGTTTATGGATTGAACTTTTAAAAAATGCTTATTACCAGGAAGAATCCGGCTTTTCGGAACTGGAAACATTGCCAAACATCGACATCAATATTAAATGCGGTAATAGTTTATTAAGCCGTTTTGCTTTAGATGCAGATTTGAGAGAAGTGTTTAGAAAGCAAAAATTTAACCTGACTACTTATAAAATACTTGTTGAAACCTACCGTACAAGTAAGAGTAGGTCTGAGAAAATGGAGCTTCTTCAACTCATAGAAAAAATAAAAAACGAATACACTAAAACCATTTACAACCGTGACCCAAGACGTAAAAAAATCTCTGAAATACGAGGCCAGCTTGAATTAGTCCAGAATAATTTTGATTTATTCGGGAAAAAACTTAGCGATAGCGATAAATTAATGGAAGAAAGGAGGTTGACTCTTTTATTACAAGAAAAGGAAAAACAATTAGATGAAGCTGAAAAAGGAACAATATTTAAAAATGCCTTTGAATGGAGATTTGAATTTCCTGAAGTGCTGAATGATAATGGGAATTTTGAGGGTTTTGACATTGTAATTGGGAATCCACCATATATAAGGCACGAAGAAATAAAACATTTAAAACAGCATTTAGAAAAAAACTATGTGGTGTTTAATAGCATTGCAGATATTTTAACATATTTCTTTGAATTAGGTAACAATATTTTGAAACCCAAAGGTATTTTATCATTCATTGTTTCAAATAAGTTTTTTAAAGCAAGTTATGGTAACCAACTTCGAACTTATCTTGTTCATAATACTTTGCTTCAACAAATAATCGAGTTTGATAAATTGAATATTTTTAATGAAGCAACAGTAAAAGCAGCCATTATTCAATTTAGCAAGGAAAAATTAGCAAAAATCTTTACTTATGTTGATGTAATAGAAAAGCCCGATGATTTGGCTATTTTAGTTATTAATGCAGGGGTTGAGTACGAACAGTTTTTATTCAATTCAGGTCTATGGATTTTTCAGAGCGAAAAACATTGGAACATTTATCATAAAATTAATAAATATGGAACAGCTTTAAACGAGTGGGATTTGAAAATAAACTTTGGAATAAAAACTGGGTTCAACGAAGCATTTTTAATTGATGAGGAAACAAAAAATCAATTAATAAAAGAGCATAAAAGTGCTGCAAAAGTTATTAAACCTTTATTCAGAGGTAGAGAAGTAGAAAAATATTTTTCAAGCTCATCAAACTCTTATCTCATAGGTACATTTCCTGCTTTGAAATTAGATATTGAAAACTATCCTTCAATTAAAAGCCATTTGTTAAAGTTTGGTAGAGACAAGTTAGAACAATCAGGCAAACCAGGTGCAAGAAAAAAAACAACAAACAAATGGTTTGAAACGCAAGACACAATTGCATTTTGGAAAGAATTAAATTTACCAAAAATTATTTGGAAAAGAATTGGCTCAAAACTTCGTTTTTGTTATGATGAAACTGGATTTTGTTCATTAGACAGTACCTGTATTGCAACAGGAAAACAATTAAAGTACTTAGTGGGTGTTTTAAATTCCAAAATGATAGAAAAAGAACTAAACCGTTATGCACCCAAAACAGGAACAGGCGATTTAATTATTAGTGTACAAGCCTTATCACCTTTGGAAATTCCTATTCCAACCAAAATACAGGAAAAACAAATGAATGAATTAGTGGATAAAATAATTGTTCAAAAACAGCAAGGCAAAGATAGTACTGAAAACGAAAGAAAAATTGATGAACTTGTTTACAAACTGTATAATTTAACCCCTGATGATATTGCGATTGTAGAAGCAGAGACCTCTTTCAAATAAAAACAATTAAGATGGATAAAATCCTTGTAACCTATGCAAGCCGTACCGGTTCAACTTCCGGTGTAGCCGAAGCTATAGGCCAAACACTTACCAAAGGTGGTATGAATGTAGATGTGCTTCCAATGCTTGAGGTGACAACCCTATCGTCATACAGCGCTGTTGTAGCCGGAAGTGCAATACAGTCTGCCCAATGGTTGCCAGAGGCTATTCAATTCATTAAAAGTCATCAAAACGACTTAAAAATGAAACCTTTCGCTATTTTTACTGTGTGTATGACGCTTGCCATGTCAAATGGGGAGAAATACAGACAAGGAATTATGGAATGGGTGGAGCCAATTCGCAGGTTGGTTAGCCCGATAAGCGAAGGGCACTTTGCCGGAACATTGGATATAAGCAAAATTTCATCTTTTGGAAATAGATTAAGGTTTCGCTTAAGTGTATTATTGGGGGTATGGAAAGAAGGGGATCACCGGAATTGGGATGAAATTCGCCTCTGGGCAGAGAATTTGAAACAAAAATTGAAGTGATAAGTGGTATCGCTAAAAGGTGAATATTTCTTTAATATTCACATAATTTCAGTTATTCAACCATCCATTTTTCCATAGCCTGTTTTTTGAGATAAAATAAAACTTTTACTTTCTTTCAACTGAATTGACATCAATATTCACTTCCGGCCAATTCCAATTTTTGCCAATATATGTCACTATTCCAGGCATACTATCATTATCACCCATTTTTGTTTTCAACGATTGACAAATTTCTTTAGGAATATACCCGATTTTTAATTTTTCATCCCCAAGTATCTTAAAAACAGCAATGGCATTCGGGTCATATTTATTTTCCGGTTCCGGTATCAAAATCACTTCATCATTGACTTTCACTTCCGATATTATCCTTTTCTTATTCTGATAACCAGTACCTGCCACGCTCACTTGGTCAAAAGAATAATCAACATCAGCCGTAACCTTTATAAATGCTTCCGGTTCAGATTTTAAGAAGTTATTTTTGCCGTTAATTCCGAATAATTTGATGAACGTATAATTTTTGTATTCAATCCGGTTAATCCATTCATTTTGATGATCCTTTTTCAGATAAACCACAAATTCATCAAAGTTTGAATAATATTCTAAGGGGTGGTTAAAAATAAAATCTGTGAGTAAATTGAAGCGCAAGCCGGCCAAAGCGTATTTACCTGTAGTTTTATTTGAAAGGCAAAAATATCTGTCATTAACATCCAGAGAAATCACTTCCATCCAGTCATAGTCATATTCAGGATAATAAGTAAGGCGTGAGGCGGCATTAAAAATTCCGAATTTGTCACTTTCCCTGAATGAAATGATGTGTTCTGACGGTTTGATTATATACTCGTCCCAACTAAATTTATTGGTAATACCTAATTCGGGGTCATATATACCATATTTTTCATTTTTATCCTGGAGTATAAAAAAATACATTTGATTGTGGATGGCATATCGGTCTTCATATTCGTCTATTTTTAGATATTTTGGTTCTAAAACTACCTTTAAAAAACCGTTTATGGCTCCATAGTACATTCCCTTTCGAATGATAGCAAGTCCATTTTCAAAATCAGCGATCAGGTCGTATTCCGGCTTTATCTTTAGTCCATCGGAAGGGCTTACATAACCGGTTTTATTTTTCAGAAAGCATTGAAAATACTTGTGTTTATTTATAGTTTTTTCGTCTGAAACTGAAATATGGTCGTATTTCAAATGGATTTTCTTTCCGGTTTTCATTTCGTAAAAGCCATATTTCCCTTTGTATTTAATAAAAAGGAATGCTCTTTCGTCAGAATAAATGATATTACTGTTTATTTCATCAAATTGTGGATACGCTATATATTCCCCTTTGTGGTTGATCAATCCATATTGTTTCTGCTTGTCATCCTGCAACGTCATTACGATAGCCATATTATTCACAAAAAGGTTATCTACTCCCTCAAATGGAATAATTTTAACATTTTCAAGTGTAAACCTGATTTTTCCATCTTTATCACGAACTACAGAGCGATTTTTCTTACTGGTTTTAATTTTATCATAAGCCAGCATACAATCTTCGAAAGCGAGTATTTTAGGAAATCTGGTTTTTGAGATGCCATTTTTCATGACATTTTCTTTAAAAACATACGAATATTTCGACATGAGTTCATATCTGTTTTTGCCATACCAGGCGTCCATATTCAGCATGGATTGAATATATAACAAAGTCAGGGGACTCATTCCCTTGTATTGTGTGAGATATTCCTTTAATGCATCGTGTTTATTTTCTG
>Ga0247842_10005417_pt1 | contig 15164 bp, 13 predicted proteins | sample LaCruzMarch2015__3_FD_192411 | JGI IMG/M metagenome (GOLD analysis project Ga0247842, IMG submission 192411) | Freshwater microbial communities from meromictic Lake La Cruz, Castile-La Mancha, Spain - LaCruzMarch2015_19m | ecosystem: Environmental > Aquatic > Freshwater > Lake | place: Spain...
ATAAGCTGGTCTCTTCCATCCACCGCCTGACCGATGAGGATCCCACCCTCGTGTTTCATCGCGATGACCAGACGCGGGAAATGATCCTCTCCGGCCTCGGACAGGTCCATATCGAGGTGACCGTCGAAAAGATGAGACGTAAATTCGGTCTCGAGGTGAATCTGAAGACCCCGAAGGTCCCCTACAAGGAAACGATCAAGGGAAAGACCACCATCCAGGGACGCTACAAGAAGCAGTCCGGCGGCCGCGGCCAGTTCGGAGATACCTGGCTGGATATCGAACCGCTTCCGCGGGGCAGCGGTTTCGAATTCGTCGACCGGATTGTTGGGGGCGTAATTCCTCATCAGTACCGGCCGGCTGTGGAAAAGGGCATCGTCGAGGCCATGGCGGAGGGCGTTGTCGCCGGTTACCCCGTTGTGGATCTCCGCGTTTCCCTGGTGGACGGTTCCTACCACACCGTCGATTCCTCCGAAATGGCCTTCAAGATCGCTGGGTCCCTCGGTTTCAAGAAAGGCGTCCTCGAATGCCAGCCGACACTCCTCGAACCGATTGTCAACATCTCCATCGAGATCCCCGATGAATACATGGGCGACGTCATCGGCGACCTCAACAGCCGCCGCGGCAAGGTTCTGGGGATGGATTCGCCGGGTCATCACCAGATCATCAAAGGTCAGGTCCCCCTGGCGGAGATTCTCAAATACGCCCCCGATCTCCGTTCGATGACGAGCGGCCGCGGCACCTTCACCTATGAGCATTCCCATTACGAGGAGGTCCCACCCTACATCGCGGAGAAGATCGTTGCCGAATCCAGGAAGGATGATGAGTGAGATGGGGTTCAGGGCCGTCATCATCACCGTGAGTGACCGAGGCGCCCGCGGTGAACGCGAGGATGGAAGCGGTCCGGAGATCGCTCGGATGCTTGAGGCGGCAGGACTGGAAATTATCGGCCGGCGGATCATCCCCGACCAAAAGGAGATGATCCGCCAGATGCTTCTGGAGTGGTGCGACGGGGGAGATGCAGACCTGATCCTGACGACGGGCGGGACCGGCGTCAGTCCCCGCGACGTCACACCGGACGCCACCCGGGAGGTGATCGATCGGGAGATCCCGGGAATGGCGGAGGCCATGCGCCGTCAGAGTGCTGCCGTCACTCCCCATGCTATGATCTCCCGCGCCTTGGCGGGCATCCGGGGACGCACCCTGATCATCAACCTCCCCGGCAGTCCGAAGGGGGCAAGGGAAAATCTCGGCGTCCTGCTCCCCGCCCTCACGCACGCCATTGAAAAGATCAAAGGGGACGAGTCGGAATGCGCATCTTGAGGAACTCCTCGACATTTCTCGCATGAGTCCCCGGCCAGTAGATCCTTCCGCAGATCGGGCATTTTCTGAAATACGTATTGTTTTGATACACATGGTCAGGGACCGCTCCTTCCACTTCTTCCTTCGTTACTGCCTCCAGCATCGCATTGCAGCGCAGACAGAGGGTCATCCGGTCCTTTGGATCAGGCTTCATGGCCAGGGCCTCCAGGATCTCGCCGATCTGTCCTTCAATCCGATCGGCCCTCACCACAATGAGACGTCCAGAACCGCCGCCGCCAAGATTCCTCTTCCGCGTCAGGGCAATCCTCCCCTCCCTCCCCGCCTTCCGAAGAAAACCCTGATCCGTGTCCCTCCGGTCCCAGAGGGTGTCATATCCGAGGATCCGCAGCCATTTTGCCAGCTTTCCCAGATTACGATCGCAGAGGAACCGGACATCCATGCTACCCCCCGGGCGGAATGCGGTTCAGTGTAAAACGGCCGTTTTCATAAAGGAGATAGGAGTGGTGGGTGATCCAGTCGCCAAGAAGCGCAAAGGTTCTGGGCCTTCCGCCGATTCGTTCCTCCCGGAGAATCTCTTGATGACAGTGGCCGAGGATGACGGCATCCAGGCCTTTGCGATACTTTTCGACGGCGAAACGATGCATCACCTCCACCAGTCTCTCCTGCGCGTCCTGGGACATCCCTTGGCTCATCTCGGAGATGAACCGGGCAATCCGCCACAGCCATCTCATAGGCAAAACGCGTTGCAGCCTGTAGGCCAGGGAACTCCGTAATAATCTCCGCAACGCGAGATACTTCCGGTTTTTCCGGTCCACGGTATCCCCGTGTGAAACAAAGCTCCGCAGGCCGTCCAGAACGAATTCCGCGTCCCCCGGATAGACCTCGATCCCGAGCTCCCTGGAAAAATAATCGGCGAGGAAGAAGTCGTGGTTCCCTTCGCAGAGGCAGACTCGGATCCCGGATTGCCTCAATTGAATAAGACTTTCCACGACCGGCCGGAATTCGGGATAAATGCGTCCTCCCTTTTCGAACCAGAAGTCAAAGAAATCGCCCGCAATGACGAGAAGATCGATCACGATGGCCTGCTCATCACCCGGCCGGCCGGATTCAACGCCCCTTCCCCGAAGACGCGCGAACAATAGCATGCATTGTTCATATCCGGGATCGGAACGGCGCTTAAGGTGTACGTCGGAAAGAAAGAGCGCCTTCATGACGGGTTCCCCCACCTGAAGGTTCTGCAATTCATGGTGATTCCCTCTCGAATAAACGCCTTCTTCCATGACTGGACGTCTATCAGATTTATCCGTTTCGCTCAAGAAAAGAAACGGGCGGATGGAAACCGCCCCGTTTCCCCCGAATATTGATGCCCTCGAAAAAGTCTGAAAACCCCCTATTCCGTCATTCTTGTGAAAACGGGAATCCAGTATTTTCAATTAGTTTCATTCACTCTGGATTCCCGCCTGCGCGGGAATGACTACTTTTTCCGAAGCCGCTGAATATTCGTTGACAACATGTCTGTGCATCCGTTAGAAGGACGCTGAAAAGGAAATGATTCCGGTCCGTTTAACATCACAACAGGAAGGAATTCCCTTGACGAGAACATGGGTCAATACGGGCGCCATCACCCTGCCCGCCCCGCATCGGGAATTCGATTTCCATAAAACCGCAGAATGAAAGGAGATGAGAATCATGGGAGATTATCCGTTTTTTCAAATAGAAAAAATTCCGGAAACAAAGACGGCCATCCTCCATTTCAACCGTCCCGAAAAACTCAACGCCATGAATTGGTCCTTCTGGCAGGATCTGCCCCGGGTGATCGACGAACTGGAATCGGATCCCGAGGTCCGCGTCGTTGTCATCGCCGGACGAGGAAAATCCTTCAGCGTCGGCATCGACGTCTTCGAGTTCTTCATAAACAACCAGAACGCCCTGACCGGGGCGACCGCCGATGCGCGGGAGGAACTCTACCGGCTCATCCTCCGGATGCAGGAGGGCTTCGACCGGATGACCGCCGGAAACAACATCTACATTGCCGCCATTCACCGGCACTGCATCGGCGCCGGTCTCGACATCAGCGCCGCCTGCGACCTGCGCCTCGCCGCACGCGATGCCCTCTTCTCCCTCCGGGAAACGCGGATCGCCATTGTGGCCGACATGGGCAGCCTCAACCGCCTCCCCCGGATCATCGGCCAGGGAAATGCCCGGATGATGGCCTTCACCGGCCGGGATTTCACGGCGGAGGAGGCGTTGCGGATGGGGCTCATCAATGAAGTCTACGAAAACCGGGAGACGCTCATGGCCGGGGCCATCGCGCTTGCGGCGGAGATCGCGGAGAACGCCGCCCCTGCCGTCCGGGGGGCGAAGCGGATCCTCGCCTACATGGAAGACCACAGCGTGGACGACGGCCTCAAGTATGTCGCCGCCTGGAATTCCGCTTTCCTGAACGCCCGCGAAATCCAGGAGGCTCTCCAGAGGGCGATGGAGAAGAAGGCGAAAAAGGGCTGATGGCGGAAAGGTGAAAGAAAGACCTGCCTGGTAATGATTTTTGTATGAATGTTTAGTTGCGGCATGATCAACCGATGATTCCAGGCAGGGCGGCGTAATCTTCGATGATGTGATCGGCCCCGGCCTGAAGCAACTCTCTTCGCAGGTTTTCCGGTTCGGCCGAGGAAAGGATCACCCCCACGCCCCGGTAGCCGGTTTTGGACGACCGGGCCGCCTGCATGTCGTCGGGCATGTCGCCCAGATAATAACATTCGCTGAATTCTTTGCCGATCAGGCGCGGGATCAGGTCGAGTATGTAGGGATCAGGCTTTTTCAGCGAGATCCGTTCGCCGCGTTCGGCAAGGATCCGCTCTTCCTCCCGCGTGCAATCATCCAGCGTGATCACGAGTTGAAAATATTTCCTCATCTCAAAACGATCGAGGGGAAAATCCGCCTCTGCCCGCGGCCTGCCTGTGGCAACAGCCAGGATGTGATTATGGGCCAGATCTTCGAGAATTGCCTTAACCATGAGGAGATTTTCCCGACGGATCAGACCTTCTCCTTGGTAGAAGCGGGGTTCCTGGCCGTAATGCACTTTGAAGAGGGGCTGGCCGAGGTAGATCTCCTGGAAAATCCGTTTGATCCGGTTGCCGGTGAGCACATCTCCCTGAAAACAGGCCGCTACGAAGGGCTCCTTTCGCTTGCCGTATCGATTCCAAAGGTCCATCAACGGACTGGGCGAGCTCTTCAGAAAATCGGCTATGCCCGATACATCATAACCTTGAATCTTCTCTTCATGATATGAAGAATCATCAGACAATGCCGGGGCGGCGGGTGCTTTGAGCAAGGCAAAAAAAAGGTGGATGACCTGGGAGGTCAGGTCCCAATCGTTATTCAAGCCGCCGGTCTGTTTGAGTCTGGCCAAATCAGCCAAAGGGAACAGGGGATCGGGCATTTTCTCAAAGCCTTTTGCCCCATCAAAAAACAGCCTCGCCGTTTTTCGAACGGTCTCCCGGTAGGAACCGGAAACATCGATGAGTACGCCATCCATATCAAAAACAATCAGTTTCGGAAGTTTCATGGCTACACAGTGACCTTTTGCTAACGGTACTTCGATAATGGATGGTTTCCCTTTAATCTTCTATTCCATAGAGGGTTATCTGTCAAACACAATCGAGCATTCAAAACGGCGGCCCCCGTTCGTTCCGGAAGATAGGGCCGGTTTTGACAGACGCCGGACAATCTGCTATAAGCCCGCCATCACCCATTTTACCCCTTGAAAAGGAGAGCGCATGAAACCGCTGGGCATCATCTCGGGAATACTCCTGTTGCAGGGAAAAGGAATTTTTGCGGATCTGCGTGAAGAAACGGTCGAAACGGATTTCGGCCAGGCGATGGTCTTCTGCACCGCCGACATCATTTTCATCGCCCGTCATGGGACGGACCCCCGCCGCCACATCCTGCCGCACCTCATCAACCACCGGGCCAACCTGGCGGCGCTGAAGAAACTTGGGGTGCGGGAAATCCTCGGCGTCCATTCGACCGGCGCCCTGAAACGCCGTCTGAAGCCGGGGCTTCTTGTCGTCCCGGATGATTACATCCTGCTCAGCGCGGGACCGACGGTCGTCCGGGAAAAGGCGACGCACATCGTACCGGTTCTGAGCGCGGATGTCCGGCGGAAATGGCTGGAGGCGGCCCGCGACTGCGCCCTCGATTGCATTGACGGCGGGATCTACTGGCAGACCGCCGGCCCTCGCCTCGAAACGCGGGCGGAGATCGCAATGATCTCCCAATTCGCCGACCTCATCGGGATGACGATGGCAAGTGAGGCCGTCATCGCCCAGGAGCTGGAGATTCCCTACGCCTCTCTCTGCTCGGTGGACAATTTCGCCCACGGCCTGGAGGAGAAGTCGCTGACGATGGAGAAGGTCCTCTGGCACGCCCGGCACAACGCCGAGGCGATCTTCCGGATCCTGACGCGGTATATCGAGCGGGACGCCAGGTCGGCTGAACGCGCCTGAGAGCCAGTTGAAAAAGGCACTTGCAGGCTGTTCAAAAATGCCCGGATGCAAGGCCCCCGAAATCCTGAGCCGTGAGGCGTACTGTACGGTACGTTGAACGGCGAAGGATGAGGGAAACGCAGCAGATGGGCGTTTTTCAACAGCCTGCTGATCAGAAGGCCCCGAGCTGGCAAGGTTTGATTCGGATCTTGAGCGTCTCGCAGGCGGAGGAGACTTCCATTCTCGCGACCTTGCGCCGCGCGTCGATCTCCCAGGCGGCCTTGCAGGGGAGCCTTCCATCGGCGAGACTTCCGCGGATGGCCGCGTCAAGATCCGGGGCGACCGCCGCCGCCGGATGGACGGCCTTCCCTTCGGTATAGCCGAAGAGGCCGAGCTGGCAGCGGCCGATGCGCAGCTCCAATAGATCCAGCGTCCGGCCGATTTCCGCAAGCGGAACGCCAAGCGCTGCACCGATCCGCTCGGCCTCGGCGCAGGCGAGTTCCCCTTCCGCAGCCTTTTCCCGGACCGCCCCGGCAATTCTCTCATCCGGACTTCCGCCCGGCGCATGTTTGGCCGAATAGCGGCCTGCATCGGAGTGTGTCATCGTCTCATCCTCAGTATTTCATATAGTGAAAAGGCTCGATCGCAGAAAGCGCCTCGGCATCCAGGGTCTGAAACCCGTTCTTCTCGAGAAGAGCCTCGGCCTTCTCGATCTGATCCACACTGACCACGAAGACCGCCTTCCGGTGGCCTTCCAGCACAAAACCGTAGGCATTGTTGATGTTGACATTCTCCGTTAGAAGAAGCTGGGTGAGCCGGTCCAGGCCTCCCGGTTGGTCGGGAATGACGACGGCCAGGACCCGGCTCAGCGAGACGGTCATTCCGGCCTTCGTCAGGGCCTCCTCGGCGCGCGCGGGATCGTCGACGATCAGGTTGATTACGCCAAAGGTGTCGGACGTGGAGATCGTCGTTGCCCGGATGTTGATCTTCTCCTTTGCCAATACCCGCGTCACGGCCGCCAGCCGCCCCGGCTTGTTTTCAGCAAAAATCGAAAGTTGATAGGAAATCATCTGAACCCCCTTTATAACAGCATGGTTTGAGAGTCTCTTCTGCAGACTGTTCAAAAATGCCCGGATGCAAGGCCCCCGAAATCCTGAGCCGTGAGGCGTACTTTATGGTACGTTGAACGGCGAAGGATGAGGGAAACGCAGCAGATGGGCGTTTTTCAACAGTCTGCTAGTCCTTTCGGTTGTCGATCACCCTCTTCGCCTTCCCCTCGCTCTGCGGGAGGCTGTCCGGTTCCACCAGATCGACCCGCGGCGTGATCAGGATGTCGCTTTTGAGCTCCTCCACGATCCGCCGCCGCAAGGCCTCCAACTGCCGGAGGTCGCCTCCGAAGAACTTCTTCTGAACCTCCACCTTGACGGTCATCGAGTCGTTGTAGTCCACCCGGTCGAGGATGATGACGAAGTTCGTCCCGACGCCGGGGATCTCCATGAGCTTCTTCTCGATCTGAATCGGGAAGATGTTCACCCCCTTCAGAATCATCATATCGTCGGTCCGCCCCTTGATCCGCTCGATCCGCCGATGTGTCCGGCCGCAGGGACAGGGGCCGGGGATGATCCGGGTCAGGTCCTTCGTCCGGTAGCGGAGGATCGGCATTCCTTCCCGGAGGAGCGTCGTTGTGACCAGTTCCCCCTCCTCCCCGTCGGGGACGGGCTTCAGCGTCACGGGATCGATGATCTCGACAATGTAGTTGTCCTCCCAGATGTGCATCCCGTTCTGCTCCGGGCACTCGAAGGCCATGCCGGGGCCGTTCATCTCGGAGAGGCCGTAGGAGTTGAAGGCCTTGAAGCCGTAGAGCTCCTCGATCTTCCGGCGCATATTCTCCGAGTGGGGTTCGGCGCCGAGGAAGGCAAGCCGAAGCTTCGTATCCCGCCGGGAATCGACGCCGACCTCCGCGAAGACGGTTGAGAGGTGGAGGGCATAGCTGGGGATGATGTGGATGGCCGTGGTCTCGAAGTCCCGCATGAGCTGGATCTGGCGCTTGGAGTTCCCCGCCCCGGCGGGGATCACAAGCGCCCCGATCTTTTCCGCACCATAGTGAAAGCCCAAGCCCCCGGTGAAGAGGCCGTAGGTCATCATGTTCTGGAAGACATCGGAGCGCCGCATGCCGGCCATGTACATGCAGCGGGCGAGGAGATTCGTCCAGGCCCCGATGTCGCCGGTCGTATGAAAGATTACCGCGGCTCTGCCGGTCGTCCCCGAGGAGGAGTGCATCCGGATCAGTTCGTCGCGGGAGCAGGCGAGAAAACCGTAGGGCCAGTTCTCCCGGAGATCTTCTTTGGTGGTCAACGGCAGTTCTTCGGCATCGGCCACCGTCCGGATCCGGTCGACATCCAGGCCGGTTTCCGCAAAAAGCTTACCATAGTGGACGGATTTCTTCGTCCGCTCCAGGGTTTCCCGGAGCCTCACCGCCTGCAATCGCTCCAGTTGTTCCCGGTCCATCGTCTCGATCTCTTTTTCCCAGTACATGCCGCGCCTCCGCTGTTTATAGGATGATCTTTTTCTACAACGTCCGCCCCATTTTATCAAGGCAAACTTGCCGGACGTAAAGCGGCAAATGTTATTCAAAGTCTGGAGATGTGATGACACCGGGCATTGCCGGCGCGGGTGGGCAGCACCAAAAGGCTCGGTAAACAAGACCTTCATGGGCGAGCCTTTCGAGTCGTGGTCAAAAATTCTCCACCGGTCTGATCTCCTCCTCCGGATAGATCCGGCCGGGTTTGGGAGGCATGGAATTGTACACCCAGTTGATGTCCAGGCCCCCGAGGGTGATTCCCCGGTAGCGCCTGAATCCCGTGAATGTTCCCCGGACCAGTACATCTTCCATGGCCATGGTCAGACCGAACACCGCAAGCGGCATCCCCTGCTTCAGGTTCGAGAGCTCCGGCCTGAAGGCCAGCGGGGAGAAGACAAGCCGCCGGCTGTCCGAGGCCTGACACTGAATTATTGGTATGATCGCGGGAAAGGAGTCTTCGCCGATATAGGAGAGAAATTTCAGCGTGTCGAGCCTTGTGAACAGGGCCTCGGCCCAGGGTTTCAGGATCCGGTCTTTCCCGCTGCTCCGGGCGGCGGATTTCGCAGCCCGGGTGAGCAGTGCGGCGACGGCGATCCTGGCGAGGGGAAGCCCTTCCCCGCCGAAGGTCTCCGCGAGGTCCAGGTAGTGGACCGTGTGGATGCCGAAATAGGCATTGTAGCGGAACATGGGCTTGTTGTTGAACATCTCGAAGTCTTCGCCGCTCCGCAGCTCATGGGTCCAGACGGCCTTTCCGCGCCAGAGGCGCCTATCAAGGGTCATGATCAGGAACCCTGTCCTGGGATTGCTTTTTACGTGCTCCTTGCTCTTCCCCTCCGAAAACTGGCCCCAGATCAGCCGGGTGGGCGTCTTTGCCTGCAGCGCGGTGATCAGGGTGATGTGGGGCAGTCCTTCCGGGTTTACCGTGGCGATCAGCCCCACCTTTGCCTCGGGTTCGAACTGCTTCATGTCCTCTTCGGCGAATCGGCGATATACATTCATTTTTTCAACCCCTGTCCCCGTTATGACTCCGGAAAAGACCGCGCCCCGGATGATTCTTACGTTTGCCCTTCAAGCCTCACTGCGGACTTCTCTGCTCATGGGTCCGCTGATATGAATGATGCCGGGATCCGTCCCCGAGCCGGCGGCCGCCGCGGCAAGGCTGTATGCCTCTGTTTCCGACACGAGGGGGCAGTTCCGGAAGCCCCAGTCGATGCCCAGGCCGTCGTATTTGTCGATGCACAGGTTGTTGAAGGTGCAGAGCTCCCACCTTCCCGTCAGGGACCCCAGATGCTCCCGGATGAACTCCCCGATCCGCTTCAGGTTCCCGGCGGTCGCGGTGCAATCCGGGATGAGGGGGGTGCGTATCCAGAGTTCCCGCGGCAGGCCGCACTCCCGCATGAAACGGGCCAGCGATTTCAGATTTTCGAGAATCCGCGCGTTCGTGGTCCCGGTAAACTGTCTGTGGTTCTCGGGATCTGCCTCCTTGAGATCGTACAGGACGAGGTCTGTGTGGGGAAGGAGCGCCTCCAGCGTCTCCCAGGAGCACTGGCCGCAGGTATCGAGCGCGGTGTGGACGCCGTGTCGTTTGAGGGAGGAAAGAAGGGCCTTTGCAAAGGCCGGCTGCATGGTTGGCTCTCCGCCCGAGAGCGTCACCCCGCCGCCGGACTTCTCGAAGTACACCCTGTCCTTCATGAGCTCGCGTACCAGGTCTTCGACCCCGGACTCTTCGCCGTAGACCGCAAGCGCAGTGGTGGGGCAGGCCTGCGAACAGGCCTCACAGGGGGAGCATCCGGCCCGGTTGATCACGATGCCGTCGTCCGTTGCCGTGAGCTCGCCTGCCTTGCACACCGGCACACAGGAGAGGCAGCCGATGCATTTTGATTTCATCCAGTGGAGCTGGCGCTTTGCCGGGATGCTCTCCGGGTTGTGGCACCAGACGCAGCTCAAGGGACAGCCCTTGAAGAAGACCGTGCTGCGGATGCCCGGGCCGTCTTCCGTGGACATCCGCTGGATTCGGAGGATCGTGCCCCTCGGTTTCTCAATATCTTCGCTGATATGCATTCCCCGAAATCTGTTATAATGAGTCGTGGCTGATCCTGGCGATCACCTCATCCTGGAGCTCCCGGCCGATGCTCGTGAAGTAGGCGTTATAGCCCGTGATCCGCACCAGCAGCGATTGGTACTCTTCAGGCCGCCTCTGGGCATCCTTCAGCATCTCCGCATCCAGCATATTGATCTGCAGGCAGCTTCCCCCGTTTTCCGCATACCCCTTGAGAAAGGCCTTGAATTTTGTCTTGTGTTCCGGGTCTCGGAGCAGCGAGGGATTGATGGTTATGGTGTGGCTTGCGCCGTTCGGCAGGCAGTTGCAGTACCCCTCGAAGGCGCCTTTGCCGTCGCCGGCTTTGCCTCCCAGAACCTTTCCCACGGAGTTGGCGTTTGCCGTGGGGCCGTTGATGTCCGCGCCATTGCTGGGACAGATGGCGTTGGAGAGGAACCTCCCCTTGGGTCTCCCGTCCGGACTCGCGGGCAGAATAAACCCGTCGCCCACCCAGTAGTTCCAACTGAGCATCCCCGGCCTGAACCGGCGGTTTGTGGAAATGGTGCTGTATTTCCAGGTCTCGTCGCACCATAGATCCATGACCTTCCCGGCCATTTCATCGGCCTCGTCGTCGTCCCGGCCGTATTTCGGGGCCTTGAATCGGACTTTTGCCTGAAGGACCTCAAACCCCAGCCAGTTTGCCTTCAGCGCCGTCAGAAGGTCGCTTAGGGTGCATTCCCGCCTGTCGAAGACCAGGTACTTGATTGCAAGCAGGGAATCGACGGTGGTAGCGAAGGTTACCGCTTCGAGCGTTGTGAAATTCAGCTCCGCCCCGCCCTGGGTGATGTCAAGCCCCTTGGCCGCACAGCCCTTGACAAGACACGACAGGTATGGTGTGGGGCAGAAGCGGGCGCGGATGGATTCCGATTCCTCGTAGAGTGCTGCACAGCGCCTGATGATATCCCGGGTCTGTACGGCATAGGCCCTCCAGAAGTCATCCCAGGCATGAAATTCCGTCGCATCACCAGTGGCCGGTCCGTCCTGCCGGATCTTCTCGCGCTTGAGCGTGATCGGGTCCAGGAATTCGTTCAGATCCCTGCCGTTGTTGAGCGCCAGCTCCACGGCCTTGAGCAGGTTGAGATTGTTGTCCACGGTTCCGGACCGGTCGTTTCCCACCATGGTGTTCTCCAGGCAGCCCACGGGCGCATATTCGTGGACATTGCCTTCATGTATCAGGTGCTCGACGTTCGCCCTGGTCGCCTCCAGCATCATGCCGGCCATGGACCGCTCGTCGAAATTGAGCAGAAAGGGGGCGCCCTGGCTTATAGAAATCATCTCCACAACCCGGTCGAGCAGACCGTCCGGGCTGTTCAGATGCAGTCTGACATTGGGCTTGGGCTCGAGGATGGGCGACATCTCGTCAATGACCTCGAGGATCGCGTACGTCAGGTCGTTGGTCATGTCCCTGCCGCCTTCTCCCCTGCCGGAGAGGGTGATGAGCTGGCCGTAGCCTGCCGTGATGCCGTTGTTGCCGATGCGGATCATGGCATCGTAAGCGGTGTTGGCGTGGATCCAGAGGCATTTCAGGATCTCCTTTCCGAACTCCCTCTCCATGCCGTGTGCAAGGGAATGCTGCCAGTAGGGATAGAGGTACTGGTCGATCCGGCCGAAAGAGACGCCCGGACCGGGGTAGTTCTCATCGCTCATGACCAGCATGTGGGTGAGCCAGAGCGCCTGCACGGCCTCCCAGAAGGTCTGCGGCGGCTCCCCGGGAACGCGACGCAGGTTTGCGGCCATCTGCCGGAGCTCATCCTTACGGACGGGGTCCTTCTCCACGGACGCGAGCATTTCACAGTGGGCGGCATACTTGCCCGCAAGCTCGCCGGGCATGGCGGCGGCGACCATCATCGCCCTGAGCTGTGCGCCCCTGGGGCCCGCCTGATCCCCGCTGCCGAGAATGTCGTAATGGCCGGCAATCTCTTCCCGGATTCCCCTCCAGCCGATCCGGAGCGCCCTCTCGTAACCGGGGATCAGGTGGCCGCTTGTGGCCCCCGCGTTCCCGTAACCATGGTCGTGGAACCATTTCATTTTGGCCCTGGCCCCTTTTTTGCCGTAGATGAGCCGGTCGCGATCCGCCGCCTCCTTCCTTGTCCAGCACTTGGAGGTCTGGATGTTGAAACGCCCGCCGGCAATGAGATCGCCGGGGAGGATCTCCTGTGGAACGTGGTTCACCATGACCTCTTTGACGAACCATGCCTTGCGCTCGGGGAGGCTCCATGCCCAGAAATCGGGATGGAGCGTAACCTCCCTTGCCGTCTGCTGCATGGAGGACCGGAAGGTCTGGAGGAAGGGATAGGTCTCGGGCACAATGTAGAATGTCATCTCGTCAAACTGGATATCCCAGGGAGTTCCCGTGGTCCATGAGGTAAACTCGTTGTTCCACGCACGTCTTGCCCCCGTGAAGTAGTAATCCCTGAGCCAGGCGATCCTTCCGGAAAGATTTTTCGGTTCCTTGATCAGGCGCGTGTTCCGTGCGGCGGCAACCATGCTCATACCTTCCTCCATTTCACAAGTTCGGTTATATCAGCGGAGATCCCGTTCGGTGTAAGCGTTCGGTGTTTTCGTCCGGAAGTGCAGGCTGCCGATCACCTCGTCCCGGTAAATCAGGGGAACGCCCATGAGCGAGCGCAGACCCTCATTAACGGTGGCAGCGTAATTGTCAAAACGTTGGTCCCTCTCCTGATCGTTTGTCCGATAGCTGTACATACCCTCACGTGTCTTAGCCAGGACCTCACTGACCGAGCCCTTTAGAGGAAACACCTCCCCCTTGCTCCGGCCGGAGATCGCTTCCCCGAAAATGTAGACCATTCGGACGTTTTCATCACGGGAGCCATGCAAGTTCACGGCAAGCCTGTCGAAGGGGATCAACTTTCTGGCCTCGACGGCAAACCGTTCGTGCACCTCGTCGATCTCCAACGTCGAGCCGATTAGTCTACCGATGTCGGCCATGGTAGCCATCTCCCGGACCAAACGCTCGGCTTCCTCTCGGTTCCTTAGCTCCTCCTCCATCCGCTTGCTATCTGATTCCGATTGCTCCAGTTCCCTGATTCTCTGATTTAAGCAGGAAATTTCTTCGATTAGTTCTACATTTGTTTTGGCTTGGTCGTTCATCTTATAATCAGATTCCTTCAATTTGATAACCCTTCTCCCGGAATACTCTCAGGCATGTATCCACCGCATGGCTATCGTAAAGAAGCCCTCTGTTCTTCTCAATCTCTTCCAGGGCGGCATCAAGGCCCAGGGCCGGGCGATAAGGCCGGTGGGAGGCCATCGCTTCCACCACGTCGGCCACGGCAAGGATGCGGGCCTCGATGAGAATTTCCTCCCCTTTGAGCCCCCGGGGATAGCCGGAACCGTCCATCCGCTCATGGTGCTGAAGGACAATCTCCGCCAGGGACCAGGGGGATTCCACGTCCTTTAAAATATCATAGCCTAACCGGACATGTTCTCTGATCAGGGAAAACTCGATGTCGGACAGCTTAGTGGGTTTGCTCAAAATCTCCGTGGGCAGGGTGATCTTGCCGATATCGTGGATGACACCGGCCATGCGGAGACCTTCGATCTTCTCCGGCGGCAGGCCCATTTCCGTTGCCATCGTTCGGGCCAGGTTCGTCATCCGGCGTTGATGTCCCGCAGTGTATGGATCTTTCATCTCCACGGCCATCACCAGCACCTGAATGGTCGCCGCCACCGCCCGCCGCAATTGTTCCAGCGATTCCCGAAGCTCTTCCTCCCCCCGCTTGCGATCGGTGATATCGATGGTGTAGCCGGCCAACAGGGTTTTTTCTCGCTGGACAATGGGGAACTTGATGGTGGCATAGTTACGGCCATTCAAATCTTCCTCCTGTTGCAGTACATTTCCACTCGAAACGACTGCCCAGTCGTCGGCGGTTATCTTCGCAGCGAATTCTGACGGGAACAGTTCCACCATTGTCCTACCAATCATTTTGGGGCCCGGGATGCCGATCATCTGATCATAGTTGTCGCTGGCCTGCAGTACCCGACTTTCAGTGGGAGTTACCTCTTTGATATACGCGTACACTGGCGAGTGACGCATAAACAACGAAAACAATTCTTTGCTTTCTCGCAGCGCATCCTCCGCCCGCTTGCGTTCGGTAATATTATAGACAACACCTGTCGCACCCTTCAATTTTCCCGCTTCATAAATGTATCGAGCATTGAACAGAGCCCACAGCTCGTTTCCATTTTTTGTTCTGATGCAGTACTCGACCGTCGGGTCTGTTTTTTCGCCGGCCATAAGCTTTTCAAGACGCGCAAGCATCAACTCCTGGCTCTCTTTTGTGAGAAGGTTGAAAAGATTCATGGTGAGCAGTTCGGCTCTTGTGTATCCCGTGTATTCGCAGATGATATCGTTCACACTGATAAACCGGTTTGTCTCATAATCGACTTCGTAAATCCCTGCTGGGGCGTATTTGATAAGATCACGGTACTTTTCCTCGCTTTCCCGCAGGGCATCCTCCACCCGCTTGCGCTCAGTGATGTCACGAACAAAAGCGAGGACGATTCTTTGACCCATACGTTGAACCACGCTGGTGTTGATCTCAACGGGTATGCGGCGTCCTTCTTTGCTGATCAGTTCAATCTCATCCGGGCCGGTGGACTTGCCTTCGATATTGGCCTGGAGCAACTGGGCGGCTTTGTTCAGGCTATTTTCAGACAG
>Ga0247842_10005421_pt1 | contig 15162 bp, 20 predicted proteins | sample LaCruzMarch2015__3_FD_192411 | JGI IMG/M metagenome (GOLD analysis project Ga0247842, IMG submission 192411) | Freshwater microbial communities from meromictic Lake La Cruz, Castile-La Mancha, Spain - LaCruzMarch2015_19m | ecosystem: Environmental > Aquatic > Freshwater > Lake | place: Spain...
AGTTTCCGATGAAGAGATGCGTGGAGTTCACATCGAACGGCATAAGTTTCATGGAGAATGGAACTATGCAATCATGCCTCAGCCTAAACCATGACTTGCTACCTTTATTTATTGACGCCGCCTAACGCCTGAATTGGCATGTCAACCCGAACGAAGCGCACGATCCCGCGCCTGATTTCACCACCGGGGCTGGTTGAGCTTCCGGGTGATCCAATGGTAGACGTCTCTGTGCTTGTTGAAGGGGATGTCTTTGATGAAGGGCTCCCAGCGCTGCGAGAGGATGTCCTCCAGCGGACGTTCCCGCATTAGTGTCGGGAGTGGCTTCGGTTCCGGCGATGCCGCCTGGATGATTTCCTTGCGGGTGCGATTTTCGGTCCCGGCCATGACCTCCTTGGTGATGCCGAGTTTCGCGACGGCGTCCGCAAACTTTGCATCTCGGCGGACGGTGCGCGATGAGACGCCGGATTGTTCTGCGATTCCTTTTGCGATTTCAGGATCGGAGGCCATGTGGACACTGTGTCCACTTGGGTCTGTAGCCCTCCCGGAAGGGTTCAGCGTCTTGAGCGCCGCCAGCCGTTCCTTCACCGGGATGCGTTGCGCTGTGTAAAGCTTGCCCCGGAGCAACGCCACCGCGTCCGGGGACAGGTTGCGCCGGCCAAGCTGGTTGTTGATGATCCAGTTCAGCGCGTTTTCGCGCGTGTCGAAAACCAACTCGGTCGTCTGGAGTTCGTCCAACCTTTCGAGTTCCTGCAAAATCTCGTAGCGGTTGTGGCCGTCCACGAGGATCGTCTTTCCCTCGTGATTCCAGACAATCAGCGGGGAGAGAAGACCGCTGCGCTCGATGTCTTGCCGCAACATCTGTCGCTCGATCTCCGTGAGCGGCGGGCAGTGGGCGCGGAATTCTTCGTCAATGGTGATGGTGTCGCAGGAGGCTGGAAGTATGGACATGATGCCGACGGCGGCATGTCAACCTCGTCCATCCGGGCATAAAAAATCCCCGGCAGCCCATTACAGAGCCGCCGGGGATGAGTAGAGAGTTGTTATTTGACGTGCGCCGAAACGAGCTTGGTCATCTCGAACATGCTGACTTGCTTCTTGCCGCCGAAGACCGCTTTGAGTGCTGGGTCGGCGTTGATCATCGTCCTCTTCTTGGGATCCTGAAGATTGTTCTTCTTGATGTAGTCCCAGAGCTTCTTGGTCATTGCGCTGCGAGGCAGCGGCTTTGAGCCGACGATGACGGCGAGCACTGCGTCCGGCTGGATGGGCTTCATCAGCGCCGGGTTCAGCTTCCGCTTAACCTTCTTGACGGGAGCTTTCTTGGCCGGGGCCTTTTTGACGGGTGCCTTCTTTACAGGTTTTGCGACAGCCTTTTTGACGGGTGCCTTCGCTGGTTTCTTGACTGGTTTCTGGGCGGGTTTCTTTTTGGTTGGCATAGCAGATTCAGGCTTTGGCAGGTTCCCGCGGTTTCAGCAACCCGATTTCACTGGAGGACGCAGCATTTTTTGCGAAGAGCACGATCCGCTCCACGGCTTCGAGCGTGAGCTGACGTTCCGAGAGCCGGAAAACCGTCCAGCCAGCGAGCGCCGCCTCGAAGTATTTTTCAATGTCGGCCAGGAATCCCTCCGCCCGATTGTGTCGGCCATGAATCCAAATTCCACCCTCGACTTCGATCAGAGTGCGGCTCGGGATGTGAGCGAAGTCGGCTCGCCAGCGGCGACCGGGATGAAAGACAAATTCCTTCTCAAGGGCCGGGCCGTTCGCCGCCCGCCAGAGGAAGGCGAACCGGGCTTCCAGGCGGGACGGAGATCGTTTGGCGCGGAATCGGAGACGGGGCATCCCCGATGCCGGGAGTCAACTCACAGCAAGTCCGGCTGATTCGGATCCGGCACGCTCGTTTCGATTTCGTCGGTGAGCGACTTGGAAATCCTGGACGTGACCTTCAGTTTTGTGGGCGAGTGGGAGCGGTCGAATGTGACCTTGAACCCGATGCCGAATTTCCCGTCCTCGTCCGCCGAGTCAACGGCTTCGGAGTAATGGGCGGTGAGGAGTTCAGTGATCGCTTCGATGGCGGCTTTTTGTTCGGAGTCGGCGGGTAGTGTGGTCATTGTTGGAGAAGGTGGAGTTCGAGTTGAGAGGTGAGTTTGATGATCTGGACGGCTTCGGTGAGCCGGTTCCTGGCGGCGACGAATGCGGCCCGGCGGATGCCCAAGCGGGGCTGCCCGTTAATGTCGCTATTGCCGACATTAGAACGGGTGAGGACAATCATGCTGTTGCCTCGTTGCATGCGAGTTGGAATTCGAGTTGGCTGACGTGGAGGTTGAATGCGGCGGCGTCCTTGAGTCGGTGGAGTGCCTTGGTGACGCTTCCCCGGCGAAGTCCGGTGAATGGCTTTCCGTCGTCGTCAACCGTGCCGTAGAGGTGGAGGTTGCTCGGGAGCACGGCGGCGATGATCTTCTCCTGCGTGCGGGACAACTCGCGAAAGTGGAGCGCCGAGGTCAGGACTTCGTCGTAGCTGTGCTTGAATGCCGCTTTCCTTGCCTGCTCCTCGATCTGGATGAAATACCGGCGGGCGAGCTTTCCCTTTTCGTTGTTCTCGACCATGGATAACTCCTTCGCCATCGCGGTCGCCAGGTGATATTCGATGCATGGCCGCCCGCCTTTGGAGGTTTTCCCCAAATTTGGGGAAAACTCACCGCTGCCACATTTTGAGTTCGCCGAATTTGGCGCGCTCAACTCTTCGACAACAACGAAGTCTTTGTCCTGCTCAAATCCGTATTGCTGAATGCGGTTATTGATCCAAGTGGAAAAATCCTTCCCCACCCCCAGCCACCTGTGGAGTTGGCGGGCGTTGACGGTTTTCTTCAGTTCCTCGCCAACCTCAAGGTCAGCGACCGGCAGCAGTGCGTTCAGGTTGTTCATTGGGTGGGATGCTCAGAGCCGATTGCACTGGAGGTTTTTGATCTGGCGTTCGAGGCGTTCGATGTCCCGCTTGCAGGCCTGGATGTCGAACCAGATCTCGAAGGCCTTGTTCAGGGCCAGGAAGAGGCACATCCCGGTTGAGAGGATGCCGATGAAGGTGAGGAGCAGGTTGATGGATGTCATTTGATGGATGTGTTGAGTTGGTTGATGATGGAAAGGACGGGTTCGAAATCGCGGAGGAGTGCGGCGACTTGCTCGCGGGATCGGGTCTTGATCCAGTCGGTGCCGCCGATTTGTTTCCACCAGCCGCAGATTCGGTTGATGGACGGGATGTGATTGGTGATGCCCTGCTCGGAGGGAGGGACGGAAAGTTCCTCGGGAGAGAGGACGCGACCGGAGGTGATGGACGCCCGGAGCCGCCGAACGCTGATCCGCTCGCCGGAATCCCCGGCTGCCGCAGTGTTGAGCCACTCGACCTGCTTGTCGGTGGCGAGCTTGGCCACGACTTTGTGGTGTTCCCAGGAGAGAAAGTCGTTGCGTAACGACATTGGAACCCGGCGGCTCACGTAGGCGTAGGATTTGAGGGTGGTCGGGTCGAGGCCGGTCGCCGCTTGGGTCGCCACGTAGTTCGGGGCCGAAACCCTGACGTGGCGCGGGTCGGGGGCCATGCTTGGAAAGTATGGCTGGACCGCGAATTTTTCCTCGCCGTAGATCATCCAGTCGCCGATGACGAATGCCATCGATTTGAGGGCACCGCCGATTTGGGGAGCCATCGAACTCCATTCCTCGAACGTGAGGTCGGCGTTGAATCGCAGCCCGTTCGGGGTGATGGTCAATTTTTCGTTGATTTGGGTGAGCATGAAAATTCCTGGTTGGCCCGGGCTCGGAGCTGGGCGGTCCGATACGACTTGCGCGCTGTCAACGAACGCATGGCCCGTGAGGGCGGGAGACTGAGGCGCTCGGAGAGTTCGACGCAGCGCTTGGAAACTGCCGCACGGGTCACGCCGTGGCGGGTGGCGATCTCGGACATTGAATCACCGACGTAGGAGAGGCCGGACACGATCGCCAGGCACTCGACGGTGAGCGATCGGTTCTGCATGCCGAGGATTTCGCCCAGGAGCCGGCGCAGGACGTCCCAGAGCGCCTCGTCGGTGAGGCTGTCGTTTGCTTTTGGTGCGGGAGGAGGATCGATGGCTTTCGCAATGTCGAAGTCGTCGGAGGCGACCGGGGATTCGGCGATGTCCACGGTGAGGCCGCAGTGGGATGCCGGTTGGTCGTCCATGCAGGGAGCCGCCAGTCCCTCCGCCTCAAGCCGGGCACGTTCCTTCGGAGAAAGCCCGGCGATCCACGCTTCGTATTCCCGTTTATAGCGGGCGTTCTTCACGGATTGGGATGTGGCGTAGTCGTTCATTTTTCGCTCCAGCGTTCGCAGACGCCCGCCTCCACTTCGATTGGCACCTGGGGAAACAAATCGGTCATGGCGGAGATCATCGATTCCCGGACCACTGCGCAGACGGCCTCGGCGTCCGCCTCCGGGGATTCCACGATCACCTCGTCGTGCACGGTGCTGATCAGACGGGAGTTGGCTGGCAGCCGGGATGCGATGAGGACCAGTGCGCGTTTCATGCCGTCCGCGCAGCCACCCTGGACCGGGGTATTGACCAGCGCCGTGAACTGCTGCCAGGCATCGGCCTCCTTTGGGATCAGGCGGCGGCGACCGAGCACCGTCCTCACCTCCCCCACACCGCGTTCGGCGATGTTGTGGCTCTCGCCGTGCCATTGCCGCAGGGCGCCGTAGGTGCGGAAGAACGCCCGGCGGATTTCATCGGCTTCGTCCTCCTCAAGGGTGACGCCGTAGGAGGATGCCGCATAGCGAACGAGGCCCTTCGCGGACTGGCCGTAGAGCAAACCGAAGTTGCAGCTTTTACTGATCTGCCGATCCTCCTTCGTCACGTCCTCAATCGGCTTCCCGAGCACGGTGGCGGCAGTGAGTTTGTGGAGGTCTTCGCCTCGCTTGTAGGCTGCGATCATCTTCGCCTCCCCTGCAATCGCAGCAGCCGCCCGGAGTTCGATCTGGGAATAGTCGGCCACGATGAGCCGGGAGCCGGTGGGCGCGAGGAAGCATTCCCGGAGTTCGCCGCGGCCGATGTTCTGGAGGTTCGGGGTTTTGCTCGAGAACCTTCCGGTGTCGGTGCCGGTCGGCTCGAAACGCCCGTGGATCCGCCCGTCGGACTCGATGCAATCAATGAGGCTCTCTGCCTGTTGAGCCGACTTTTCTGCGCCCCGCAATGCGAGGATCGCCGGGATGATCGTCCCGTCGTCGGCCGCCTTGAGGGTTTCCTCGTTCGTGTTCGCAACATCGATCCCAGCGCGGGAGAGGGCCGCTTTGAGTTGGTCTGGGCTGCCGGGGTTGAGCGATGGCGCGTTGAGGAGGGCGCGAAGTTCGTCGGCCTTCGCCTTGGTCGTTTCCCTGGAGGAATCCCGGATCGCCTGCAGCCGGGGTTTGTCCATCGCGATCCCTGCCACCTCCATGGCGACGATGGCCGGGAGCAGTTCCATTTCGAGCGTCCGGACCGTTTCGAGATCCGCGCCGCCGAGTTCCGCATCCAACCGGCCAGCCAGATCGTGGAGATGCGCCACGTCCCGGGCCGCATAGGCGAGTTGGTCGTCCGTCAGGAACATGCCGCCCCAGTCGGAGCGGGACTGATCGGGGGCCGGGGCGATCCCGAGGAACCGCTCCAAACATTGGTCCAGGTTGTTGCCGGGTTTCGTGCCGGCCGAGAGCAGACGGGCGGCCGTGAGCGTGCAGAACACCTTCTTCGGGCGGACCGCGCATTTGACCGCCAGCCAGAGCAGATCGAATTTCGCGTTGTGGGCGATCACCTCGACCGCCTCGATGGCGCGGCCCAGGTCGCCGAGATCGTAGCCGGTCGCCTGGAGGTCAATCAGCCATGGGGTGCTGCCAGCCACCCGGAGCGAGAGGAGCCGGATGTCGCCCCGCCACGGGTTGAGTCCGCCCTTCTTGCCGCTACCGAACGTCTCGATGTCCAAGGCCACCGCGCCGGCGGCGGTGATCGCGGTGGCGATTTCGGCGAATGTGTCCGCTGCGGAAACTCCGCGCGCGGGACGGACCTCGGTGTAACCGCAGGGAAGACCTTTGAGTCGAGAGGTCGTGGCTGAAGAAACTACCTCCCCCCCCGCTGCTACTGCAATAATCCCCCTAACCCCTTTAAGGGGGTTAGGGGGGGGGATTATTGCAGCAGTGCAGCTATTGATTTTTGCAGTGATTATTTCCGATTTTTTCAGTAGCTGTTTGTTATTCATAAAGTTTTGGTGGTGTGAGTGTTGCGAAGATGTTGATTTTCGTTTCTTAAAATTGAATTTTTGCAGTGGGAGCAGATTTTTTGAGCGTTTTGGAAAAAAGGGTTTTTGCAGTAGCCGCCGAGTCGTTTTTCTTGCTGAAATCCTGATGGTTTCCTGTGCATTGAATGATTCATAAGAGGTTGTCCTTATGCTTTTTCCACCAGTTCCAGATCGTGCGCTCAACGACGCACATCTTGCCGGCAATCTCTTCTACGTTCTCAGTTGTGACCTTCCCTCCTGCTGCAATTATTGCAGTGCGGAATGCATCCATGTCGTAGGCGCTTGGTCGCCCCGCCGTGCGGTATTTTCCACCGGAGGATTCCCTTGTTTGAGGTGGGGCCTCGCACTGCTCCCAGCAGATGGAGCCGTCCATACGATGCTGAAGGAAGATTGTGTCGGCAGCCTCTCCTGCCGGTGTTTTCAGGCCGGCACGCTTGCGGCGTTTGGTCATGGATAGCTGAAAAGTCGGGGGGTAGCCGTCGGGCACTTTGGTGCGAACCAGCACAGCGGTTTCACGGGACCAGTTGACCAGCGCCGAGCTGCCGAGACCACTGTAGGCCAGATCACTCGCGGTCCAATGCGATGATGCTTTCGGATCCTTGGAGGGCTTGCCAGTGTGGTGAAGCAGGCACCAAATAACTCCGGTTTTTAGGGCGATGGAATTGAGCTTCTTGCAGCAAAAGTTTGCGATCACCTTTTGTTCGGAGATGTCGTCGCCAATGTAGTTGAGCAGTGGATCGGTCCAGACGAGATCGGGCTTGTAGCGGGTCACCAGACGCTCGGCCAATGAGGTAAACTCGTCTCCGGTGTGGGTTGTATTGCGAAAAATGGTGATGTTTTCGTCGAGGAGAGCGTCCTGATCTTTTGTGAGATTCATCCCGCTCCGAACGCCCTGATACATCTCAGCAAGGTCGCCCTTGTCGTTTTCCGCCTGGATCAGAAGCGAGGAGAGCGGGCGGATCGGAGCGATTCCGAATGCAGGCAGGCCAAGCGCCCACAGGATCATGAGCTGCATGCAAATGGATGATTTGCCGACGCCGGACTGTCCAACGATGACGAGGGAACTGCTCCGGCAAAGCCATCGCTGGCCGAGCACGTTGTTCGGATCATTCGCAACATCGTATGTTGCGAGGTCAGATAGACGGATCGGCTCTCCAAGGTCTTCGTGCTCTCGATCCGACTCCCATTCCTCCCAGGATTTCGCGCCGATGTTGACCGCGAGAAGGCGCTGCTGGCGGGGCTCACCGTCCACGGTGCGCCAGCCATCGGGACAGCGGGAAAGCCGGGACGGGTTCTTGTTCTGCTTGTCGAGGCTGAGCCCTTCGAGCCAATCCCAGATAACGCCGACCCGACGGCTGTATTCGTTGGCATCGGGGGCATCGACCCGCACCCAGGCGTGGAGGCTCTTGTTGCCGGAATCGATCACGACCGAGACCGGGAACCCGCTGGAAACGATGGCTCCGAACTGAACTTCCTTCGGGATAAGCTCACCTTTGACGTCCCGGTCAAACTCGACGAGCACATGCCGGAAGGCCGTCACCTCGTCGTTCTTCGCCCCGTCCTTGATCATCGGGTTGAGCCGGACGAAAAGCCCGAGCTTGGTGGAGAAACACCGTTCGATGCCGCCCTTGGACTCGACGCGCTTGCGCCAGTCGGCCGCAGTCAATGTCACCCCCCGTTTCGGAACGATATTGCCGTCGTCGTCTTCGGAGGCTGGGGCGATGGCGACAAACTCGTCCGCCCGGAAGCAGGTTTCGAGAAGCCGCATGAAACCGCCCTCGACCGGCGGGGGCAGCCCCATCGGCTCGGGAACAAATTTTGGGCGGAGTTCGGGCGGGATCTTCGGCGCATGTTGTTGCGGTGGATTTGGGACGACCCCGTGATGGATTGCCGCGCGCGCACCTTGGGCAAGAGCCGAGCGCATCGTCGTTCGCGCCTCGTTTTCGGTGAGCCCGTCCGCGAGCGCCCGCGCCATGAGCCGCTCCTCAGCCTCACCGGGAGCGATGCCTGCATCGCGGAACTGGCAGGCGGCATCGAAAAGCTCGGCATTGCGCCGACCCTCCGCCGCGCCGCGCTCAAGATAGTCGAGCGTGCGGCGCGGGAGCTGCGGCGTGGGAACGGCGGAGCGATACTTCATTTACCGATCCTCGTGTGGATGCCATGAAGCGCCGCCGCGACGTCGATGAACTCGCCAAGGATTTTACGGGTGACCCATGCCTTGCGGGTGAGGTGCCGAACCCAGGCCAGCAGATCGCGCAGGTCCGTGATCCGGTCCACGTCGATCGGATAACACTCGTCGATCCAGATCGTTCTGCCTTTGACGACGACTTTGGCCTCGGGTTTTTCGATGGCCCAGAAGTCGAGCAATTCCGGTGGTTCGATTGGATCGCTCACGCCAGCACCGCCTTTCTGCCGCCGAGGTGGATGTCGAGAAACGCCTTCGCCTCGTTGAAAGTTGCCAGTGCGGGCTGAGCGTGCCCGAACCGGCGCAACATGCGGACCTGCTTCGGGGTGGCCAAGCCGAGGTCGAAGCGCATGAACACCTTGTTGATGATGGCCGATGCCTGTCCCTTGCAGCTCACGGTTGCCGGGTCCACTCCGTAGCGGGCGAGGAGTTCCGCCTGCTTCGGGGTGACCGAATGGTCGTGCCAGGCCATCGTTGGAACGTAATCCGCAAGGTCCATGTCGTTGATCGAGAGCGCGAACTCCAGCGCATCGAACGTGCGGGACTGGCGGCGGCAGTTTTCTTTAAGCCGCCTGCGCAGGTTCGCCGCCAGATCGCGATCCGCTGCCTCCTTCGCCTCCTCGAGGTCGCCCTCGTCGCCGATATTCTCCGTGATCTGGGCGGCTTCTTCGGCGCTGCCGGCGATCAGATGGGCGGGTTTGACCAGGCTGTGGTCACCGGAAAGCCAGAGGAAGTCGAGGAGCAGGAGGTGGTCCTTCCCGGGGAAGAGACGGGTTCCCCGCCCAACGATCTGGCTGTAGAGAGCCCGGACTTTTGTGGGCCGCAGGCAGACGACACAATCAATGCTCGGCTCGTCGTAGCCTTCGGTGAGCAGCATCGCGTTGCTGAGGATTCTGGTTTCGTTCCGTGAAAACCGGGCGAGGATTCCCGCGCGGTCGCGGCTCTGCCCGTCCACATGCTCGGCATTGAGCCCGCGCTCGCGGCACATGGCCGCGAACCTCTCGGAGAGCGAGATGAGGGGCAGGAATACGAGCGTCTTCCGGTCACGGTTTTCGACCATCACGTCAGCGATTCGCCCGAGGTAGGGTTCGATGGCGTGGGCGAGGTCGTCCGGGTTGAAGTCGCCCGCGGTAGTCCGCACGCCGCTGAGATCGAGCCCGAGCGGCACGGTCTTCACCCGGATCGGCGAGAGCCACTGCTGCTTGATCAGGTCGAGGAGGGAGATCTCGTAGGCGATGTTCTGGAAATACCGCCCGAGGTTCTTTTTGTCCCCCCGGTCCGGCGTGGCGCTCACGCCCAGGACGAATGCGTATTCGTCATAATGGTTCATGACCGAGAGGTAGCTGTTCGCGAGCACATGGTGGGCTTCATCCACCACAACGAGGCCGAAGTGATCGCGAGGGAACCGCTCGCGGCGGTTCTCTCGCATGAGCGTCTGCACGCTCGCCACGACGACCGGCGCATCGAGGCTGGCGCGCGAGCTTCCCATCTCCACGTCGGCGACGAGGCCGGTGGCCTTGCGGATTTTGTCCACGGCCTGGCTGATGAGCTCCTCCCGGTGGGCGAGCACGAGCGTGCGCCGCGGTTGATAATGCTCCGCCAGCTTGGCGAAGAGGATCGTCTTTCCGCTGTTGTGGTGAACCGTGAACGAACCGTCCAGGTAGAGGTGGTCGCCGTCGATAGTGAACCCGAAATACTCACCCCGGCCCACCGGACGGACTGCGAATCCTGCAAGCATGTGTGAATTCCCCCCGTCTGGCGTGGGGAGGATCTGCATCGGGAGGCACGAAAAATCCCCCGATATCCTGACCCGGTGAAACATGTCGACGCCCTCCACGATGACCGCACGGTCGGCAGCAAGCCCGAGGCTTCCGGCGATAAAGGCGATGTCCTCGGCCAGGCCGGCTGACCTGGAGGTGAACTCAAACCCGCCAACGATCGGAATCCCCCCAACGTCAAGGACCCCGGCAAGCACCTGGGTGCGCACGGATTTTTCCGCACGGCAGTAGATGTCCGGCACGCAGAGCGTGTCGTCCGCCAGCACCTCGACTCGGTGAGCGCTGGACGCCGGGAGCCCCAGAATCGCCCCGAGGGAATAGGCATCGAACTGAAGGGCCTGCGCTTTAGGGAACTCGACGGCAACCCGTTCCAAAAGGTGAGTCTCTCGGAATTGGCTCCCCGTGCAGATGAAGTCGGCCACACTGATTTCGCAGAACCAGGGAGCCCGATCGGCCTGCCCTTCGCCAATGCGCGTTCGGCGCAGGCGAAGGATGTGACCGCCGTTGACGACGAAGGGGTCGCCCCGGTCGGGCTTGATCTCGAACATGTCATCGCTTCCACAGTGAAGCTCCATGACCGTTCTGGGCTGACTGTCTGGTCCCATGACCTGCTCGCCGACACGGATGGTCTCGACAGCCCGGAGGCTGCCGTCGGCCATGAGGATCGGAGAACCGGGGGCGTGGCAGCCCGTCGGCTTCACCGCGAGTTGCTTCTGGAATTCTCCGAAGCCCTTGGTGATGGCGTTAAACGCCTCGACTTGATATCCGCGCAGGCCCATGCGCTCAGAAGGGTTCGTTTTCATTTTTTGGTCCTCCTTTCTTTGCGGCTGCGGGGGCTTCGGGCGGGAGCCAGGCGGCAATCTTGTTGCGCTTGCGGCCGTTGTATTCCTCGACGATCAAGCGGGCGCGGCCGGAGCGGCCGATCAGGCCGTCGCCGGTGATCTCCACCTCCTCGTCGGGAGTGACCTCCTCGCCGGTTGCGAGCCGGAACGCGTCGATCTTCCAGAACGCATTCGGCGTAAAAACCAGATTGTCGTAGAGGATTGCGCCCGAGGGCTCGATTTTGAGTTTGAGTTCGATCAGTTCGTTGCCCTGCTTGGAGACCGATTCATCGGCGTTGAGGACTTCGACTGTGTATTCCCCGGCCTCGACATAATCGGGCCGGCTGACGGGTTCTGCTGCTTTGTATGATGGCATGGTAGTTTATTTGGTTGCTGCGGTTGTTGATTTGGCGGCACGCAGCGAGAGGCTGGCTTTGCCGTGTTTGATGAGTTCTTCGGGGAACGGGCGGTCGGGGAGGTTCTGCTCCCAGAGCTCGCGGAACTTTTTCGCGGAGAGGCTGCCGTAGGCGGCGAGAACCGGGCCGATGCCGATCTCGGCTACGAACCGGCCCACATCGTCGTTGCCCACGAACTCCGGACCTCGCCGGGAGGCGATCTTCCATCCGGGGATGACCTGTCCGGATTCGATGCGTTCCCTGGCTGCCGCTTCGGCTTGCTCGCGGAAATCGTCCAAGATCCCGCAGGCAGATAGGAATTTTCCGAGCCGGTCGTTGTCGGCGAGGATCAGCTCGAACTGGAATCCCGGCTCCGCCACCGCGATTGCCTTTGCGGCCTCGGCGAGGCGTGCCGGACAGACTTCCCGATTCACGCACCAGCCGCAGTATTCGTTCACGGATGGCTGCTTGTCCGGATCATGGAATTTCCGGACCACCGCCTCCACGATCTGCCGGGCCTCGTCGAATGTGAACCGGTGGGTGACGACTTCCTTCTGATCGCAGAAGAGCAGGTGCGCGGTCCACTCGGAGGCGAAATGCTGCTCCATGAGTCCGAGCGCGTAGGCCGCCATCTGCTCGCAGTAGTTTCGCTTCTGGCCGGTTTTCAGGTCGGCGTGGGCGAGGCGCTCGGGCAGGATCGCATCGGCGGTGCCGGGATTTTCGATCCAGGGAATCGTCACCCGGCAGTCGTCTTCGTTCGTGATGATGGGAGTGCCGCCGGCCAACGCTCGGACCGTGGCCACCGCCCACTCGACGGCAGCGTTGTCCGCCTCGGTCGCCTGGAATCCATCCTCGGGTTCGGAAAGACCCTGGATGCGCACACGAAATCTCGTGTCCAGAGATGTGCCGCGTCCTGCTGCAGGCCCGGGATTCGGGTCGGATTTGTAGCAGGCGCAGAGCGTCAGTTTCGGCAGGGCGGAGGGGCGCAGGCTCATTGGGCACCTCCCGTCACGCTGAATTTCTCCACGGCATCGAGGAACTTGGCGGTGTCCTGGAGGATCCGCTCGGCGTAATCGGCCGGAATGTCAGCCCACGTGCCGTCGGCTTTGATCTGGCTCCGGGAAACCAGGAACGCATGGACTTTGTCCGCGCGACCCGCGAACACCTCGTCGAGGCGCTCGGCCATGGCTTTCTGCGGCAAGGCCGGGGCCGGGGCCGAAGGCTGAACGCCGAACACCGGGGCGATGGACTCGAATGCGAACGGCAGCTTTTCTGGCAGGCCGTGCCGGTTCTTGGAGTCGTAGGCCGCAGTATGGGTGGTGAAAAGCACGCGCTCGCGCCCTCCGACGCCACGGCGCTTTCCGGTGTCGCCCTCGGCCACCTTGGTCACGTAGTTGGCGAAAAGCAGAAGGTCGCTCCATTCCTTCAGAAGCGGCGCGACCTGCTTGCTCAGCTTCAACTCGTATCTGTCGTAGCTGCCCGCCTGCTCCGGGGACTCGAACTTCTTCACTGTCGAGTGCGCCAGAAAGACGACGTGCATCCCGCGCTTGAGCAGCACGTCGAGGCTCGTCAGAAATTTCGCGAACTCCTCCGCTACGATGACGTGCCCCTTGCCGAACCCGAAATCCTCGATCGAGTCCTTGTTCGCCTTCCGGCAGACGTGCTCGGCGAGGCGTTTTTCCAGCCAGTCGGCCGTGTCGATGACGAGCGTTTTGAACCCGTGGTCTGCGGTGGCGAGCTTTGTTGTTGCTGCAACAACATCGTCCCAGGTTTTGATTTCCGGGAACCGCGCCACATCGAGGTGGTGGGTGCCGCCCTCCGTGTCGATGAACACCGGCTCCGGCATCTGGGATGCCAGGGTGGATTTGCCGACTCCTTCCGGCCCGAAGATCGTCGCCTTCTGCGGCCGCGTGATTTTGCCCCGTTGGATGGTGAGGCTGCCAGTTGGATTTGTCATGTGATCAGTTTTGTGAGTCGCTGGTTGTCAAATGCCGCCCCCGGTGCGACCACCCCCAGGGAGGCGAAAGTGGTCAGGTGGTGAGTGCCTTCGCTTTGGCGCGACGGCGCATCCGGCGTTTCTTGGTGAGTTCCGGGGTTACCACCGCTCGAGTGCCCGTGGCCTGTGGCTTACGCGGGTTCTTCGTGAACAACTGAGGAGTTCCCGGAGGTGGGGGATGGCCACCGTAGAGGCGGATGTTGACGACCTGCTGCCAGACTTCCTTCGACATCACCGCCCGCCACCGACGGTTCGGTGTGCCTTCGGGGTCCACCCACGAGAAATCCATGCCGGGAAGGATCGGGAACATCAGATTTGTTCCTTCCTGGGAAATTCCTTGAACGCGTCCGATGCGGCGCACGAAGCTGCGTCATCTTCGCCAGTTGTGGCGATGTCGCGGAGTTGCTGCTCGCGGGTGGGGCATCTGTGTAGAATTTGCCCTTGCGGGACTTTTCGGCGTTCTGATTGATAGGTCATTTTGATCCTCCTGCTTTATTGTTGCCGCCGCTGACCCCAAGTAGAGTGAGCAGGGAGAGATCCTCCATGACGTGCGGCCACCAGAACCGCACCTTGCGGTTACCCGCTATCCGAATGAAGCGGATGCGACGTTTCCGGCGCATCCACCTGACGGAATCGACGCTTGTGCCGAGTCGGTCAGCCACTTCCCTCTCGTTAAGGAGATGGGTACGGTCTGTTGATGTTGCGGTTAGTGGCGTCGTCATAGGTCTCTATTGGCCTATGTGTGACAGCTCACAAATCGCCTGCAGACGATTGCAGACAGCTCCCTTAAACTATTCTCAATACTCTTATCACGAGTATATTACGGATCATTTATGCCTACCGCGTAAATTCAAAATGAGGTGTGACAACTGTCACACATTTTCAGCGCGTCATCTGCTGCTGCGTCGAAAAATGTGGGAAGTGGTGAGAAAATTTGTTGACTGAACAAATCATGTAAGCATACTTGCTTCCATGTCGGACGTGACCCTCGGCCAGTATCTCAAAGAATTGCGGCTCAAAGCCGGTTTCTCGCTACGAGATCTCGGCGGGAAGGTTGATGTTTCTGCTCCTCACATTGGAGACATTGAGCAGGGGAACCGCCAGCCCTCTGATGACCTTCTCGCCCGTCTTGCTGAGGCGCTCAGCACGAGCATGGATGATTTGGTGCGATACTCCAAACGCCCTCCCGCCAAACAGATGGAAGAGTTGATCGAGCAGAATCAGGGATACAGCCTCGCTTTCCGGCAGTTCGTGGATGCGGTCAGGGAAAACAACATTCCGCCAGATAAAATTCACGCTATCGTCAAAAAACTCCCTCCGAAAAAAGAATGAGCTACACCCGCACCGGAGCGGGACCGTTTGCCCGTCGCCTTTTTATTCCCGAAGAGAGGATCGAAAAAATCTGCCGAGAATCCTTGGCGTCAAGTGGCCTTTTGCCGGAGAAACCCGAAGCGATTCGGATTGATCGCTTGATTTTTCTCAAATTCGGATTCGAGGAGGAATACCTGGAATTACCCGCCCACATCATGGGGTGTGCAAAGTTCAGAAAAACCGGAATTACCAGGATACTCGTGAACCGCATTCTCGCAGAAAGAGGTGGACCCCGAAATTCGGACCAGTTAGTAAGTTATAAAAAGCGATGGCTTGCAGGCGTGAAACACCACAACCTGAAAGACCATCAAAAATGAAAGCCAAACGCAAAAGA
>Ga0247842_10005429_pt1 | contig 15142 bp, 35 predicted proteins | sample LaCruzMarch2015__3_FD_192411 | JGI IMG/M metagenome (GOLD analysis project Ga0247842, IMG submission 192411) | Freshwater microbial communities from meromictic Lake La Cruz, Castile-La Mancha, Spain - LaCruzMarch2015_19m | ecosystem: Environmental > Aquatic > Freshwater > Lake | place: Spain...
TTTACCAGGAAGAACCAGAACCAAAAAAGGATCCAAAAAAGGCGAAATTAGGTGCGAAAATTACTGTATTTTCTATTGACACAGCAATACAGACAATTTTAACAATAGTCGCAAAATCCGACATACCAGGAGCCACAGACGAAGAAAAAAAAGAACTTACGGAAATTTGGGAAGAGTATTATTTAGAAACCGGAAAAGAACCGCCCCTCTGGTTGATGTTGCTAACAATGAATGTTAGTGTATATAGTGATAAAATTTTCAGTGCAGTAAAGAAAAGAAAAGAAAATTTACAAGGAACTGAAAATAAAATAGAGGAAACAAACCAGGCCCCTATTTTTGAATTTACACCAAGGGCCAACCGGTTAAAAAGGGACCCAATAAACGAACAACCAGAACCAGAGAGATATGCAGTAGGGGATATTCCAATGGAAAATATAGCAAAACGGACACCAGAGCCAACACCACAGCCAACACCAGAGCCAACACCAGAGCCAACACCGGAACCAACACCGGAACCAACACCGGAAGAAAACAAAGAACCTTTAATAATAAGGGAAGGTCCCCAGGAAATAATACAGGAAACTGTTTTAGTTTGTCAAAATATAGGCTGTAATACAGAGTTAAAAGGTAAACAAAAGTCCTTTTGTTCGATAAAATGCAGAAACGAGTATATAAACGAAAAACGGAAAAAATGAGATACCCCAAAGTAGTTTGTTTAATCGGAACCAACGGAACCGGTAAGAGTACCATACAAAAAAGTTTTTTTAAGTTTAGAGAGAGAAATTTAGTGGTACCGGCTAACCTTTACGATAGTGCCTTTGATGAATTGGAATATATAAGTAGCCAGGAAGAAATAAGGACCTTTAAAGGAACAAAAAAAATCGTTATTGAGGAAGAGGAAAATTTTATAGAATTGATTGATTATAGAAACGGATTGCAAAATTGCAGCTTATTTTTAGACGATTTTAGAAATTACATACCGGCAACCGGTCCCAAGTTAAAACAGCCTATAAGAAAACTTTTTAGCGACAGGAGGCACCGGGGAATAGATATTTATTTAAGTACACATTCGCCCAGGCAACTGCACCCGGATATCTTTTCATACAATCCAATTATATTTCTGTTTAAAACTACGGAGGCTTTCCCGGACAGTTTAGCACAAAAAATACCAAACCTTGAAAAATTAAGATTGGCACAAAGACGCGTTAATTTGCTTTCTAAAAAAAATCCATTTTACTTTGAAATCATAAAAGAGTAAAAGATGACCAGAGGTTATAAAAACAACAATCCGGGAAACATACGATTAAACCCCTTAATTAAATGGGAGGGGGAAATTAAAGGTACAGATACAAGTTTTGTAACCTTTAAAAATATGACCTACGGGATAAGGGCCTTAATGAAATTACTATCTAACTACAAAAAAAGAGGATATAATACCATAGAACTAATTTTAAACCGATACGCACCGGCCAACGAAAACAATACAACCGGCTACATTGATAAGGTAAGCACCTGGACAGGAATACCCAAAAATCAAAATTTGATTTTAGACCAAATGCAAATGGTAAAACTTGCCAGGGCAATAGTTAAAGTGGAAATTGGAGCAGACAGTAATTTGATAGGAGTGGAAACGTATTTAAATGCGTATGTACTATTAAAGGAGCCGGGAATAGGAGAGGCCTATTTAAAATTTAGGGAACTGTTAAACACACTTTTAAATTTTTGGTACGTTTTAATCTTAATTCCTGTATTTTTGTGGTACATAACAAGGAAACGTTAAAAGATGAACGAAATTTTAATAGGAACGGTCCCGGCAGTTGTTACCGGTATTTTAACCTACATTCTTTCCAGGAAAAAACAGCAACAGGAAACAAAGGCAAACGAATTGGACAACGTACAAAAGGCCCTGGAAGTTTATAGACAGATTATACAGGACTTAAAAACCGATTTACAGGAAACACAAACAAAGGTTGAAGAACTTAATACATATATTGATGAAGTACGGAAAAAGTGCGTTAATAGTTGTATTGTTAAGTAGTTTTTATTCCTGTATAACAACGAAGGAAAAAAACGAATTAAAGGAGAGGCAAACGGAAGTAAAAACAGAAACGGAAAACAGCCGATATATTTACCTTAAAAAAACAACCGAAAACCAAAGATTAAATTTTGTCTTAAATTTAGATAGTTTACTATTGAACCGGTACCAGGCCAACAGCCAGGACACCGGGTTTTTTTTTGCTGAACTAAAAAACGGAAAAATAGAAATTGTTTACATTCAACCAAAAACCACAGAAACAAGGGAAGAAAAAACGAAAGATAAGGAGACGAAAAAAGAAACGGAAAATAAAAAGGAAAATTTAGAACTAAAAAAGGAAACAAAAAACAACAGTTATTTAGAAATAACTTTAGGGATATTATTGATACTTTGCGGTTTCTATATTATTTACTCTAAAAGAAAAAACTTTACAGACAATATATAGGTAAATGAAATTTTTATTTTAGACCTTTGTAAAATCAAATCATTTAAATCAAAAAAACGATGTTTCAAATTTTGCAAGATAATACAGGAAAACCGGTAACAAGTGGAGGCCGGGAAATTGCCATGGTTGCCCAACGCGGTACCGGAGTAATGGAGGCGATTATTTCCGATTCAACCCCCATTTCAGGTTTAGGTACGGTATCAACAACCGGCAGCAGTTTTACAGGGGCTGACCCTTTTCCTGGTGTCCTTTCGTTTAACCACACAAACGGAACAGGAGCAACCCAGATTTTAATGTTGTTTGACGCATTTGATGCCAACCAAGTTACAAGAGGTTTAACCGTAGTAGCACCGGCAACAAATTACGGTACTAACGCAGTAGTAAAAAATTTCTTTATAACTCCTTTTCTGTTTAAAGGTTTTAACTTTACAGCGTCTAACACCGCCCAATTAAGCCAGGCTTTAAATTACGGTTGTGCGGTTCCTTCGGATTCATTCACAAAGCAGTTAATTCCAACAGCAAACAGCCGGAACACAGCAAACAACCCCCTATTATTAACCTTTGAAGGTCAAATTTTGCTAACCGGTACGAGAGGAATTTGGGTTTCTGTTTTAGCGGGACAATCCGTTACCTTTGACTTTTACCCAGAGGCACAATTCCAGGGAATGGTTCAAAAATAAGAGTTGCTCAAAGTAGGTAGAAAAAAGGGGCCAGGCCATACGGTCCGGCCCTTTTTTCTTTTAACTTAAGACGAAAAAAAAAATGGAAAATCCACAAACAACCAACACAATCCAAGGTTTCCAGGAACTTTTTAATGCCGGGGACATGAGTTTGATTTCGGCAATTATTTACGATAACCCAGACCAGATAAACGAGAATTTGCGTTCAGTTGGTTTACCTATTGGAGCCAATGAAACGGACATTTTTAACATTTTGAAACAAGAGGGGCCAAATTTAACAGAGGGCCAATTTTGCGAAATTTTGAACGTTCCTTTTATCGGAGGGCCTTACACCTCAAGTTTATACCCGGTTTTATTAACCGAGGCAAACGTGTACAATCCTGGAACAAATCAAACGGATTCAATCCGGTGGGGAATTTTTAAAGGTGGAGTAAAAAAGGCATACCAAAGATTTTTTGCAAACCGGCAAACAATCGGAAACGTAATTAACCCAGACCCAATATCGGCACCTGGAACGGTTGTAAAGGAAAACGATACAGACCAGGACAGACGCATAATTCGGAAAATGCGAGTTAAAACCGCGATAACATGGGGGATTTTAGCTGTTCTTTTAGTTGTTGTAGTTGTGAAAACGTTTAAAAAGAAATAGTATGGCATACAATAACAGCAATACAATGACAAACATGGGTTCCGATAGTATAACACCACAAGTTTGTTGCGATGAAAACAAAACAACAAACTGTACCCAATGCGATAAAAATAAAGGCAAAGGAAGTGCAACAAGAAACGAATTATTGAACTTTAAAATGTTGCGTCCAATAGACCACGTTTTAAATTTCGTTATTATTTTTTCAGTTGTTTCTGTATCAGTTTTGATAGGTTTACTAATTTTTAAAAAACGATAAAATGATTACTCCACAAAGTTGTGCAAAAGAAGGAAAACTTTTTAACCCTGCCACTCAACAATGCCAGGGAAATATACAACAACCAGGAACAAAATTTGGTGAAACCTATTTTGGTGGACTTTTGTCAGGTATTTTGGGAAATTTGAGTTTAGGTTTTGGCCAAGGAGCCGGGCAAAGTTTAAACTCCCAACAAGCCCAAGTTATACAGCAACCGCCCAGGGACAATACTATAATAATCGTCATAATTGCAGTTGTAGTAATTGGAATTGTAATTTTGATGAATCGGAAAAAATGAGTACAGCACCCGGAACAAGTGGAACCAATCCGGGAGGCATGGGAGATTTTTTAAAGGTTTTCGGACCTTTATTAAGCGGCTTAGGAAATATCGCACCCGGAACAAGACCACAACAACAGGCCCCACAAGTAATTGTAACAGAGAGAAGGGAAAGCGACAATACAGGCCTGTTTTTTATAGGTATTCTTTTAACTGTAGTTTTAATTGCAATTTTCAAAAAATAAAAAATGCCGCCTGTATTCCAACAAACAGCAAGACCGCAACAACAAACCGGATTATTGGCAATAGGTGGCATTATTGTACTATTGGCAGTTGGTATCATCTATTTTAGGAAATAATGGCAACAATAGACGCAATACAAGACCAGATAAAAACACAAGTTAGAAAGGAAGTTTTGACAAGTGTTAAAAAGGTGGAAGCATACCCTACAAAACAGCCAGGAACAGAACCTTTATTTTTGCTTGTTTATATCGGTTTTGTTATTTTCGCCTCAATAAAAATGTTCAAATAATGGACCCGGTAACAATAGGAGCAATAACAGGCCAGGCCACGAAATTTATTACTGATATAATCGGTATTTTTACTTTTGGACAAAGGGAGAGAGAAACAACGCGAGCGACTGTAATATATGATTTACCAGAAAAAGACAATCAAAGCCTAATAATTTTTGTATTATTTTTGCTTTTAATTTTTGCGGCAGTATTTTTTTATTTTTTAAATAAGGGAAAAAATGGTTGATAGTAACTATAAAGATTACCAGGACGCATTAAAATTAAGAAACGATTACAGCAAAACTGAAAGGGCGGACGTTTTAGAATTTGCGGAAAAAATTTTAACCTATTTAGGTTATGGAGTTATAGCGTTAATTTCGTACAATCTATTAAAAGATTAAAATGAAAAACAGCGAGTTTAAATACCTTATAATTGGAGTGCTGATTTTGGCATGGGGAGTTATTACCTACCAAAGAAACCAAAAAAGGAGAACCGAAAGGGCCGAGATTTTGAATGATTTAAACAGTTATGTGAACGGCTGGATTAAATACGCGGCAATCCAAAAGGCCATAGTTCAAAATGGAAAAGGTTGGTGGATTTCAAAAGCAGAATTTGAAAAACAACCGGCAGAAATTAAAAAATGTGCATTAGACGAAAAATGTACATGGAACGACGGTAGTTTAGGTTATGTTGGAGCCGGTTTATTAGCCGTTCCAATGTATGGACCAATAGTTGGAGCCGCCTTACTTTTAAATCAAGCCTTTGGAATAATTCCAAGAGATACTCAAAAATTCATGTGGGCCGGAGAAGATACAAACCAAAGATTTCCGCCAACGGTTGAGGATATAAAAAACGCTAAAATAGTTCTAATTGGAGTAACAGAAGGATTTACTTTTCACGCGGAATTGAACAAATACCCCGGTAGGTCAGTAGATGAGTTTTGGAAACAAGTAAACAAAAACTATTTTTATTTAAACCGATTGAAGTTCCTGGAAAAAAACCCCGGTATAAGTGGGAAAATGTACCGGAAAAGTACGTTAAGGTCAATCGCAAATAATTACAAAGACCTAACTTTGAACAAGGCAACGGAAATACTTTTAAACCAGAAAAAAATACAGGATTTCCCAGGATAAACCAAAACGATAAAAACAAAAACATGAAAAACCAAAACACTATTTTAATCATTGTAGCAATTTTAGTAGGTGGAGCAATACTGTACTTTTTAACAAGGCCAAAAGAGGAACCGGTACCAACCGGACAAACGGCAGACCCGAACGCAAACGGCAACACCAATAGCGGTAACATTTCCTGTACTTCGCCCAGCACAGAGCCAACGTACAATATAATGTACAATACGTTAAAGCCGGTTTTAGTGCAATATATGGACGCGGTAGAAGGAAAAACCAGTCCTATAAATGTAAGCCAAGCAGCGAAAGACAAATGGAAAGCGGAGGCATTAGCAAAAACAACAACGGTCCGCATGATTTCCGGCAAAGGTTTAATTTATCTTTGGAGAGGTTTAGTACCAGGAACCCCAAGAAATTTCGTTAAAATTTCCGGCACAAATGTACCGGTCCCAGATAGCGTTTTAGACCGTTTGTATATGGACCTTGATAGTGGTTGCATAATTTAAGGAAATGAAAAAAGCAATAGTAATTTCTATTTTGATTCTTTTACCAATTTTTGTTTTTAGGTACATAAATGCCCAAAGACGAAAAGAGGAGGAATTATACAGAAAAGCTAAAGAGGAAATTGTAAGAAAATTGCAAACATATTACAGTTACGGTGGCGGAGGCGGTTTTTTAAACCTTGCTGAAGACATGACAGGCCTAACAGGAGAGGAAAGAACCAAGATTTTAATTAGAAAAGTAATTTTTGAAAAATTGAGTATAGAAAACGGTATGGCGGGAAATACGCAAATACCAAACGAAATTTGGATAAAAGTTAGAAACGATTTAACCGAGAAAGTGAAATGAAAGGTACAGTAATAATCGAACAGGCCAGGGGATTTTTTGCCAAAAACCCCATTTTAACTTACATTTTAATAGGTGGAATTTTGGCTTTTATTATTTACAAATGGGGCCAAAAACAGGGCCAAGATACAGTACCGATATTGCCGGAACCAATACCAAAACCCCCAGGGGGAGCCGGTACGGACAATTCATACAACCCAGGACCGCTTACTGATAGATTAGCCAACGAAATAATTGGAATCGCATGGACACCCAGGGACCGCGTTCCTTTTGATGAATTATTAGCTGTACCAGATTGGCAATTTATCGGAGTTGCTAAAGATTGGCAAAACCGGTATTACAATAAAGCCGGTAAATTAACCTTATTGCAATCTATAAACGCGGAGGGTTCCGGCTGGGGCTATTTTCTGCGATTAAAGGAACAAATAGCAAAAAGAGGACAGGAGTTAGGTTTAGTGTAAATTTTTTATCTTTGTAACAATTAAACACACAAAAACACATGAAAAATCAAATTTGGATTTATGTAGTGGTTGGAGCAGTTGCTTTGGCCCTCGGATTTTATGCCGGTAAAATGGCCGGCAAAAAACAAGTTGAAACCGGCACCGGTACAGCAACCACGAAAAAAGTAAAAATGGCAGACGGAACAATAGTTGATAAGCCAATGAACTACGAATTGAAAGCCGGTGAAACTTTGGTAACAGCCTAATGAAAAAAGGGTACATTTTTGGAATAATTGCAATCCTAGGTTTGGGCCTAGGTTTTGCAGTTTCTTATTTTTTGTTTCCTTCAACAGATGAAATAAGAGTATATCCAGAAATTACCCCCGATACTGTAAAAACCAAAAAAATAAAATTGCCAAACGGTAATATAATTGAGGTTCCGGCAGAATACATATTAAGAGAGGGAGAAAGTTTAGCATATCCAAAACCATACATGCCAACGGTATTAAATTAAGATGAAAAAAGGTTACATTTTTGCGATTATTATAATTCTAGGTTTGGGCCTAGGTTTTGCAGTTTCTTATTTTTTGTTTCCTTCAATACCAAAAGAACCGGTTTTACCAGAAGTTGAACCAGAGGCGGTACCAGAGGCGGTACCAGAGCCGGTACCGAATAACCCATACGAAAGAGTAAAGGGAAAAGAAAAGGTTTTAATTCCGGTGGGAACGGACCCAAGTTTAAACATAGACGATACTTTAGCTTAAATTTCAATTTTATGTTCCAAGCACAAACAAATCTACCAGGACAAGGACAACCCCTATTAAGTGCCGGAATTACGGTTGATGTTCCAACGAACACTATTTTAGGACTGACAATAGGTATTTTTTTGGCTATTTTCCTGGGCCACTTTCTTTCTAATATGCTTAAAAATTAAGGTATGAAGGTAGTACAAGCATACAACCCACGAACAAAACAATGGGTAAAAATTGACCGTTCAAAAGGCCAAATTTTAGCAGTTAAAAAAACAGAGGGAAAATTTAAGGGAGTACCTGTATACAAAAAAGGTAAAAAATGAAAAACAAACGGACAACCTACATAGTAGGTTTTTTGATTTTTGCAGTTGTTATTTATCTACTTTTTTTTAGAAAGAAAAAGCCAGAGGATTTAAAAGTAGGGGACACGTCAATAGTTCCAGGACCAAACAATATACCTACCGTTTTTAAATGTTTACGGACAATCCAAACAAGCAAAAATGCGGAAGGAATAGAAGTAGTAAAACCGGACCAATTCCCCTTAAGGTATGGTGATTGCGGAAAAGCAGTTGAAACAATGCAAAAAAGGTTAATTCAAAAAGGTGCCAGATTAACAGCAGACGGAAAATTCGGAAGGCAAACGGAGAAAGCTTTAAATGAAATTTACAAAAGCAAAGGGCAACCAGAAACCGGTTTATACACCTGGAACCAATTTACAAACCCGACTTTGTCATAATGTACGGACTTAATAAAGTTTGGAACAATCTAATAAACCAAAAGGCGAATTTAAAACCAGGGGGCGAGAGTAGGTACGAAAAAGCAGAAGAAATAGCGAACCGCAAAAAGGAAGTAAGGTTAATTTTAGTACGGAAATGGTTTACGTCAAAGGAAACTATCGGAATTTTGTACCTGGAAGATACACCGCTTTGTTATATTTTAGAACTACAGGAAGGAGGGCAGAAGGGCCAGGCAATTCCCTACGGTTCATATCCCATTAAATACAGCTATTGGGCGAAAAGAGCCGCAAATTTTCCGCATATTTACAACGTACCTGGTAGGAGTAGTATTTTAATTCATACCGGAAACGATAGGGACGATACAAGAGGCTGTTTATTGCCAGGCTACCAGGCAACAGAAAATGCGATTTTTAACAGTAAAGACGCATACTCGGACCTAAACGGATTTTTAAAAACATTTGTAGGAAAATATCCCATTTATATAGAAGTAACAAACGCAACAAAAATTTCATTGAATTTCGTTTTTTTTTTTGGTTTTGTTTTGGTTTTAGTATATTTGCTCATTAAGAACAGCAAATACCTACAAAATGGAGCCTACAAAAAATGAAATTTTAAGAATCGTAAAACTTTTACGAGAAAACAGTACAAGTCGTTTGGATTGGATAAAGACAAAGGGAGCCGGTTTATCGGAAGTAGCCAGGAAGGTACAAACTGATTATATTGAAAACGTACTTTTGCTTTTAACCTTATTTGAAAATTGGCAACATTCCCCACATGGTAGAATTAAGCCAGAAGCGTTAAAAATATCTTTTCCGGACCTTTGTATAGCTTTAAGCCATGCCCAGGCAAGGGGAGTAATTAAACGGTTCACGTTAGACCAATATACTGTTAAAATAGAAACGGAGGACAGCGACCAAATTACTACTATCATTGATATTCCTTTGGAAATTTCGCCTTTGGACTTTGCCCGGTTAATTACCGACCTTAAATATCTTGCAAACATAAAACAAACAAGCAATTTAAACCCCTAATTTTTATACCTATGCAAAACGCAAAATTCAACCCGGAACAAATTACCTATGTTAGTTTTTTTCCAACAGACAACAACCCAATAACACCTACTTTTATAAAGGAAAAGGTAATGGTTGAAAACCCGGACCAATTTATGAAAAATTTTCCACATTTTTTAACAGATAAACCGGGTTTACTTTTATTGGAGCAAAAAGGAAAAAAACGTTGCTTTGTTCAACATTTTTGGCTGGAACCAGGGGAGCCGCTACCGGTTGAGAAACCAACCCAGGAACCAACCCAGGAGCAGAAGGAAGCTAAAGACGAAATACAGGAAAAAAAGACAACAACAAAACCAAGACCGAAAAAAGAACCGGTTAAAAATTAGTTCTTTTCTGTATCTGTTCGCAAAGGAGCCGGTTTTAATACCCGGCTTTTTTGTTTTATATTTGGAAAACTTGTAGTCATATTCACACACACCTAATGTAATAAGAAAACATTGTAACCTTTAATAACCAATAACCATGACAACCAGCAAATTAGCATTATTGGCAGCAATCGCCGGATCAAGCACAAGTGCTTTAACAATAAGTTCTACGACTGACCCATTTTACGTGTATAAGGGCGGCAGAGCAAAGTACAGAAAGCCAACTAAAAACGAATTGTACTTTTTTAATAAGCTAACCAAACGCAGAAAGCGTAATAAAATGGCCGCAAAAAAAAGAAGAATTAACCGCAAAAACAAATAAACCAACAAATCCAAACACCATGCAAAAATTAACCTTTTTAAGATTAGACCAATACAATAAATATGGTATGGGCGAATTTCAAGGATTTTTTAATAATACTTTAAAAGGTGTTGAAAACTGCCGGGGTTTCCAATCCTGGGACGATAGTAGGCAAGTAAGGACCACATATAGTAAAACAGGCCCCTACAAAGTGAGAGTAATTTTATCCGGTCCCAAAACTGCGGAAAAATTGGAACGGTTATTATTAAGCAAATTGCAACCAAAAGACAACCCACGAAAGTTAGCGTTAATTTTGACAAAAGCAGATTTGAAAATAATACAGGAATTAAACGCAACAAGTGTAGATTTTAAATTAACAGAAATAACCGAAGCACCTTTTTAAAATGAGAAATTTTACCTACTCTATTAAAGACAGAAAAAAATTTGCCGGTAGTGTTTCAGCAATAGAAACAGACGAAGATTTTTTATTGATTGAAACCAGGACAGGCAAAACAAAGGTTTTGAGCATACCGGAGGACATAAACGAGGCCGAAATGTACGGAATTGAGATAACAGTACAGGAGATAAAAGAAAGGAAACCCAGGGCAGTAAAACAGCAAGCCAAGGAAAAGAAAAAACGTACTTTTACCGAAAACCAACTAAAGCACCAACAGGAGTTTGGACAAAAAATGAGGGATTTTTGGAAAAAATAAAACGCTGATTTTAAGCACGTTAAACGAAAACTCGATAATATAGACCTAACTGTTCAAAAAATGAAAAATCAACAACCTATAAAGATTAACCCAGACCAGGCAGACCTATTGCCTGGAATCTACCAAACCGTTTTTTTTGTTTACAAGATACCCGGCATTTTGGTAGGGCAGTCCGAGGCAATTTTACAACCGGTACCGGTTTTGATGAATCGAAACACCGGTTTTATATTAAGGGAGGGAACCCCAAAAGAATTAAACGATACAATAGACGAACACAACCGTAATTTAAATGAGTACAATCCTAATTAGAAAAGGAACAGCCAAAGGGAAAGCCTGGAAGATTATTAACCAGGAAGGAACCAAAAGGCAAATAGTACAGGGAGGCCAAAAAGGAAAAGAAAATGTTTGGAGCAAGGAACCGAACAAAACAAAATTTTTCCAAAGGCACCCGACCAGATCCGAGGCCACAACTGTTAAAACCTACATAAATGCAATTTTATGGGAAAGAGGAAATTTAATAGGCCAACGAATAGAAATAGATAAAAAATTGAACTACCTACTTAAAAAGAACTTTTATGCAAGAACAAACGGACGCGAAAGCAATAAAAAGAAACCAGAATTTTGAGTACATTTTAGCAAAAAAGAAAAAGAAAAATTTACAACTTAGTTTTGAAATAAGAAAGTACATTGAAGAACAAACCGGTTATGATATACCTTTTGACAGCCAGGAAAGGAAAAGTTTAATACAATTCCTGGAAGGAAACGAGCAAAAAGAGGAAGCGGAGTTAATACGGTTGCAAAATTATTTAAAAGTAGGACGAAGTTTAGGAGCCACATTTTTGACACCGGGAGGGGATTTAACAACATACACCGTTAGCCATACGTACAATAAAAACCGCGTTTGTTATATTTGGAACTATGTAAAGGAACGGAAAGTAAGGCATATCTACTTTAAATTTATAGAGGAAAATATAGACGCATTAAGAAAATTTATACCTGTTCATTTGGTTTTAACAGTACCCAGGAACGAAAAGGGAGAGTACAAAGAGGAGAAATTTTACGGACACCTTTTGTTAAAAGATTTTAACCGGTTAAGAACCCTACCCTTTTTTGACCTTTATTGTTATGGGGGGGAATATGGTTTAGAAACAAAAAAAGGAAAAACAACCCCCGGTTTACATACCCATCTGCATAGTTTTAGCCTACTTTATGAAAAACCCAATTTTGATAAAATAAGAAAGAACGCCAGAGCAACAGCAAAAGAAATAAACCGGCTACTATATTTTTTCTACCTTAATTACAGAGATAAGCTTTACAATATAGAGCAGATATACCCAAAGAAAAAAGACCAGGCAATACAACACCTTAAAAAAGTAGCGGAACGAGTAGGAACAAACCCAAAATTTTTTCAAAAGGTTTTGATACATTTTTGGCAACAAGTTACCGGAGGCCACCAGGTACATGTAGAAAGGTTATATACCAAAAAAAGAAACGAGGGCGGAGAGATTTTGTATAATTACAAAGTAAGCCAGAAAGGTACACTATTGAAAGAAATACAAAAGGAGTACATAACGAAACAAAGTACAGCCGAAAAATACGCGGAGGCCATTTTGGAATGTATTAAATACCATTTTAAACCCGACATTTTTAACGATGAATTCGGCAATTTTGATATTCCGCTAATTGGAAAAATTTTAGCAGAAACGAAAAGAAAAAGATTGTATTCCAGATTTGGAGCATTTTACAAAATACCAGAACTTGCAATATCATTTAAAGAGGATCAAACAGAGGAGGAAATGGAGGTAGGGGATTTTAACCAGGTACCCGACATCATACACGAAAAAACAAGTAGTGGAAAATATGCCTATTCAATGTTTTGTCCTGGAACCAGAACGCACCTACCAAAGTGGGCAAAAGGAGTAGGTAAACAGTCCTTTGAAACAGATTTAAACATTTTTACCTTTTTAGATATAGACGAAAAAATACCAGAAGTGTTTAAAACAGTATTTTTGAATAAAGATTTGAGGCAAACGGCGTACAATATAGATTTAAAAATAACGCTTAAAAAAGTACAAGAACGTTTAAAACAGAGGGGAATAAGAGATTTGTACAAAATCTATACCTTTAAAGAAAATTATACATTTTTGCAAAATCTAAAAGAATTACTAATTTTGCTAAACAATAACAAATTCACATGGGAACTACAAATTTGAGAAACATTTGTGCCTACTTAATTTCCGCCATAATTTGGGAAATTGAACCGGGCAAAACGTTTGATTTAAACTACATTTTTGCTCAAATGAACCGGATTGAACCAGAAATAAAGTTAGACCGGTTAATGCCAGCCGACTATATTTTAGTTTACAGAATTTGCCGGAACTTGCGAAAAATTGGAGTAATCAAAAAAAACGATATAGGAGTAGGCCCGAAAAACAGTTTTACCAAACAGTCAAAAATTGAATTTTAAATAATATGAACTTTATAGAAAAAACAATCGCAAAAAAGGTAATGGGAAACCTAACAAAAAATTTACCCAAAATTGAAAAAACACTATTGGAAAAAATGCCCGATTTATCGGAAAAGTACGATATTGGAAATTTTGAAAATCCGGTATTATTGGTAAAGCCAATGAAGGACAAGGGAACAGGGAAAACCAGGCTAACTGTTTTTTTAATGGTTCAGCAAGAAAACCAACCAGAAGCTGCAATAGAGTATTTAGCCGGGCCATACACCGCAGAACATTTATTAGAAATTTTAAAAAACATGAACATTGAAAATATAAATTTAAGTATATGATAGAGCCAAAAATAACAGATTTTGAAAATGAAATGAGCCAAAAGGTCCAGATTTACGATGAAAAAGAAATTGTAAATATACCGCGTCCATTTTCAAAAGAACCGATCCAAAGTTTACAGGAACCAACCCAGGAGGAGGAAATTTACCAGGAAGAACCAGAACCAAAAAAGGATCCAAAAAAGGCGAAATTAGGTGCGAAAATTACTGTATTTTCTATTGACACAGCAATACAGACAATTTTAACAATAGTCGCAAAATCCGACATACCTGGAGCCACAGACGAAGAAAAAAAGGAATTAACGGAAATTTGGGAGGAGTATTATTTAGAAACAGGAAAAGAGCCCCCCCTTTGGTTGATGTTGGTAACAATGAATGTTAGTGTATATGGGGACAAAATTTTCAGTGCAGTAAAGAAAAGAAAAGAAAATTTACAAGGAACTGAAAATGAAATAGAGGAAACAAACCAAACCCCTATTTTTGAATTTACACCAAGGGCCAACCGGTTAAAAAGAGACCCAATAAACGAACAACCAGAACCGGAAAAAAATGGAGTAGGGGATATTCCAATGGAAAATATACCAAAAAGAACACCAGAGCCAAAACCAGAGCCAACACCAGAGCCAACACCAGAGCCAACACCGGAACCAAAACCGGAACCAACACCGGAGGCAAACAAAGAACCTTTAATAATGAGGGAAGGGCCACAGGAAATAATACAGGAAACTGTTTTAGTTTGTCAAAATATAGGCTGTAATACAGAGTTAAAAGGTAAACAGAAATCCTTTTGTTCAATAAAATGTAGAAACGAGTATATAAATGAAAAACGCAAAAAATGAGATACCCCAAAGTAATTTGTTTAATCGGAACGAACGGAACCGGTAAGAGTACCATACAAAAAAGTTTTTTTAAGTTCAGAGAGAGAAATTTAGTGATTCCGGCCAACCTTTACGATAGTGCGTTTGATGAATTGGAGTACATAAGTAGCCAAGAAGAAATAAGGACCTTTAAAGGGACCAAAAAAATAGTAATTGAGGAGGAGGAAAATTTTATAGAATTGATTGATTATAGAAACGGATTGCAAAATTGCAGCTTGTTTTTAGACGATTTTAGAAATTACATACCCGCAACCGGTCCCAAGTTAAA
>Ga0247842_10005432_pt1 | contig 15139 bp, 13 predicted proteins | sample LaCruzMarch2015__3_FD_192411 | JGI IMG/M metagenome (GOLD analysis project Ga0247842, IMG submission 192411) | Freshwater microbial communities from meromictic Lake La Cruz, Castile-La Mancha, Spain - LaCruzMarch2015_19m | ecosystem: Environmental > Aquatic > Freshwater > Lake | place: Spain...
ACAAATTTTATTTCTGTATCTTTACCCATGTTGTTTAGTTTGGTTCGCAAAACAAACTTACAACATTGGGGGGAACTCTTTGGGGTTTACCCCCCTCTCTTAAAAAGTTAGTCGGTCAGTAGTGATTTATATTGTTAATTTTAATTTGACCTAATGTAAAAAAATTCGTAAATTCTAAATAGACAAAAATACAATTTTGTTAATGCTAATCAAAAAATAAGAAAAACATTTGTTACGATATCAAATTGATGGGGAAGGATAGTTTACCTATTATTGCAAAACCATTTTACAATGGATAATCGTTTTTGTAATTCGCTGTTTTTAATTGGTTTATAGATTACAGTTGAATCAATTCTCTGAAACAGCTTTAAAATAATGAATGAATGCGTGGTTATTTCGGAATTTATTGCCAAGTCGACACGCTCCTGAATGAATCCTGGCATAGATTTCTAAACAACAGAAGAGATTTGATGAATTTGTCTGTCCCCAGGGATTTCACATTACCCGGGCTTTGCATGACTAATTTTTTTTCACTTTCCGATGACCTAAACAGGACGCAAACCATGCCTGAGCCTGAAAAAACAGTTCAGGGTCTTCGGGAAGTTTTTGGACCATCTGATGTTGATGCGTTATTTCCCTTTGTTGGTTGGGTCCGTTTGGATAACATGGACGAGCTTTGCAATCGTTTGCACCTATCTGATGCTGCCAAAGAACCTGAGGTAATTATCCGTGCCTATCAAACCTGGGGTTCAGAATGCGTGGAACATTTTATCGGCGACTTTTCCTTCGCGCTGTGGGATCCAGTCAGGCAGCAATTATTCATGGCAAAAGATCATTTGGGGATTCGTCCGTTGTTTTATTATCAGCAGGATGGACTGTTTATTTTCGCTACCACCATTGCATTGATCAAATCTGCGTTGGATCACATTCCGGCCTTGAACGAACACTACATTGCCAGAGAGCTGCGAAATTACCCGCCATCGGTTGAAGAAACCTTTTTCCGGGACATTCACCGCCTCCCTCCCGCTCATTATCTTATCATAGGGAAAGACAAACCCATGGAGATTAGAAGATATTGGGAGCTCACCAAAATGAAACTGGATCAGCATTTGGCTGATGATGCATATCTGACAATGCTTCGCAAACAATTAAATGAATCCATTCTTTGCAGGATCAGAAACAAAAAGACCATCGGATGTCAGCTCAGCGGGGGAATGGATTCCTCTGCCATTGCCGTCCTTCTATCCCGGCTTACCGATAAAAATTCGATCCATACCTATTCCTTTGTTCTCAGCGAAAAAACACGGGCGTTTTCTGAAAAGGGCATCGATGAAAAAGAGACCCAGCAGCTTATCCTGGATTATGCCGGATTAAAACGATCAAATCATCATGAAATCGAAGCGTTTCATTACAGTTCGGTATTTGAACAAATGCATACCCAGATCAGGGTAATGGGGGGTTATGCAAATAGTGACTGTATCTGGCAGGACACCCTGTTTAAAACGGCTGCTGAATCAGGAGTAGAAGTTTCATTCAGCGGGTTCCCGGGCGATGAGGGGATCTCGAATCCGGGCAGTATGTATTACTTTGACTATATCTACCATTGTAACATTCCCGGCCTGATGTCTCATTTGTGGCATTTCAGGTTTGGTGCGCTCAGGCAAATGCTAAACTACGTAAGATTTGCGATGTCAGGAACACACAAACCCGATTACAAGGCCATTCAGAAAACAAGGGATAGACTAAATCCAAACTCGTTGTATGCCAAAACGCTTAAAGATCATTCCTTCGAATTCTATCCAAGTTACAAAAAATGGATGAAAAGTAAGATGTGCCGTCCGCATACTTGCCTACGTACAGAATCGGAGGGAGCCTATGCCAACCAATATGGGATAGAAACCGTTTATCCGCTGGCCGATATCCGGTTGCTTCAGATGGTATATAGTTTACCGGTAAGGCTTTTCAGGCCCAAACCTTACACCAGGGCCTTATTCCGCAATCTGTGCATCGGTTTCCTTCCCGACAAGGTGCGATTGCAACCCAAATTCAGCGGAGCTATGACATTGGCCTTTGCCGAATACTGGAAAAAAACTCAGGCAGAAGAACTCAGGGACTACAAGCTGAAGAATCATTATGGTCTGATGATTGAATCAGATGATTCTGATAATTTTAACGAAGAAACCGAGTCTTTAAAAGGTTTCTCGATCAATGTCAAGAAAATGGACTACATGATTGATCAACATTGGCCTGCAAGTAAATTATCATCAAGATAACTCAATAATTCCAGCTCTTTTCTATATTCATATTTTAAACCCGTTATTCAAACACAATATTTATCTTTGTATAATAACATATATTATATTACATTTGTCCTCTCCAAATGATATATAATGAAAAGCTTATTCAAACGTTTAATCACCGAATCCATTGAAAAAGAGTTTGATGGCGTTAAAGAAAGAACGTTGGAAATTCCTATGAATATCCATAAGATAATTACAATAACCGGAGCCCGGAGAAGCGGTAAAACATATTATCTCTACTCAATCATTGAAAGACTCAGAAAAACAATAAAACGTGAATTACTTGTTTACATTAATTTCGATGATGACAGGCTCTTTCCTTTGGAAATCAAATCGTTAAATGATTTCATCGAAGCTTATTATGAATTGTATCCTGATAATAGAAATGAAAAAGTGCATTTTTTTCTGGATGAAATTCAAAACATATCAAACTGGGAGCTTTTTGTCAGAAGAATCTATGATAAAGAAAATTGCGATGTATATTTGACCGGATCCTCGTCGAAACTTTTAAGCAGGGAAATTGCAACTTCTTTGAGAGGACGTACCATTGTTTTCGAGCTTTTTCCCTTGAGTTTCAATGAATTTTTAAACTGGAAATCCATTAAGAATGTTGAATATTCGATAAAATCACAATCAAAGGTTATCCATGCCTTCGAACATTACACCTCATCGTCTGCTTTGCCTGAGCTATTTAACATTTCAGGTGACACCATCAATAAGGTACTTCATGAATACATTAATATGGTGGTTTATAAGGACTTGATTGAGCGGTATCAAATTTCGAATCATTTCCTGATCAAATATCTGGTCAAGTTTCTGTTAAACAATACAGGGAACCTTTTAAGCATCAATAAAGTTTATAATGACTTTAAATCTTTAGGGATCAAAGTTGCAAAGCAGAGCTTGTACCAATACATTGATTACCTTGAGGATGCTTACATTTTTTACAGTGTACCGCTTTTTACAAACAACATCCGGGAAAAAAACAGGAATCCTCAAAAAATCTACTGTATCGATAATGGCCTGAAGGAGCTTGTAAGCATTACAAAAGATATGGGCAGGCTATACGAAAACCTGGTCTTTTTGCAACTCAGACGGAAATACAAAGAATTATTTTACTTTAAACAAAAACAGGAGGTTGATTTTTGTTTTAACAATGACAGAAAGGAAATTGAACTCATTAACGTGTCATTTTCTTTGGGCGATTATAAAACCAAACAACGGGAGATTGAAGGTTTATCGGAAGCGATGACTGCTTTGAATATAACAAGCGGCACACTGATAAATGATCATCTGGAGGAGAGCCTGAGCCTCGGGAACAAATCAATAAATATCATTCCTTTGTGGAAATGGTTGGTACAGTTCTGTTAAAATATCAAAAACACTCACTGCATGCCCTTCTCTTATTCAAGGATAAAAAAAGTCAGGTTCAGCGAATGGTGGCTGTTTTTCAAAGCCGTCTGGTGGACTGGCATCGCCCGCGTCCTGATTGTTTTTGTTCCCCTGAAACGATTTTCTTTTCTGCTGGGAACCCACATGAAGGAAACTCCCGTGTCATCAGTCAATGAGAATATGGACCTGCTAAAATCAGTCAGCATTGCCATCAGCCGGGCAAGCCGTTACGTGCCCTGGCGTTGCAAATGTTACGAACAGGCCATTGCTGCAAAGGTGATCCTTCGGGGGTATGGTATTGAAACCACCCTGTATTACGGAGTTGCAAAAGATCAGGATAATAAACTTATCGCCCACGCCTGGGTGCGGTGCGGCGATTATATTGTTACGGGGCGAAAGGGAATGCAACGGTTTACAGTTGTGGGGACTTTTGCCTGACAATGAATCCCCGCAAGCGCATTCCCGCTTGTTGCGAGGTTCTTCAATTTCTAAAAAATCAGTTAATTCTGCTGAATCTTTGCTCAATAATATCTACCAATCTCTCTTTAAAGTCGTCACTTAAAAAGCTTATCCCGATAAAATCCATCCAGCCTGCTTTTGCATTCATCATCTTTCTGAAAATATTTTCCTGCTGCTTCTTATCGAGCTTCAGCGTCAGGAAAGCCGCTATGAAATCATTACGGGTTATTTTTTTCTTTTTCCCGTTCAGGGTAAGGGCGAGATCTTCTTTATCAGCAGGATTGACGAGCGCTGTTGCCACCAGGTCATAAGCAGGGGAAAGTACATGACCCATGCCGGGAAGTTTTATCAACGAAAAATTCTTAAGATGCATATCAGCATTCCCTGTCAGAAATGAGAAAAGAACCTGTTCGAAGTAATTGATCACATCCAAACCCGGGTTACGGGAGTATTTCAGGATGGCCTTTGCCACCTGCTCGTGCGATCCGTGATATTTGTCCTCGGTAAGATGTTCTGTAAGCTGGCACATGTCTTCCATATGCAGCTTTTCCTTTTTTATACGATCAATTCTTTTGGTAATATAAGCAAGGTTTCCTGATTGAAGACGGATAAGGCTATGAGGAACCACTGATATCCTGGCCAGGCGGGCAAGATGCATGGTCAGATCTTCAACCTCGGGCAATTGAGGATAATGCCCCGTTGGCGGCTTTAAAATATATCCTCCCCACAAACCGACGATGGTGAATCTTTTTGGCATCCCTCTTCCTTCAGGTGATTCAAGGTGAAGGGATAATTTAGCCTGAACGCCGGTGACAGTTACCTGTGTCTGAACCACCTTCCATGCCAGATCGGCCATTTGCGCTTCGGTATAAGGCAATTCCGGAGGAACCGGCTGATCAAAGATCTTCCTGCTGCACGACGGATGAAAGTCAGGTTCATTTGCGGTTAAGGATTGATAGCAATACAAACATCGTTTCATGCCTGATCCTCCTCTTTAACCTCTGTTACACTTATTGCCCCGATGCAATCTCTGCAGCAGGCCAAAAGAAGCTCCATCCGGTCCCTGGCATTCAGTTTCCAGTTTCTTTCGGCAATGTTGAGCAGCCACCCTTCAGGGATCAGGCCATCGAAGAAAGGAAAGAGTACCTTGCTGTCGAATTGGGCAGCCTGTATCGGAAGCGTAAGACTTACCGGTTCTACCTCTTTTAATGCCAGGTAGGCCTGATCGTATAAGAAATGAAAACCGGTTTCATCCTGCCACAGCCACCCCGCCGTGTATTCGTGCACCTTAATTTCTGCTCTTTTCATAATTCATTTTACTTCATCACCCGTCACCCTTCACCCGTCATCCGTCACCCGTCACCCGTCACCCGTCACCCGTCACCCGTCATCCGTCATTATCTAATCGCTCCTTTTTCTTTCGACAGGGCCCAACTCAAATCCAAAAAGCATCAGGACCTGGTTGACCTTGTCAAGTCGTAAAGTTATCTTCCCCTGTTCCATCTCCCTGACAAAACGAAGACCCACACCTGCCTTTTCAGCAATTTCCGGTTGGGTTAGATTCGCAAGTTTTCTTTTTTCTTTGATGAAAGTTTTCAGATCCATTGATATACCCTTTAGGGTACAAATGTAATGAAAATTAGGATAAATACACCCTTTCGGGTATATTTTTTAAAAATATTTAAAAAGTATACCCAAAAGGGTACGATTTGAAGGCATTGTATTGATCGTCATCTCGAAAAGAACATCAGGATCAATATCAAGCGCTGCAGGATATGTTTTACCATCAATATCTTTCATGGTTATTCCGTTTTCCCGGAATAATGTTGACCCATCACATTTAACCTGTGAAAACCGGGTTTTAACTAATAATTGGCTGTATTATTGTGAGCCATTGAAATGATATCTGCAAATCAATACCTTTGAAAAAGAATCGTTACCAAGACAAATCTTCATCGATCAATCCATGAGCGCCATCTTCGGGATCATCAATAAAACCGGAAAACCCATTGAAGAAAGAACGATTCAAAAAATCAAGGAATCTCTCATTCACAGGGCAGTTGATGGAAGTGGCACCTGGCACTCGGATAACATCTTTCTCGGGCATCATAAACTGGCCATTACCCCAGAACAATCACTGGAACGATTGCCTTTCGAAGAGGATGTTCTCGTGATCACCTCCGATACCCGGATTGATAACCGCGATGAACTTATTCGCCGGTTAAAAGGCGAAATTCCTGGTCAGCCGGCGATCACTGATTCTTCGCTGATCTTGGCAGCTTATCGGAAATGGGATGAAAAGTGTGTCGACTACATGGAGGGCGAATTTGCGTTTGCTATTTGGAATAAGCGAACCCATAAACTATTTTGCGCCATCGATCATATCGGATTCCGCCCTTTGTTTTATTATGATACGCCTGCGGTTTTTGTTTTTTCGAGTGAAATGAAAGGAATCCTGGCAGTTAAGGAGACGCCCAACCTCTTTACCGAAGCATCACTGATCGAATACTTCTTCAGGCAATCCGATCTTACTAAAACCCATAATGAGGAGATCTTCGCTTTAAATGGAGGAAACAAACTTGTGGTTTGCAATAACCGTATCTGTGTTGAAAGGTACTGGAATCCGCAGCCACTCGGAAAATATCATTTTAAGAAGGATGCGGAATGGGCCGAATGTTTGCGTGACTTGCTCTTTCAGTCTGTCAGTAACCATTTGCGGACAAATTTACCGGTAGGGATCGGACTAAGCGGAGGGCTTGATTCCTCAACAGTAGCCTGTATTGCCGCTAAAATCCTTGAAAAAAGAAACTTACCCCTGTATGCCTTTTCATCGGTTCTTTCTGAGGATCACCAAGGCATTGAGCGCGATGAGCGAAAGTATATTGCCATCATAGGAAATCATCTGAAAAATCTTGATCAAACCTTTGTGGAGGCCAGGGGAGTGGGCCCTTTCAGCAATCTCGAACAAACCTTTGCCATCGATGAAACTTTCCCAAATCCCTTTCATTACATGGACCAAGCGATATTAACGGCCGCAAAAGAAAAGCGCATTGGTCTTTTCCTATCGGGATATGGCGGCGATTTCTTTGTTTCGGATAAGGGTAACGAAGTGATTTTTGAATTGATCAAACAACTCAGGATTGGTTCAGCATGGCAACTGATGCATCAGCTGAAACACACCGAAAACAAGTCATACTTCACCCTGTTTAAAAGTGAGTTTGCCCGGTATACAAAAATCGGGAAATCAATTATTTCATATAGGCACCGGAACCAGTTAGACTGGCAACGTCATTCCATGCTCACTGATGAATATTTTAACAGGCACAAACACAATATCGATTTTAATTATATCTCCCACCCGGTCAAATTTATGCTGGATTATATTGAATCCGGAAGAATGGGCCGGGTGATGGGAATGTGGGCAAACAGAAGCGGCGCTTATGCCATGGAATCAGCAGTTCCGTTATTTGATAAGCAAATCAATGAGTTTATGTTCGATGTTCCGATTGAACAGTATCTAGCCGGAGGAAACCGGCGGAGTTTAATCCGTCGTGCAATGGAAGGCATTTTGCCCCCTGAAATACAATGGCGGAAAGATAAACAACCCTATACTCCGGATTTTCATAGTCGAATCCTCAAGGGAAAACCATTTATTGATACGATTCTGAATGCTCCATCGTTTAACTTCGCCTGGAAATACCTCGACAAAAGCAAGATTGAACAGCACCTTGAAGGGGTAAAACCGGTCCAAAACACGGGTGAATGGATGACCAATGGCGGAAACAGGGTTGTACAGGGGATCATTGCCGTTTGTTTTTTTAAATGGTTAAATAAAAATAATTATATCCAGTTTGCAGACTGATGTTGTTTGTTTATGCCTATTTTTACACTTTATAACTGAAGTATGCAAAGTTCAAACAAGGTCAATGGCCCGGATTTTTCTGAAGATATTCAAGCCAAAAAGGAATGGCACAAACCTGAAATTGTTGAGATACAAGATAAAAATACTATACTTGGCATCACTGATAACGGGGGTTCAGATCAACACGACGGACATTCATAATGCCAGGAATCGAATCTTCAGGTATTATAAATTTTGGATTGAAACTGTCCACTTAATCCCGACAATATCTACAAAACAGGGATTCTATTAAGTGGTATCACGATGGAATTAGACCGAAAGATAACCTATTACCAGCAACGTCACCGCCTTACAATCCGCCAGATTGCTGAGCTAAGGGAATTTTCGGGGATCGCCATTCCACAAATCAGCGACCAGCCCCGAAAGGTTGACACCATGGCCAAAATGGCCGAACTGATTCGTTTATCAAGGTTGTTCAAAGCCCAGAATCTGAATTTTATTCCAATCAAAGGACCCTTGCTGTCGTGGAGACTGCACCAGGATGTCACGGTACGTTATACAAATGATCTGGATATCCTGGTGAAACCAGAGGATTTGTTCATTATAATCAAGATGTTGAAAGAGGATGGTTATCAAACGACCCATTTTGATCTCCCTGCATCAGGAAGTAAAAAGAGATTGTTACTGAAATTAAACAACCACGTTGGGTTAATGCATCCGCAAAAAAAGATTCTAGTCGAAGTTCATTGGAGGCTGATGAAACCTGAAGTATGCTCCAAAACCAGGCTTGATCAGCTTATAAATCAAAATACGGAATCAGTCATCTTTCACAATGAATCCTTTAAAGTCTTTTGTAAGGAATTTGAACTTGTTTATTTAATCTTTCATGGCGCTATGCATGGGTGGTTCAGATTGAAATGGCTGCATGATATTGTGTCATTCGCAAAAGATGAACAATTGGATTGGGATAGGGTCCTTGAGCTAAGTAAGGGTTTTCATGGGGAACATCTTGTTTATCAGGCAATTCAACTCGCTGGCAAATTCTGGGAACTGCCCCCAGATGTTACTGCACGGTTCGCTTCGGAAAAGATGGACTTGAATGCATTTATGATAAATCACCCATTAAAATCAATTTCAAGAACCAATGTGGCAACAATCGAACCCGGATTATATAATTGGCTAAGCTTCGTCAATGGAACTGTTAAATATGGATTAATGCTGTTTCCCTCTGCAAAATACAAATATACCTTCTTGAAACGGTTGATGTTTCGGGAAATTGATATGAAAATATTAAAATTACCTGACTTTCTTACCTTTATGTATTTTCCTTTAAGGCCATTTTTAATAGTTTATTCAAGATTAGTTCCGTCAAGTATACGCAACCAGCGCTCTGAATGAACAACCTCAAAAAAATCTTCAGCCTCTACTCCCGTTTCTTCCGCTTCGCCCCGGGCCGGAATACCGGGATATTCCTGACAAACCTGTTGAACGGGTTAAGCCAGGGCGTAAGCATCGTGGCCCTGATACCCCTGCTGCAAATGTTGGAAAAAAACTCGCTGGGGAGCAACAAGGTATTTGCCATTTTGATTGATGTGACCGGCTGGCTGGGCATCACCATCAGCATTGAACTGATCATCGGATTATACCTTGTGCTGATCCTGTTCAACGCGCTGATATCCTACGCGAAATCAATCTGGCAAAGCGATGTTCAGCAGGAGTTCACGGCCAGCATCCGGAGTGACATTTTCAGTAAACTGATCCGTTCCGACTGGATGTACCTTTCGGGACAAAACAGGAATGAATTTGCCCATATCCTCACCTCCGAAATTCCGAACATTACGGCGCTTAATTTCCACCTGCTCTCCTTGTTGTCGGTAGGCATCATTTTTATCATCTACGTCGTGCTGGCCTTCCTGGTCTCTTTTTATTTTACGCTGTTTGTGCTGGTTTGCGGGCTGGTATTGTATTCCCTGATGAACAGGTTCATCACCAGGACCTATGCCGCAGGAAAGGATAATTTTTTCACGAACCGAAACCTTTACAAGCAGTTTGATGATTTCTGGGATACGATCAAATTCGCCAAGATCCATGGAACAGAGAAGTACCACTACAGTCGGTTTGATGAGCAAAATCAACAGTTCTCCGAACAACGTAAACGAATGGTGAGGTTAAGCCTCACGCCCCAAACCATCAATACGATCACCAGCGCTGTTATCATCAGTGTTGTTGTTTATGCAGGCTATAAATTCGGGAATATGTCACTATCATCTTTCCTGATCCTGATTTTGTTGTTTGCCCGCATCTTTCCCCAACTGATGAAGATGCATACCACCTACATGCAGATTGCCACCCTTTTTCCGTCGTATGAGCATACCATGGCCATGAAAAAAGAGCTGGAAACATTATTGAAAGATGCTGCCGAGTTTCGGGATGCCACTTCATCGAAAATTACACTAAAAAATGAAATTGCTTTTGATGAGGTTTCATTCGGATACATCACAGGGAAGCCATTGTTTGAAAATCTTAGCATAGTAATACCCGCACGAAAAATTACAGGCATTACCGGGCCATCCGGAATCGGGAAAACTACCTTGATGGACCTGTTCACAGGCCTTCTCATACCCGTTCAGGGAGAAATTACGATCGATGGAACGAACCTGGCTGAAATTGACAAGGCCGCCTGGCACAATTCCATAGCCTATGTTCCGCAGGATTCTGTTTTTACAAATTCGTCGTTGCGCGGCAATCTGACGATGGGAAATGATCGGATTTCCGATGACCGGATATGGCAAATACTCGAGCGGGTCAATGCAGGCGAATTTGTTCGTGAACTTGCCATGGGTCTGGACACAGAAATGAGCAACAATGCACAGCAATTCTCGGGAGGCGAGCGTCAGCGACTGGCAATTGCGAGGGCATTGCTGAGGGAACCAACCCTGTTGCTCCTTGATGAAGTTACCAACACACTCGACTCAAAAAATGAACAGACCATAATCAACATTCTGCTGGAACTGAAAAACGAGATCACTATCATCATGATCACCCACAAAAAGGATTTGGTTCAGTATTTTGATAATCCTATTGACATAAAGAAACTATAGGAAGGCAGGGTTGTTTGATTTATCTGGTCTTCATTGCCGGTAACAAAGCCGGATGCCGGAACAAGCCATGCTGCTTTCATTTTCAAATATTTCAGTATATATTTGTTTTTTATTTTCTTCGAATGAAAACAATACGATTCATCCTGCTTTTCGTCGGTTGCGCGCTTTTAATGCACGGCTCCGCATCCGGGCAGTCACCGGAACCGGCGCATGCCAGCGGGGAGATTCAACAGCCGGAAGCGCTGAAACTGAGTGAAATTCCCTCCCGGTCTGTCCAGCTGGTATCCAAAACGCGGGGGGCGATTTTTAACCTGTACAAGGGCGGCACCCCCGAAACGATCAAAGCAAGGAATGAACTGGTCAGGGCCAGGATCGACACGAGCCTGTTTAAAGCAATCGACCGGAATGACACCCTGATCAGCCTCCTGACGCTGGAAAGCAGGAAGATATTCCTGCAGCAGCAGCAGCGGACCATCGACAGGGAAGAAAAGCAGCTCCGGGAGATCCTGCAGTCGCTTGAGGATTTGATGAACATGCTGAAACAGGAGGAAGATGTATGGAAAAGAACCAGGCTTCAGCTGCATAAGGATTCACTCAACAGCCCCGTTTCCCGGAACCTGGCCACAACAATTGTTTTCATTGATTCCGCGCTGAGCCTGATCGACCGGAAATCGGAATTGATGATCGACCTCCTTGAAAAGACCATCACCCTGAGCATAAGGATCGACCTTGCCCTTCAAAAAACGGTCGAGCGGATCAAACGGACCGAATTGAATTTATTTGCCAAAGGCCACGTTTCGCTGTTTGGCATTGATTTCCGGAAGGATTACCCGGATGCCTTTGCCCGTGCCCTTCAGACGTTCCAAAAGGTAAAGTTGAAAGAACTGGGCGATTACATCCTTTTCCACCAGCCATTGATGATCGTATTGCTATTGCTTTTTTCTGCCTTCCTGGGACTTTTCTACCTCCTGAAACGAAGGGTCCGCCTTAACCTTGAAGGATACGGAAAATTTTACAGGGACATGCTCATGGTACTGATCTCTAAGCCCCTCAGCGCCGCGGCGTTGCTGACCCTTTCGGCAGTTGCGTTTATCTATCCCGACCGCCCGTACATCTTTCGCGAGTTAATCGTTTTTCTCACCCTGTATCCGCTGTTTAACCTCTATACCAGGATCCTCGACCGCAAATACCACCGGTACCTCTATGTGTTCGGACTTATTATTCTGATATACCTGTGGCTTATCCTGGTCGTTTCCGACATCGTGCTTGCCCGCCTGATCTACCTGGTTATTGCCATTGCCGAAGCCGGCTTCTTCGGAGCGATGATCGTCAGACTCAGGAAAAGCATGGGCACGGGCCTCCTCAGGACCCTGATTTTCTTCTTTGTGGTGTTTAACCTGGCCCTGGCCGTCACCGGGCTGGCCTCCAACGTGTCGGGCAGGGTGGTACTGACGTTCATGGCCATCAATGCAGTGTTCATCAATACCCTGAGTGCGATGATGCTGTATGCCGCCATCATCATGCTGAATGGAATTGTAGTCCTCGGAATCGATTCACGGCAGGGGCGGAAACTGAATATTTTCAACTTGTACGGCGAACAGGTCAAACAGTGGTCGATCATGATCCTGAACATGCTGGCCGTGTTTTATTGGTTCGTTGAATTTTTACGGGCTTTTCACATCGATAATTACGCATCGGAACTGTTCATCTCCTTTTTTACCTACCGGTTCGTGATCGGCACGGCCAGTTTCTCGCTCGACATTGTCCTGCTCTTCTTTGCCGTCATCTTCGGATCCTTCTTTTTAGCGCGGTTCCTTCAGCTGATCCTTGAGAACGATGTGCTCAGCCGCATGCCCCTATCGAAGGGTCTTCCGCACACCATCGCGATGTCGGTCAGGTACACCCTGGTCATTTCAGGTTTCTTCCTGGCATTCACCGCAACGGGCATCCCGATGGATAAATTTACCCTCATCCTTGGCGCATTCAGCGTGGGTGTCGGCTTCGGACTGCAGAAAATTTTCAGCAATCTCGTTTCAGGATTGATCCTGTTGTATGAACGGCCCATCCAGATCGGCGATACCGTGCAGGTTGGCGAGCTCATCGGGCGTGTGAAATCGATCGATCTGCGGGCCAGCAACATCTATACGTTCGACGGCTCGGAGGTGATTGTACCGAATGAACAGCTTATATCGAACGAGGTGATCAACTGGACCCTCTCGGATATGAAACGAAGGGTGAAAGTCCCCCTGAGCGTGAGCATCGAGTCGGATCCCTTCCTGGTTCAAAGGCTCGTTATGGAAATCCTGAACAATCATCCACAGATACTGAAGGACCCCAAGCCTTTGATATACTTCACGCTGGTTGGACAAAGTTCACTCGACTTCGAGCTGCTGTTCTGGATTTCCGAAAAGGGTGAAGGCCGAAGTACCAAGAGCGATGTTCTGTTCGGGGTTTTTAAAAAGTTAAAAGAAAATAACGTCAGAGTTCCTATCCCAAGGCGGGATATAAATATCATTAATCCCTCAACAAACAACAGCGTATGATTATCGAAATTATCGTCTTGTTTTGCCTTTTCCTTGTGAACGGGCTTTTCGTAATGACCGAGATCGCATTGGTATCGTCTCGCAGGACAAAACTCGAATTGGATGCCAGGGCCGGGCACAAGGGAGCCAAAGCCGCGCTCGAACAGTTGGATAAACCCGCCGGGGTTCTGTCGACAGTGCAGATTGCAGTTACACTCATCGGGATCCTGACCGGGGTTTTCAGCAGTGCTGACATATCCGAAGGCCTGGCATCGCTGCTCTTCTCAACCGGGATGTCGCAACCCACCGCCAATACCCTGGCCCTGGTCATCGTGGTGACGATTGTAACCCTGATTGCCATGCTGATTGGGGAACTGGTGCCGAAGCGTATCGGCCTGATCAACCCCGAAGGAGTTACCAAGGTGATGGTCCCCCCGGCAATTGTACTTTCAAAGATTCTCATCCCGGTTACCTGGTTGCTTACCCGGCTCAGCGATTTTATCCTGAAGGTACTCCGGATAACACCATCTTCCGACTCCAGGGTAACGGAGGAGGAGATCCGGGCACTGGTGATGCAGGGAACCCTGGGCGGTGATGTTCAGCAGATTGAACAGCTCCTCGTTGAGCGGGTGTTCAACCTCGGCGACCAGAAGATTACCTCTCTCATGACGCATCATTCGGAACTGGTGTGGCTCGATGTGGCCGAAAGCAATCGTGAAAGCTGGGACAAGATCAGGGTGCGCATGCACTCGGTTTACCCGGTATGCAGGGATAACATCAACAATGTGGTCGGTGTGGTTTACCTGAAGGAGGTGTTCATGGGGTACCAGCGGGATGTAGAACAGAAGCTTGAAGATTATATCAGGCCGGCGCATCTGGTCCTCGATTCGATGACGGTATATGAAACCCTTGAATTATTCCGGGAAAAAAAGGCACATTACGGACTGGTTGTCGACGAATACGGATCCATCGCCGGTATGGTGGTGCTGAACGACATACTGGAAGCCATTATCGGGGAATTTGACAAGGGTGAATCCCTGATCCCGCAGATCCACCCGAGGGCCGATGGCTCCTGGCTGGCCGACGGGCAGGTGTCGTTCTACGAGTTTGCCTACAAATTCAACCTGCAGGGATTTGACAAGCACAATGTAAAGTTCAATACACTGGCCGGGCTCACCATCAGCATGATGAAACACTTCCCGAAACCCGGGGAGAAATTCACTTTCATGGGATACGAACTCGAAGTGGTCGACCTTGACGGAAACAGGGTTGACAAGCTGATCATAAAAAAGGTGTAGCCCCGGCAGGAATCGAACCTGCATTTAAAGTTTAGGAAACTTCCGTTCTATCCATTGAACTACGGAGCCATATTAAATTACGAATTACGAATTACGAATTACGAATTACGAATTTTTCACATCTGTCCCGTGTCCCATGTCCCGTGTCCCGTGTCCCGTGTCCCGCGTCCCGTGTCCCGTGTCCCGTGTCCCGTGTCCCGTGTCC
>Ga0247842_10005437_pt1 | contig 15115 bp, 11 predicted proteins | sample LaCruzMarch2015__3_FD_192411 | JGI IMG/M metagenome (GOLD analysis project Ga0247842, IMG submission 192411) | Freshwater microbial communities from meromictic Lake La Cruz, Castile-La Mancha, Spain - LaCruzMarch2015_19m | ecosystem: Environmental > Aquatic > Freshwater > Lake | place: Spain...
GAAAATTAATATTCCTAAGCTGACTTTTTCTAAAGAATTGCAGGAAAAGCTTGCTGGATCAGGAGCAGTAGGTGCTTTTGTTTTAGGGTTAATTTTTGCATTAGTATTTTGTCCGGTATCGGCGGCTCTTTTTTTCGGAAGCCTGATTCCTTTGGCGTTTAAATCTAACTTAGGGGGCATTTTACCATTTATTTATGGTATAGGAACAGGTTTACCGGTGTTACTATTTGCCGTGGGAATCGCTTTGGGTGTGCAGTCATTAAGTTTTTGGTTCAATCGGTTAAAGAAACTGGAATGCTCTATGGTAAAAATAACCGGTGGGATTTTTATCATAGTCGGCTTGTATTATATTGGAGTATACTGGTTAAATATATTTTAATTAAGCAGGGAGGCAGTATGGCAAAAAATATTAACCAAGAAAGAAGTTTAAGCTTTTTTGAGAGATATCTTACGTTGTGGGTTTTCGTATGTATTGCCTCAGGCGTGCTGATTGGTAAAGTTGCTCCGAGTGCGGCGAGATTTCTTGATAATTTATCGATTTATGTCAACGGCGCTCCGGTTGTCTCTATACCGATTGCGATTTGTTTATTTTTCATGATGTACCCGATAATGGTAAAAATCGACTTTGCTGAAGTTATCAAAGCAGGAAAATCTCCTAAACCGGTATGGTTGACACTTTTTGTGAATTGGGTAATCAAACCTTTTACCATGTACGGCATCGCTTTTTTATTTCTAGGGGTTTTGTTTAAAGGTTTAATTGGAACAGGGGCAGTTGATTTTGTTAAACTTCCTCCTGGAGCTGATTGGTTGATGGGGTCTATACACGGTGCAGGAACAGTGGTTATGCATGAAGGTTTAAAAATGCTTCAAGTGCCCCTTTGGCGCAGCTATTTTGCCGGATGTATTCTGCTTGGTATTGCTCCTTGTACAGCGATGGTTTTGGTCTGGGGATTTTTAGCGAAAGGCAATGACGGACATACACTGGTTATGGTGGCGATTAATTCGCTGACTATGCTTTTACTTTATGGGGTTTTAGGAGGGTTCCTTTTGGGAGTGGGAAGGATGCCGGTTCCCTGGCAGGCACTATTGTTATCAATTGTTATCTATGTGGCATTACCTCTTGTAGCAGGATACTTTTCGCGAAAGTGGATTGTATCGCTAAAAGGCATAGAATGGTTTAATGAGAAGTTTCTTCATATATTGTCTCCGGTTTCGATTATCGCGCTTCTTTTTACTCTGATACTTTTGTTTTCATTTAAAGGCGCAGTTATACTCGCGCAGCCGTTGACGATCCTCTGGATAGCCATCCCGCTTTTTATTCAAACATGTGTAATTTTCGCGATCACCTACTGGATGGCTAAGAAATTGAAGCTAAGTTATGAGGATGCGGCTCCATCGGCAATGATTGGCGCAAGCAATCATTTTGAAGTTGCCATTGCCACCGCCACTATGCTTTTTGGGATTTCATCGGGAGCGGCGCTGGCGACGGTTGTTGGTGTATTGATTGAAGTGCCGGTTATGTTGATGCTAGTGAAATTTTGTTTACGAACACAGAATTGGTTTAAGCATAAAAACGCTTAAGAAAATAACTAGAGTAGGCTGTTGGCTATGTTATAATTGATCTAAAGGAAAGGATAAAGATGAAACGTTTTTTGGTGATTTTTATTGCGGCAATATTATTTTTATTCGCGGCGGGAAATTTTATTTTTTCACAATATCGTTTAGAGAATGCCCTCCAGCAGACTCGAGAGCGCTTGATGTTAATTGCCGCTAATGCTGCTTTAAGCATCGATGTTGAGGTGTTGCAAAAAATACCACTAGTGCAAAGAGGAGAAGGAACATTAGAATATCAGTCGATTACGGATAAATTAGTATTAATTAAAAAAATAAATCCCACGCTTAAGTATGTTTATATAATGACTGCTACTGATCAACCGGGCATAATGCAATACGTAGTTGACGCTGACCCTTTGCCGCAGATAATCACCGCCAGATGCACTACTGCTCTTCCCGGAGACAAATATGATGCCCGGGAATTACCGGAGTTGATTAATGCTTATGACCGGCCGACAGCCGATAGAAAAGTTTCGACAGATGCCTGGGGCACAACTATTTCCGGATATGCTCCAATTCAAGATATATTCGGCAAAAGCGTAGGGATTTTAGGAATAGATACGGATGCTTCTTGGGTAGATTTGATGCAAAAAAAGATCAGCTTATCCGGTAGGCTAGCATTAGGCGCAGGTTTTTTATTTCTGTTATCTTTTATTATTCTAATTATCCGTCAAAGATAGGGTAGGCTTAAAACAGGAGGATGTATGTATAACGAAGAGATAAAAAAATTAATCGAGAATATCGAAAAAGTAATCGTGGGTAAAACCGAGGTGGTGAAATTATTGGTGGTGGGGATTTTGACCAACGGGCATATTCTTATCGATGATGTCCCCGGGATGGGCAAGACGATGCTTTCTTTGGCGCTAGCTAAGTCTATCAGCGCGGATTTTAAAAGAATCCAATTTACTCCGGATCTTCTTCCGTCAGATGTTACCGGTGGATTTATCTATAGCCCGAAGACCGGAGAGTTTGATTTTAAGAAGGGCCCGGTGTTTACGAATATTCTTTTAGCCGATGAAATTAACCGCACTACTCCGCGTACGCAGTCTGCGCTTTTAGAGTGCATGCAGGAGCGTTCTGTCTCTATTGATTGTAAAACCTTTATTCTACCGCGGCCTTTTATGGTGGTTGGTACACAAAACCCTATTGAGTACCAGGGGACTTATCCTTTACCGGAAGCGCAGTTGGATAGGTTTTTGATGAAAATAAATGTGGGCTATTTGTCTTTGGAGGAAGAGAAGAAGGTAACTATCGCACAGAAATTGCAACATCCTATCGAAGACTTACAGCCGGTTTTAGGTGTTGAGGCGGTTTTGGGATTGCAGGAGAAAATTAAGCATGTGGAAATTTCTTCTACCGTTTTAAATTATATTGTAAGTCTAGTTTCCGCTACCCGCAGGAAAGAGGAGATCCGCTTAGGCGCCAGCCCTCGCGCTTCTATCGCGCTAATGAAAGCCAGTTGCGCCTGGGCCTTCATCGAGGGCCGGGATTATGTTATTCCGGAAGATGTGATAAAACTTGCTTATTGGGTGCTTGGACACAGGATACTTTTGCATCCTAAAGCTTTGGTTGCCGAGAAGACAGCAGCATCCTTAATTACGGAATTAGTGCGTAAGATTCCCGTTTCCTAAAATATGATCAAAGCTTTTCGGATAAAATGGTTTCTGTTGGGGTTTTTTTTCATTTCCAGTCTGCTGATTGGATTAAAGACAACCCGGGAATTTTTCTTTTTCTTCGCATATTTTTTACTTTCTATTACCTTGGTTAGTTTAGCCTGGTTACTGCTGACCTACTTTACGGCGCATCTGCAGTTATCCAGAAAAATGATTAGCCGGGTTACGGAGGATGACCAATTAGAAGTATCCGCGCAGATTCGTAACCTAAGTTTTTTACCGGTCTTTAATTTTGTTTTAGAGGATAATTTTTCTGGCACGCCAAAGAATCAAGAAAAGAAAAGTTTTTTTGTAAGCTACCTGGGCTTAAAATCTTCCTGCGTAATTAACTATGATTACCTTTGTTTTAAGAGAGGTGAATATAAACTGGGGCCTTTTGTAGTTTATTTTTTTGACCCTTTTAACCTTTTTTTCTTTAAACGCATTTTTTATGTTTATTCCAGCGTAGTGGTTTATCCTCAAATATTTAAAATCGAAAAGTTTCCGGCTTTGACCAGAAGTGTTCTGCCCTGGTTTGGGATTGAGACGGCGCGTTCCAGCGGTGATGACGATGAATTTTATGGTGTGCGGGAGTATAAGGACGGCGAATCGGTAAAGAAAATCCATTGGATCTCTAGCGCCCGTAAAAATAAGTTAATTGTAAAACAATTTCAGTTGCAGAGTTTTTTTGGGACGACGATTATTTTTAACCTGGAGAAAGCCGAAAACTTGGGCGAAGGTAAAGAATCCGTAGCGGAGTATATTATTAAAATTGCCGCCAGCGTGGCGCATTACCTTACTGAAAAGGGGGTTTCCATAGAACTTCTGGCGCATGTTGGCGAGATTGTTCATTTGCCTTTTAATAAGGGCCAGGAGCACTTAGAGAGCATACTCAGAGTATTAGCTGTAGCCCAGGCAGAAAGCAGAATTAGCTTTAGGGAAGCCTTTGAGGAGTTTGCCCGCTATATTCCCAATGATTCCAGTTTAGTGGCGGTGATCTCCGATCAGGATTATGTGGACCTTCCGCGTGTGTTATCTTTATATGGCCGGGGTGTGTCTTTAATTCCTTTAATTGTGGTCTCGGATACTTTTTTGCCGGATGCCGATAAGAAAAAAATTACCCGTCAGGCGAAAATCAAGGTTTCGAATTTAGTCAATATGCATGCAAAGTTTTTTTCGCAGGGAGATAATTTATCAGAGGTATTTATTTAGGTGACTACTGAGATGACACAGAAAGACAAAAATTTATTTACAAAACTAGGTTTGACGTTTTTGCTTTTAATTACGGCGGTTTTTTTGTTAAAGCCTGCGGTTTTTTGGCAATACCAGCTGTTTCTAATCGGCGGCTTGCTTGTCGGTTTTGCTTTTAGTTGGTATAACCGCAATGGAGCATTCGAAGGTATAAAATATCTTACGGACGCGGCTATTTTAATTACCGTCGCTTGGATTGGCTACCGGATATTTAAATCTACTTTTTTATATAAAGAAATAATTGCCGTACTTATTCAAGGCGTTATTGTTTTGGAGATTATTTTTAGTTTTAATTTTAATCTTCCGGGAAAAGCAGCTTATCTTTGGATCTTAAGCCTGGTTGTTTTTATGGTTTCTCCGGTTTTTGCTGTTGGCAACAGTATTTTTTTATCGATAGTATACTTATTAGTTTGGCTGGCGGTATTGCGTTTTGGATTTGCCGGATTTTCACAGCCTTTCAAAGAAAAAGATTCGCGGCGTTATTATTCTCTGGCTACAGCACTGGTTTGTTTTCTGGTGGTTTTACTTTTGGCGTGGTTTATCTCGGCCAATGTTTATTTGGGGAGAATTAAGAAGGGAATGTTTTTTTTAGATGAAGATCAGCAAGAGATTGGTTCAGATGGCGGCAGAGAATCTAATCAGGCGGATAAGTTTTTTAGTTTGCAGGATGATTTACAGAATAAATTAACCGGCCTGTCCTTAAAATTGGATACATATGAAAAGAGGCGTCAACTTATCTATTTGTTCTCGGAGTTGGTAAAAGAAACGATTAAGACCTTGGAGGTGGATAAGGCAGAGACGGGTTTAATCGATATTTTAAAACGTGAAGGTGCCGGCTTAGATGGCGCGGCAGAAGCAGTTACGCTTACTAAAGGGTATCTGGATAGGAAGAATTATCTGAATTTACAGAAGAATAAAGAAGGTATTTTGGATGCGCTCAAGAATTATCCCTTGGGTATTATCGATAAGATTAAAATTATCAGTTTGGCAAATAAAGTTCAGGAAAGTAATTCCTACCAGCAGCTACAAGAAAATAGTCAGGCGCTCCAAACAGCAATTCAAAGCGCGCTTTTAAGTAAAAACGTTCAGAAAGACCTTAAGCAGCTTGCGCGTAACCTTTTTAATCTAAAGGCTTTTGAGCTTTACCGCCGTAAGATCCGAGGTTTAGAGCAAAGGGCTCCATCACTTGATGAAGAAACCGAAAAGAATATCGCGGAGGTTATTTCAGATATTAAGCATACGCAAGGAATAAATGATTTTAAGCAAACCGCTCAAAAAATCCGCCAACTGAAAAATGATTCGCCTATCTTAGAGCAAAAATCAGGAAAAGAAGTGCTGAAAAGCTTGGATGAAGTATTGCGTATAAAATTAGATTTGTTTTTTGCGGAGAAATCAGAAAAGGTAAGAGAAGATGCTTCCCAGAAGCAGGATTTAGGCTCTTCAGCGGAAGAGTTTGACAAGAAGATGGATGAGGTTGGAAAATCCCAAAATTATCAGGAGTTTATCAAAGAGTTTTCGGGCCTTAATCAGCAGAACAAAGATTATAATTTGGGGGTGGCGAAGGGGTTAGGCGAAATGTTGGATTTAAAAACAGAGTCTTTTAAGCAGATTGAGAAAAATAAATTAGATGATTTAATCGACAAAAATATTTCTGCTAGTGTAAAAAAAGAAATGCTTGAGGCAGCCGAGACAATGGAAGAACAAGAGAACTCCCGGGATTTAGAGAGAGAGTTAGGCCAGTTGGTGAGCAGAATTAGAGAGTTAGAAAAAAAGGATAATCTTTCTTCGGAAAGCGTAGCGGAACTACTTAAGGTTGCCGCGGATCTTAAAAATTTACTGGATGCCCAGCTTCAGGCAGAGTCAGAATTGAATAAGGAGGAGATTTCGGAAAAAAGCTTTCGAAAATCTGATTATTTGGAGCAATTACAGCAGGCTATTGAAGGCTCTTCTTTAAATAGTCGGGAAAAACAGATGCTTAAGGCTTTATTAGAGCAGTTGGCTAAGGTGCAGAGTTTATCGCAATTAGAAGACCTCAAAGACGCTTTAGAAAATAAAGTTTCTTCTTTAAAGCAGCAAAAAGCATCCGCTGTCGAGCTAAACAAAATAAATAAAAAATTTAAGCAGGCAGCTGAGATTAAGCAGCAGTTTCTGATGAGTAGGGCTTTAGCGGATATCTCAGAAAAAATAGAAAAATTAAGCCTGCAGGATGCAAAAAAAGCCCAGGCTTTAAAAGAAAAGTTAGAGCAGCTACGTAAGGATAGTGCTCCTGAGGAAGTTGAGAAAAATATTTTAGATTTAAATAATATTTTAAATAGTGAAAGCACGCAGGAAAATTCGGAGAGCACGCTAGGCCAAAAGGATAAGCAGCAGTGGAAAATTTATATTTTATCTTCTTCGTTAATTGTTTCTCCGGGAGCAACTTTACCTTTAAAAGTCATTGCTGTTTATAAAAATAAATATATTAAGGAGTTAACTAGTGATCTGGAATGGTTCTCAACGCAGCCGCAGGTAGCTTGGGTAGATGACTTAAATTTTCTGCATCCTTTAGCTAAAGGTAAAACAAAAATAAGCGCCGTTTATAAAGGGGTAGCGAGTAAAGATACTGAAGTTAATGTGGTTGAGAATATAGACAGCCAAACCGTACGGACAATCAAGCGGGAGCTGGTACAATAAGCTTATGAAAAAGATAAAATCCGTAGTTATTTTATTAACGGCAATAGTATTTTTATGCCCGGCGCTCGTATTGGCAATTGCGCCATATCGGGAGATTAATACCAGCCGGGGGAAAGTGATTATCGGCTTGGACAGGGATAAAGCGTATCAGCTGTTCGGTACTCCTACTGCTCAGGGTGATACCCTCTGGTATTATGCTGCTCCTGTAGGATTTTTTGTTAATTTTTCTGAAATTCCCAGTATACTTTTGTATCCGGATTCCTATCAGGCCGTTGTGGATGTGCCTTTAGAGTTTAAGGCCTTTTTGAGTTTGCCAGATTCCGGGATACGGGAGATTACTAAAGAGGTGCAATTAGTATTTGATCGGCCAGAGTGTGCTAAGCTTGCGGGGCCGGGGGTGATTATTCCAAAGAAAGCCGGAGAATATTCGGCATTAGCCATATATAAGGAGGTGCTTAGTAATCCGCTTTATCTACAGATTAAAGAGCCTAATGAAGGTGAACAAAAAGAGAAGGAAAAATTATTAAGCATAGATCTTTTGCCTTACCGGCCGCTGGTATCGGTTAAAGGGACGGTTGATTTTTTAGCCTTGGGCACATTCTTTAATAATGATTTAAATGAATATTCGGTAAGAGATATAAGCCAAGAGGCAGCCTGGTCTACGCGTTTGCGGCCGAATCTGACCTGGAACAAGCAAGCAAACAATCAGTTATATTTTCCGGAGAATGGCCAGGCAGAAGTTTTGTCTAAATATAAAGAAACAAATAGTTTCCTCCAGCGCGTAGAGATTAAAGGGCAAGTAGATTTCGGGGTAAAAAGATTAAAACATATTCTCGTTTTACCTGAGGTTATGATTGTGTTGCTTGATAGCCATCTGAATTTGAAAGCTTTCGGTACTTATTCCGATAATAGTGTTGCAGAGTTAACTGCGCAAGTTAAATGGAAGATCGCTGACCCGGATATATTAGAGCCGGATAAAAACGGATATTTATTTTGCAAATCTGAAGGGGTTACTGAAGTAACCGCAACTAAGGATGGCGTGGAAGGCCTGCCGATTAAGATCGTGGTGGTAAATAAAAGTGCTTATTTTTTCAATGCCGGAGCAATCGTTAATCCCTATCAAGATAATACTCCGGATCGGAATACTTTAGGGCAGATTAAGGATGATGTTGAAAAATTAAAAGAGAAATTTTCGTTAAAGAAAAAAGAACTTAAAGATATTAAGATCGCTCCTAAATTATTGGAATTAGGTTCAGGGGAAGAAGGGAAGTTTTCGGCTACTGGAAATTATAATGATGGCAGCTCAAGCGATTTGACTATTCTGGGTAATTGGGTCCCTCTGGATAAAGGCATAGCTACTGTATCAGGCGGAAATGTCGCTAGTGTTTCTGTGGGGCAGACTAATGTGTATGTGGAGTTTAAAGGGGTGCGCAGTGAATACGCTGCCGTGGTGGTGGGAGGGCCGAAGTTAGTTTCGCTTGAATTGACTCCGCAGAGTTTAAAGATTTCCAGAGACGGTAAAGCTAATCTTAAGGTGCAGGGAAATTATTATGATCATTCACAGCGGGATCTTACGGAGCAAGTTAGCTGGGGTGTAGAGGGGCCGGTGGTAGCAAAAATAGAAAAAGGAGTTTTGCGCCCTTTAAGGTTCGGTCAGTCTAAAGTCTATGCGGAATATTCTCATTTAAAGAGCAATACCGCTAGTATTGATGTAGTTTTAACTTTAGGCTGGTTGTTTTGGTTATTGGCGAAAATTATTCTGGTTTTGTTGTTGGGGGTCTCTTGCGTAGCCTTTATATTATATTTATTGGCACAGAATAAAAGAAGGAAACTCCAATTATTAAAGGATCAGCCGCGTGAGTTTATTTTAGGATTACATGAAAATGCCGCACGATTAATTACTATTTTTGGCCTGCGCTATGATGATTATACTTTTCCGCTTTTCTATGCCGAGCTTGCCAAGCAAAAGTTTTTAGTTGAAAATAATGTTTTTTTAAATTTCTCCATAAAGTTTGAGGAAGCTAAATACAGCCAACATCTTTTACAGGATAGCGATGTGGCGGCGGCGGTAAATGATTACAATATTTTTTTTGAGAAATTATGTAAAAATCAAAAGCGCGCGCTTTCTTTTTATAGATATTGCCTGGCATTAATACATTGCCGGCCGATTTTTATTCTTTCGGTAGCGCAGGTTAGCGGCGTAAAAAAAGGCAATTGATAAACAATGGGGGAGTTTTAAAGAAATGATCGATAAACAAGAAAAGATTAATAACCTGAAATATTCTAAAGAAGAAATTCAGGAATCGATTACTTTGCTTAAGGATTTAGTTGCCGATAGCCAGCAGTTGGCTTCTTTGCCTAGAGAGCAAAGAATTGAGTTGATTACGGTTACCGGACAGCTTTCACGCCCGAACCGCGATGAAATCAATAAACGCAAAAGAGACTGCCAACGGATTAAGAAACAAAGAGTCGCAAGTTTTGACCGTTCTGTGCGGGCGGCTACCGGTATTCGTAGCGCCCGTCAGGCAGCGGTATTTTCCGCGCCTGCGCAGATTACCGGTTTAGAGGGGGATTTAAAGAAGGAGCGGCCGGAATTAATGACTCCCCGGGCTTGTTATATCTGTAAAACTGAATTTAAGCGGCTGCATTTTTTTTATGACGCACTTTGTCCGCGTTGCGCGGATTTTAATTATAAAAAACGTTTTCAAACAGCTCCGCTTGATGGTCAGGTAGCTTTAATTACCGGTTCTCGCTTGAAAATCGGATACCAGGCGGCGCTGATGATGTTACGCGCGGGAGCGGAAGTTATTGCCACGACGCGTTTTCCGGTAGATTCTGCGTTACGCTATAGCGGTGAAGCGGATTATGCAAAGTGGAGCCAGCGGCTGCATATTTATGGATTAGACCTGCGGCATACGCCGAGTGTTGAGATTTTCTGTAATTTTGTTAATCAGGAATATGAGCGTTTGGATATCTTGATTAACAACGCGGCACAGACGGTAAGGCGGCCGCCGGGGTTTTACGCGCATTTAATCGACAAGGAAAATATAGATTTTAAAGATTTACCGGAAAAAGCGCGCCGATTGTTGGGGCCTTTCCAGGAGTGCAAGAAAAAACTTTTAGATATTTCAAGAAAGCAGTCGAAAACGGACCTAGCGCTTCCGATTGCCTGGAACCAAAAAGCTCCGGGTGTGGGCCTTTTCGCATCGGCTAAACTCTCGCAGATTCCTTATACTCATGATCAGGCTTTATCGGTGCAGGAAGTCTTTCCTCAAGGCAAGTTGGATGCGGATTTACAACAGGTAGACTTGCGCCAAACGAACAGCTGGCGGCTTTGTTTAGGCCAAATACCCACGGCGGAGATGATTGAAATTCAGCTGGTGAATGCGATTGCGCCTTTTGTATTATGTAATAAATTATCGGCGATGATGAAACGCCAAAACACCGGGCAAAAGCACATTGTGAATGTCTCAGCGATGGAAGGAAAGTTTTCGCGTTATATTAAGACGGAGCGCCATCCGCATACCAATATGGCTAAAGCAGCTTTAAATATGTTAACCCATACTTCAGCCATTGACTTGGCAAAAAGCGGAATTTTTATGAATTCTGTGGATACCGGATGGGTGACGGATGAGGATCCGGCGGCTCTTTCTCTGCGCAAACAAGAAAGGCATGATTTCCAGCCTCCCTTAGATATTGTTGATGGGGCAGCCAGGGTATGTGATCCGTTTTTTGACGGGATAAATACCGGCAAGCATTGGTGTGGTAAGTTTTTAAAAGATTATTTCCCGGTTGCCTGGTAAATTTAAATATACTTGATATAATCGAATATTAGATATATAATTATAATGGATTTATTTAACTTTACCTGTTCGATTTAAGAAACGAGCCTCTCCGTATTTTTTAGGATCAATACTTAAAAGGAAGAAAATTAATGAATACTGAATTTAAGGATTTATTTATCGGTGATTTGAAGATACAGGTACCGATTATTCAGGGCGGTATGGGTGTGCGTGTATCCTGCTCGTCTTTAGTTTCGGCGGTATCTAATGAAGGTGGCTTGGGTGTGATTGCGGCTGTGGGCTTAGGAGAGGAAGTTGGAGATGAGGATTTAAGTTACCCCGAACGCTCTTGTGTATCTTTTACCCGAAGTATCCGGCAGACCCGCCAGAAAACCAAAAACCCATTCGGCGTAAATATTATGTGTGTTTTAACTAACTATGAGGATTTGGTCAATGCCGCGCAGAATGAATCCGTGGACGTGATTATTTCCGGAGCGGGATTACCGCTGAGATTACCGGCTTTAATTAAAAATAGCAAAACTAAATTAATCCCGATTGTTTCATCAGCGCGGGCAGCGAGCATTATTTGCAGCACTTGGTTAAGGCGGTACAAACGCTTTCCGGATGCTTTAATCGTGGAGGGGCCTTTGGCCGGAGGGCATTTAGGATACAGCCTGGCGGAGCTTGAGGATAAGGAAAATTTTTCTTTAGAGAATATATTGGCCAAAGTTGTAACTGTTGCCCAGGGATTTCAAACCGGCTCGACTAAAATTCCGGTGATTGCCGCCGGTGGTATTTTTGACGGTAAAGATATTGTTAAGTTTATGCGTTTAGGCGCAAGCGGCGTGCAGATGGGCACGCGTTTTGTTTGCACGCATGAATGTGATGTGGCCCAGGAGTATAAAGAAGCATATCTTTCGGCCAAGCAGGAGGATATTGTGGTTATCCAGAGCCCGGTGGGGATGCCGGGCAGAGTTATTCGTAATGAATTTGTTAAACGCATAATTCAGGGTGCGCGTATTGATTTTGATTGCCAGTATCATTGTTTATACACCTGTGATCCGAAGAAGGTAAACTATTGCATTGCCAAAGCGTTGTTAAATGCCTCCCGGGGCCAGATGGATAAAGGCTTTGCGATGTGCGGAAGCAATGCTTACCGTATTAATAAAATAGTTTCAGTCAAAGAATTAATTTCTGAGTTGGTTGAGCAAACGCGAGCTATTTTACGTACTTGAAATTTAAATTTAAAAAAATCCTCGTTAAGCTTATTCGGCAACACAATAGCCCCCATGAGATCGCTTTAGGCGCCGGAATCGGGGCGTTTATCTCTGTCCTTCCGATTTACGGGTTACACACCGTTTTAGTAATTCTTGCGGCAATTATCGTACGCCCGGCAAATAAAATCGCGATTTTTTTAGGCACCAATCTTTCTCTTCCTCCAACCCTGCCTTTTATAACCTGGATCGGGTATGAAATTGGCCGCTTTCTTTTAAACAAAGATTTACCGCCTTTAAGCTGGGAATTCTTTAAGCATCTGACTTTTGGTAAAATCGCAAGTTTCTACGGGCCTTTATTTTTAGGTAGCATGGTTTTAGGTGTGATTTGTGCCGCAGTAGTTTATGGGCTTACTTTTTTTGTGGTGAAAAAGATAAAAGCGAAAAACCGTTATGACTCCGGAAGTAAAAATAAGGAAATTTCAAGCCCAAGATAGGGGCGCCGTCAGGCAAATTGCCCATGATACTGCTTTGATGGGGGAGCCTGCCTCTTTATTTTTCGAAGGGCAAGAGGTGATTAGTGATGCATTTAGCTTGTATTTTACAGATTATGAACCGGGTTCTTGTTTTGTAGCCGAGATCAACGATCAAGTTGTAGGCTATCTCATCGGCGCTAAAAATAAAATTGCTGCTGAAAGAGTATTGAATCGACAAATTGCCTTACCGCTATTTTTCAAGGCTTTAAAAAACGGTATTTTTTTAAGCATAAAGAACCTGGGTTTTATTTTTAGCTGCCTGGTGGATCTGCTTAAAAACGGGATGCATACTCCGGATTTTAATTCAGAGTATCCGGCCACTTTTCATTTAAATATTAAAGATGGATTCCGGGGCCGGGATATCGGCGCAAGGCTAGTCAATACCTATCTGGATTATCTTAAAATCGAAAGGGTTCCCGGAGTGCACTTAGCCACAATGTCGGATCGGGCGGCTAATTTTTTTGCCGCGCAGGGATTCCGACAACTATTTAAAGGAAAACGTTCTTACTTTAGGCGTGTATTGCATCGGGATGTGCCGCTTTATATTTTCGGTAAACAGCTATAGTAATTTTATCAACTTGATTTATAATATAGTTATGCGAAATAAAGGAACAAAGGAATACAGATGAAGTTAAAGGGTGTTTGTATTTTAGGCATTATTTTTTTCTTTGCCGGCTTGAGTAATCTTTATGCCGCCGAAGAGGTGCTTACTTGGGGGCAGTGTATTCAGGAGGCAGCTAAAAACCATCCGGATTTGATTGCTTCTCAACAGGTGGTTAAACAGTCGGAAGCCTCTAAACAGCAGACGGCGAGCGGTTTATTTCCTCAGGTTACTTCAAACCTAAGCGCGCAAACTTCCCAAAGCTCAGGCCAGGAGACAAATACCTATGGTTATGGAGTAACCGGCACGCAGCTTTTATTTGACGGGATTAAAACAATTAATAATGTAAACGCTGCTTCTGAGAATATTGCGGCCGCAAAACAGGGCTTTAGATTTACTTCGGTCAACGTGAGATTTAGTTTACGCAGCGCGTTTATTAATCTTTTAGAGGCCCAGGAGATGTTGCGGATTACCGAAGAAATTTATAATATCAGAAGAGGTAATTTAGAATTAATTGTCCTGCGTTATGAGTCGGGCTTAGAGCATAAAGGTGCGCTATTAACTGCGGAAGCGGATTTGGCAGAGGCGCAATACGGGATCTCGCAAACTAAAAGAGCGGTTCAGGTCGCGCAGAGAGAGATGGTTAAAGAAATGGGTAGAAAACATTTAACCCCGATGTATGTGCAGGGAGATTTTCAGGTAAAAGAAACCGCCCGGATGGAGCCGGATTTTGAGCAACTGGCAAAAAACAGCCCCAGTTTGCAAAAGCTTATTGCTCAAAAGCGTTCAGCAGAGTTTAGTTTAAAATCTGCCTATGCTAATTTTTATCCGGAAATTACCGGCAGCGCCGGAGCAAATCGCTCCGGTGATCATTGGAGCCCGCGGGATAAACAATGGGACTTAGGGGTTAGTTTGTCACTGCCGTTATTTGAAGGCGGCTTAAGAACAGCACAGGTTTCCGAGGCGCAAGCATTAGTTAGGCAGTTGCAAGAAAATCAGAGGAGCGCTTTAGATAGCGCTATCTTAACCCTACAGCAAACTTGGGCAATATTGCAGGATGCAGTCGAAGATGTTTCTGTGCAGAAAAAACTATTGATTGCTGCCCAGGAGCGCTCGAATATCGCTCAGGCGCAATATTCTATCGGGTTTGTTACTTTTGATAACTGGACGATTATTGAAGATAACCTGGTAAAAGCTAAACGTTATTATTTAGATGCTCAAGCGGCAGCCTTATTGGCTGAAGCGAAGTGGATCCAGGCGAAAGGAGAAGTTTTAGAATATGAATAAAAAATTAAAAATAATTTTAGTTATCGCGGGAGTTTTAATTGTGGGCGTATTTGTGGTTTTCAAGCTTAAACCAAAAGCGAATACGGATGATCTGATTAAAGAAGTTATGGTTACCCGGGGGACAATTCAAACGATTATTTCAACTACCGGAACGATTTTACCTAAAAATCGCCTGGAGGTTAGGCCGCCGGTGAACGGGCGGATTGAGAGTGTTTTAGTTAAAGAAGGCCAACAGGTTAAGGTTGGCCAGACTTTGGCTTGGATGAGCTCAACCGAAAGAGCAGCGCTTTTAGATGCTGCTCGCGGGCAAGGAGAAGAAAAGTTAAAATATTGGCAAGAGACTTATAAGCCGATTGCTTTATTAGCGCCGATTGATTCCGAGGTAATTGTTGCTACCACGCAACCCGGGCAAACCGTGACCACCGTGGATGCGGTGATTGTTTTATCGGATACGCTGATTGGACGAGCGCAGGTGGATGAAACAGATATCCGGAAAATAAAATTG
>Ga0247842_10005438_pt1 | contig 15110 bp, 11 predicted proteins | sample LaCruzMarch2015__3_FD_192411 | JGI IMG/M metagenome (GOLD analysis project Ga0247842, IMG submission 192411) | Freshwater microbial communities from meromictic Lake La Cruz, Castile-La Mancha, Spain - LaCruzMarch2015_19m | ecosystem: Environmental > Aquatic > Freshwater > Lake | place: Spain...
ACAGGGTGGTCCATCACGCAATCTGCGCGATAATCGAGCCGATTTTCGAAAGGAAATTCATCCAAGGCAGCTACGCGTGCAGGATGGGCAAGGGCACGCACAAGGCAGTCGGAAAGCTGAAAGCGTTCATCTCATCGGCAGGCGTTGCATGCCAGGGGGGTTCCTCAGACGGCTGCGGGGCAAAATCCCCCTATGTCCTCAAGTGCGACATACGGAAATATTTCGCAAGCGTGGACCACGGCGTCCTGAAAGGGCTGCTCCGCAAGAAAATCGGCTGCCGTGCGCTGCTGGCCGCACTGGACAATATAATAGACAGCTTCCCGCAGGGGATTCCCATCGGAAACCTCACAAGCCAGCTTTTCGCCAACATCTACCTGACCGAGCTCGACCATCACATAACCGGCGCTCTCCGCCAGCGCCGCTACCTGCGCTACATGGACGATTTCGTGCTCGTTTCCTGCTCGAAAAAGGCGCTTCACGGGGCAAAGAGGGACATCTCCGCCTTCCTTGGAAAAAAACTCCGGCTGGCGCTGCATGGGACAAAGGCGGTGGCATTCCCCTCCGCGTGCGGCACGCCATTCCTCGGCTACGTCGTGCGGGCTACGCACATAACCCCTAAAAGGCGGACCGTAATGCGCTTCGTGCAGGGGGCGAAGGCGAAAATCAGGGGCTATGACAGCGGGCGGCTGCCGTTTTCCAAGCTCCTCGAATCGTTCAATTCATGGGGCGCCTACCTTTCGCATTCGAGGAGCTTCCTGCTCAGACAGAGCATATGCGCGAACAATTTCAGGAATGTGATGTGACTTGGGTTTCCAATTTGGCCATGCGGCGAGAGTCGCCGATTACAACGGGGTGGTCTTTTTGCATGCCCCATTGCATATGCATGGGTGCCAGCACAACTCGTGGAGAATCAGGCATTATTGCGCAGGGTAGCAGGTCAAAATCAGCTTTATAGCATTACGGTGAGCGCGAAAAACGGCGAAGCAAGCCGCCTTCATGCGGCGGATGAAGCGCTCACGTTCGCCTTGATGAGATAAAACACGGGAGAACATCGTCTTCTGGCTTGAAGCAACTGTGCTCCTTTGTTCTGTTTGCAATGCTTGCATTATTTTCCCAACTCATTATTGCATTGCTGGCTCGCCAGAACATCCCCTATAATCAAAGTGCAGTATGCCTTGTTGTTGTAGCGTGCCGCCAACGCCACATAGCAATTGTTTTCCATATAGCGGGAGGAACTCAATACACTTGTAAGGCGCGCGCATAGGGCAGGATTGTTGACCTGGACTGCCAAGGTGGTGATGCAGCCCAAATCCGACCCGCACGCAGCGTACAGCTCTTCAACAGTCTTGCTTTGCGTGCTGTTTCCATGTGCCTGAGGATACGCCTTGTCATATTCAGCATAGCACTGTTCCGCGCCATACCCTAAGGCGCAATAGCCCCTGTTCTTGAAACGCATGGCAAGCGTGGAATAGCAGTTATTGCTGTCGATGGCAGACTTGCATAAAGCGGGGTTCTCATACTGCACTGCCAGCGCAATCACGCAATCGTCACCGCTGCATTCCTTTGCCATCCCATCCAATGACTTGTTCTGCTTAATCGCTGGGCAGCCAGAGGCATTCCCGGCCTCGTTTCCATCCGCGCAGATGAACTTGTACACTACAGTGGGGGGCACGGAATTGTTCGCCTGCGAGCCTGAAGGTGCGCGCGCGCCATATTGAAACGGAGAGGCAATGCACCCGAAAAGCAGCGCTGATAGAAGAAGCGAGAAAAACAGACATCCTTTCATGTTTCCACCCCCAGACGATTAGGGAAAAGAGTCTATTTAATGCTTCCAGAGGCACAGCCAAAATCAGCTTTATATAGCCCTAAATGCAGAATTTGATATCGGTGTGGTGATGCAGAAAAGCCGCGTAGTTGCGAATGTCAAGGCTGGTGTTTGCCTAGCCGCTGCGGGCGCAATCTTCTTCTGGTACGGGTGCAAGAGCGCCGATTCCTACACGAAGCTAAACAACAAGATGTGGGCAACGTGGAATAAATGGGAAAAACACATCGAGAAGAAAGAATGGAAGGAAGTTGACGCCGGGTTTCCATACCTCGTGCGCCAAGCCGAGACATGCCCGCCTGGCTGCGATGCTCTCGACCCGATGTACGTATATCGGGACATGGCAGGAACATATTCCAAACGGGGCGACACTGCGCGTGCCTTCGAGGAATACAGCCGGCTGATTGAGAAGTACAACTATTACGAGGCGTACTATGAACGGGGAGAAATCAATTATGCCTGCGGCAGACACATCGAAGCCCTGGAAGACTACGAGCGATACCAAAAACTCAGACCTAAAGGCGGGTACTCGAGCAGTGGTCGGAGCTATTATGACGGCACCCGCACGCACGACAAGTGGTTCAACACCCCTAAAAAAGACAGATATCAGACTGCAATTAAGGGCTATACCGAGCAAATAAGGAAAAATCCGAATTCAGCCGAGCTGTTCTATGCGCGCGGCTACTTCCGGTCGCTGAGGAACGAGCACCGCGAGGCGATAGATGACATGGGCGCAGCCCTGCGGCTCGATCCCTCGCTGGCAAAGGCATATGAGATACGGGCGGTCGAATATTACAAGAACGGCGAACTGGAGAAATGCGTGGGGGATTATTCTGCGCTAATCCAGATGGACCCTCAAAACCCCGAATGGCACAATAGGCGCGCAAACATCCGCCCACTGATTGATGACTGCGAGGGGGCTATTGAAGACATAACGTTCGTCATGATGCAGGATACTGCAGATGCCGACAACTATCTCTGGAGAGCCCGCATATTCTCCCGTGATGGGCGGCACGGCGAGGCGATATCAGACATATCTCACGCAATAACGCTTCTTGAGGGAAAGGCGCAGCTCGACTATAAAGGATACATTGAAAGCGGCAGTGAAGCTTGGCGCGCGCGTAACCGCCTTCCCTCTGCATACCGACAAAGAGGAAACGCGCGCACGAAAGCCGCTCAGTACGATGCTGCAATCGATGATTTCAATATAATCCTCGGTTTCGCGAAAGGGAAGACCGACATTAGCGACAAATGGGATCGCCTGGGCACCATGCTCGACATTGCAGACGTGCACTTCCTGCGCGCGGAATATGGCAAGGCGCTTGAAATCTGCAACGAGTTACTTGCGGAAGAGCAGTGGGGGCGCGTTTACCGCACGAGGGAGAAGACATACTACAAGCTCGGCTTCCCTGAAAAGGCAAGGGCGGATTCGGTAGAAGCCGCGAAGCAGGACTCCATATTGGACGCTTCTATGGAGCAGTTTAAGAGGGAATACAAACTCGAATACGGCGAGGAGTTGTAGGAAATCATCTTTATATAGCACCCACGACAAAATCAACTTATGCACTTCAAAGTGCCGCATTTCAGGCAAAACATAGGGCACAAGGCCAGGGTAGGGGTAGCCATCACGCTCTTTACAGGTGCATTTTTACTTACTTCGGGCATAATTACAAGGGCATACTCGCAGGAAAAGAAACCAAAGGGGGGTGACACCGTGTTGTTGATGCAAACATCTGGCTTCAAGACGCAGGAGGCGAAAAAGGAAACGATAAAGACGCCAGAATACATCCCAGCACCGCTTAAACCTTACCTGAAGACGCTGGAATACTATGTCCCACCGCCCCTTACGCTCAAGGATTTTGCCGATAGAAGCCCTGATGTCGAATCTTTCAGGCTGTTCTGGAGGCGTGCGGACACCAACTACCCCTCATTTGGCCTGCCGAAAACAGCGCTTGATTCATGTAAGGCAGAAGACCAGCAAATGGTTGGGGAAAAATGGAAACTGGCAAATGTCAAGCTGATAGTCGCTTTCACCATGCAGAATGGGCTGACCCCGGAAGATGCCCTCAATCCCGCAAAAGGCGGCTATGACCCCAATAGCAGGGAAGTCCAGGACATGAAACGGCAATGGCGGGGCGGAAAGGAGATTGACAGGCTGAAAGACGAGCTTATTCAGCAACGCCCAACGCCGGTCAAGAAAGAATGACGCGTCAATTGGCTGCGTTCGTCTTTTCCTTTGCTTTCTTTACGTAGCCATCCAAAAGAGCCTTCAGGTCAGGACCAGTTTCGTCTTCCTTCCGGATAATCGGCGGAAGCGTGCGCCCGTACTCTTCGAATGAACTTTTGATTTCCGGATATCTTTCGTCCGCTGAGAGAACGCTGTGCAGCGCAACATAGCCATCTTTCCTGAATGGCGCGGCGGATATCGCGTCCCGCGCCAATTTCTCTGCTTTGGAATGGCTCCCCCTGACAAAGTTCATCTCATCGAGTGCGGCATTTGCCAGGGCAAACGCACTCAAGCCCGGCGTCTGCACTATCTCCGAGTGGATGCCAAGCCACATTGTGCGCGCGTATGTCCCATCCGCCTTTGTCTTGCTGTATTCATTGAAGTCGAACCCGAGCAGCGCCATCGTGTTGCTCTGCGAAATCAGGTTGTGGCATTGATTGTAGTACACGTCTGAAAGCCAGGAATGCACATCTGCAAAATACCCTCCACTGCCCTTGCCGAGTTCGACGGGGCTGTCGTGCTCATAAACATTCAGCCTTCCCTCCTCATTCCTCACTATCAGGTTGCCCGCCCTGACCTGCCCGCCGGGTTTTTCAAGCTCCCCCCACGCGGCAAGCACGCTGGCGGAAAACGCGTTTGGATTTTCAAATCGCTTGCCATCCTTCTTGACGTACTCGTTCAGCGATTCGACAAAGGAACCCTTGTCAACGACAGAGGAGAACAAGCGGCCGGTCAGCCCGTCAATCAGCCTGTCGAACATCTCTGCGGCAGCCAAGTGTTCCAGGTACGCGCCTGCGAGATTGCTCTCAGTTTTCCGCGTTTCAGCCCTCTCTGCGCATGCTTTTGCACCTCCGAGTTCCTGGTTAAACCAAGCCGCCAAGGTTTTTTCATCGTAGTAAACGCTGATGCCGTCATATTTGTGTTCCAAGGAAGAACTGCCGCCGTAAATCTGTATCCGGAGGTTGCCTTCCTTTATCTGGTTTTTCGCGGCTGTTCGGTCTGTATTCAGGTGCTCAAGCATTTTTTTCCTCATGTCCGGGTTCCAGCCGACCGCCTGTTCGGAAGATAGTTTGAGGTCTTTGGTAGATGATTGGAAGGTCAAATCCACCATTATCGTCGTCTTTTCCGGCAGTTTCTCGTCGTTCAGCGCGATTTGGAGGACATTCGCGTGCGCCTTGACCGCCTTGTCCTTCGGGTCGTAGTATTCGATGAGCGCAAGTTTTACCTCATTGACGTTAAGCTTTCCATCGCCATCCAGCTTCTTCACACAGGCTGCAAAGAGAATCGAAAGATCATCGCAGTCGCCGCTTTTCCTGGCAAGGGTTTCGGATGCCGTCTGGGGCGCGTAATCCGCCGAATTGCTGCTCGTCTTGTATTCGAAGCCTTTCTCCACCCCCTCGGGAGGGTACGGCGTTACTGCGCACCTTATTGCGTTCAGCTTTTCATAGGCTGAAAGCTTGCCAAATTCCCTCCCAGGATACACGGCTCCGGCGACCTCGTAAATCCTGCTCTCCATGGGCGCCCATTCTTCTGCGGTCAGCGCCAGGGGATCTACCTTTTTCACCTCCTGCGCGACCTTCGGCACCCTTTCCTCGTATAGCCCAGCCGCTATGATAATCTTTCCATCCTCGCTTCTCATAAGCCGGAGCCCGATGCTCGACTTCTCGTTTATCAGAAGCTCGTTTGCATGGCTGATTTCCTGCCGGTAAATGTCATACGTTTCAGCTTCGTGTCCTGGCTCTGCCTTCACTGTGAATGAACCGAGCACTTGCAGGTTCCCAAGCTTTCCCTTGTTCAATTCTGCTACGTTTTTCGATTGTTCCAGAAGGAGATTGACTTCCTGCTTTGCCTGAAGCCTCAACTGCCGCTTGTCAAACACCTCAACTGCGGCAGGCGCCTGCTTCTGTGCAGGGTCTAACTGAACCATCTCCGGTCCCAGCATGCGCGAATTTCACGGCGGGAATATATAAAGAAAACAGGTCGCGTCTGTAAATCAAATCACAATGGATGGCAATAACCCGCCATGGCGCATGAAGGATTATCGTATCCTGCGCGCACAAGCAATCCGGGTGCTTCAAATGAGCTACGACATTCCTGATGAAGTAAAATACCGCGAGAAGATAGTCTTCGGGCTGGACCTGAAGCAGCTGTGCTACTTCTGCGTTTTTGCCATGCTCGCGTTCCTTTCGCTCAATCTTCCGCTCGAAGGCGAGGCAAAGTTCATCCTACCTTCCTTCTTCTGCATCCTTGGCGCGGGCTTCATCTTCCTGAATTTGGAGGAAAAGGTGATAGACGCTTACCATTTCTACAGCGGAGTGAGAAAAGCATCCTCATCAGACGCGAAAGCGCAGCAGCTCGTGGGGGTGCGCGAGATAGAAAACAACCAGATAACATTGACGGACGGCTCGTTGCGCGCGGTCCTCAAAGTCGAACCAATCAACTTCAGTTTATTAGACGAGGGGCAAAAGACCGCATTCGTCTCCAACTACCGTGAGTTCCTCAACCATCTCACCGACCCCATACAGATACTCGTGCGGACTGAAAAGTGCAACGCAGAAACGGCATTTGCGCAGCTGGCCGGAAAGGAGAATGCAACGCTCTTCCGCGACTTCTTCACGTTCGAGCGCGAGTTCATGGAAGCGAACAGCGTGCGCAGCAGGAAATACTACCTGATAATCACGCAGTACAAAACGGACGACGCACCCATGAAGCTTGGGCAGAAGCTGCAGATAATCCAGGAAAAGCTCTCGTCCTGCGGGCTCCGTTCTGAACGGCTCAGCAGCACTGCGATTACGCGCCTTTTCTCAACATATTCAATGGCGGAAAACGAGGGACAGGGAGATATGCCGAAAAAAGCCAAACCGATTTCCAATATCCCGCTTGCCACGACGCTTGCAAAAATCCGCAAACTCATCGAACCTTCCTTCAATTCCCTAATCTGGTTTTTCATAAAAATCAAAATAAGCATCATCTTCCCACCCTTGCCAGTTGCAATCAGCAAATCACTCAACCTGCAAAAAAAGCAGCCCAAGCCCGAAGACCCGCTCGCGTCAATCAAGGGCATTGCGTGGAAGCGCGCGGACAAATCAATAAAATTCCCAGTCGAGGAGATAACCCCCGACTTCGACATAACCGGGAACTGCGCGAAGGTGAACGGCATCTGCCACAGGATAATCAAGGCGACAGGCTACCCGCGCAACGTGGATGACGGCTGGCTCGAATCGTTCATGGCGACAAGCGAGCCCTACGACGTTTCACTGCACATCCACCCCGCGAGCATAAGCCGCACGCTAGCAGGGATACACAACCAGATAATCAGGCAGACATCGGACCTGCTTACAAGCCAGGGCGAAGGCACGCCCAACCCCTCGCTGCAGATAAAGAGGGACGACACGATGAACGTCTACGGGCTTCTTTACAAGGGAAAGGAGAAGATGTTCGAAGTCTCGCTCTATGTGGACAGCCAGGCGGATTCAATGAACGGGCTGGAGCTTATGTCGGAGCGCTGCAAGGCAAACATGAATTCGCTATTAATCGTGCCGAAAAGCGCAGACTACCGCATGGCTGACGGCATAAAATCCATGCTTCCCATGGGCATTGACGCGCTCGGAGCGCGCAGGGAATTTCTCACTAGCGCCCTATGCGCCACCTTCCCGTTCCTCTACCCGGTGGATTCGCGGATGGAGGGCGTGTTCTTCGCGCACGAAAGGAGGACATTAAATCCGATTTTCCTGGATTTCGACGCAATGAGCAACAAGCACTTCTTCGTCCTCGGAATCTCTGGCTCGGGGAAAAGCTATGCCGCGAAGTTCCTGCTTCTGCAGCACATGCTCTCGGACGCGGCAAAGGTGTACGTACTCGACCCCAATGCAGAGTATTCAAGCCTTGTGAGGCAGCTGGGCGGCTCGGAAATATCCCTTTCCAAGGACTCGGAGAAAATAATCAACCTGTTCGATTTGGCGGGCGAGGATTTCGGGGGCAAGATGCTCACGCTCATTTCAGTGTTCGACATAATAACCGGAGGATTGACTGAAAGCCAGAAGGGAGTGCTCAACGATGCGCTGGTGCGCGTGTACGGGAAGAAAGGCATCGAAGCGGCAAATCCCAAGAGCTGGGGAAAGACCGCGCCCACGTTCAGCGACCTCAAAGGCATACTCGAAGACATGCGAGCGGAGAGGCGGAACGCGCAATCGCCGGAGGAAAAGAGCATCGAAGTGCTGCTGAACAGGGTGAAAATGTACTCGAAGGGCGGCTTCTTCGGGTTTTTGGACAGGGGCACGAAGGTGGATTTGGGCAGCAGGATGCTGAGCTTCAACCTGAGCGGACTTCCGGCGCAGGTGCGCCAGCTTGTGATGTTCTCGGTGCTGGAACTGGTGGCGCGCGAGATACGGAAGGACAAAAACCCAAAAGTCGTGCTTATTGACGAGGGATGGTCGCTTCTCCGCAGCAAGGAGGCAGAAAATTACATACTGGAATTCATCAAGACCTCGCGCAAGTACAATGCTTCGATAGGTTTCATCACGCAGGAGATAGAGGATTTGATGAGGAGCGAGGGCGGAAGGAGCATACTGAACACCACCTCGACAAAGATTCTGCTGCGCCAGAATTCCAGCAACCTGGACTTGATTTCAAAGACGCTTGCGCTCAATGAAAGGGAGAGGGACTACTTATTGCGCGCTGGAAAAGGGCAGGGATTGTTGATAAGCGAGCTTGGGAGGTACGAGTTCAAGGTGCTTGCCCCGCCGCTCATGCACTCGCTGATAACGACGGACCCGAACGAGAAAGCCTTTCCTGTGCAGCTTGAAGGGATGGATAAGGGAGCAAAGGAAGGAGAGAAAGAGAAAGCGGATGGCGCGGAAGCGCCAAAGAGGGGGGCAAAGAAAAGGCGCGGGCCCGATGGCAGCGGGAAGAGGGCGCGCGCCAAGAAAGGCAGGGGGAAGCGGCGCGCGGTGGATAAAAAGGAAAAGAAAAAAGTGGAGATAGATTGCGCGCGCGGCTTCTACCGCGAAGATGATTTGACGAACGACCAGATGGACGAGCTGATAAAAAAGGACTACACGTTCTGCCAAAGCAAGCTGTTTGACAGGAATGGCAGCAAGAATTTCCTCGTGAAGGTGCAGCCGCAGGAATCCCTAGAGCATTCGCTCCTGTGCTGGGCAATCGCAGATGAGATGAGGAAGTGCGGGGGCAAGCCGGTGGTGCGCGCCACGCAGGGCGCGGATGTCACTGTGGAGATAGGGGAGAGGACGGTGTGCTTTGAGGTGGAGACCGGCAGCAACATCGACTCGCATGGGGAGGATGAGGTGCGGAAGAAATTCGATGAAAGGAGGGTGGCGTGCGACCTGCTCATTGTTGTTGTGACAAACAGGAAGCAGAGGGCGAGGTATGGGAGGATTGCGCGCGCGAGGGCAATAACCCGCACGGACGTGCCACGGACGATACAGGAACAGTTCAGATAATACATAATAATATGTGGACGCATTTTGGGGCATAAGACAACGTGCACTCTCGCCTGACAATGGATGGGAAAACCCGCGCCCAAGCCGCGCCATTTTGTTTATATGCTAGCCGCGGGACCTTGCAGCCGCAGCCCCGCGCCCAAGCCGCGGACAATTTCACAAATCCTGCGCCTTTACAGTGATTCTTCCGTTCCCTTCCGCCCTTTTGATGGCGGCTTCAAGGATTTCTCTCACCTTGCCATCAAGTTGCGGGAAGAACTCTGGTGAAACTCGTTCTCCCTTGCCGCGAAGGTACAAACCAACACTGTTTTTTGAAACAAAACCTTTCCCGCTCATGAGATTTCCCTCCCAATGCCGAGCTGTATCATCCTCATGTTGAGCAATGGGCTTACGCCCTCTACGGTTTGTATGTTCAGGAGCTTCTTTGCCTCAAGCTCGCCCAGGTAATTCCGTATCTGCCGCTTGCTCCTATAGAATTTCCTGAAAAATGCAAGGTAAAGGTCTGTTGAGCTTATTGGACCTGTCTTGACTATCTCAAGAATCAGCTGCTGCTCATCGCTCAAGTTCATTGAAGAAGGCTTGAGGCTGTTTTCCAAAGGGCTTGCTGAATTGCCAAGGCTGCGTTCGCCCGCAGCCTTCACGTCCTCAAGCGTTATTTTGCTTCTGCCCGATTTTTCAACCCTTTTTGCAGCAGCCCACAGCAATTCCAAACCAACCTTAACGTTGCTTTTCCGTGCAACTGCCCTTTGCGCGCAGGCTTCGGTTATTTTCCCATCCCAGCTGCCAGGTGCCAAGCCCAGCTTTGCCATCTGCGCCAATATGTCTACCATCTGTGTGCTGCTGTAATGCTTGAACTCCAACCGCGAGAATCGGATGCTGTTTCCGACTCCCTTGCTTGAGGACAGGTTTCCGTTATCCGATATGCCTATCACGCCAAAGAACGGCTTGCCATTGCCCGCCCTTCCAAGGTCGTCAAGCAGCTTTTCCTCATTATGGAAAAACAGTCCATCGATTTCGTCCAGCACAAGAAGCACACGCGTGCCGTCTTTCTCCATCATTTCGATTATCCGATCATATACCTCATCGCGCGCAAGCCCCCTGCGCGGCATCATCTCGTCAATAGCCCTTGCAATTAGGGAATAAATCGCCATCCTTGTTGAGTGATGCCAGCAGTTCACGTAAATGGGCTTCACGCGCGAGCTTTTCCGTTCAAGCCCCCTCAAAACGTGCTTTACGCACGCCGTCTTGCCAGTTCCAGGGGCGCCAAAGATGAAAAGGTTGTCTGGATGCCTGCCATCATAAAGAGGCTTTATTGCCTCGCTAATCTCTTTTAGCTCGCTTTCCCTGTGCAAGAGGCTATCAGGCGCGTGTCCCGGCATCAACGCCTCTTCCCTAGTTATCACTAAGTCCATTCGTACCATCTCAATTCAACTTTCAACTTGGAAGCGTTATGTTCAGGTCGTAATCATTGCTTTTATTTTGCGTAACGGGCGCGCTGCCGTCCATGCAGCTCGCCTTGAGAGTGGCATAATCCTCGCAGCACTTGGAGCATGAATTGAACAGGCTGGCGCCGTTCGCAAAGGTTTCGTAAGCGAGATACGCGAAGAAAAGCACCGCCAGGCAGACAAGGAAAAGCAAAAGCGAGGGAATGGCCGGTTTTCTGGCAATCTCAAGGTATATTGCCATTCCATTAGAAACTACGAATGCATAGACGCCCGTTGCAATCAGGAGGATTATCACAGCATAATCTGCATTCTGGAATGAGATGAGGTAGACCAAGGCAAAGAAGCAGATGATTTCAAGCGCCTTGAAAATGTAAAGGTGCGCGCGCCTCTCTTTCAACAGCATCCGCATGAGCGGGTTTGCTTCCAGTCCGTGCCCCTTCTTTTCCGTACTCTTAAGGGTGAAGAAAAGGTCTGCTATCCACAGTAGCAGGAAGAAGGCGGAAAGAATTATCACAAAGGGCAGGACGAACACACCATCACCTCTTCTTGCCAGGTTTCTTGCCGGCTTTTTTGTATGCTTCCTTGGCTTTCTCAAACTTGCCTCCCTTCGCGTAATATTCAGCCGCCTGCTTGTAGTCGCCCTTGGAGTCGCAGATGCGCGCGGCTTCCTCGAATTTGCCTTCCTTGATTAGCTGCCCCAGCTTTCCTCTCTGCGACGGTCTCTTTTCTCTCTTGGCTCTGCGCTTCCAGAACATGAACCCAACACCTGCGGCTGCAATTACAACGGCAATGGCAAGCCCGTACTTCATGTAGGCGTCGTTTCTCGCTGAGCCAGCCATTTGCAGGCTTGTCCCCGCAATGTCGCTCACGTTCTGCAGCTTCCCGAACGCATCAGCCGATTTGTCAAGGAAATCGGAAAGGCTGGTTGCCTGCTTCGCGGTTGCCACTGCCCCCTGCGCACCGAGCAGCGCGGCTTGTGCATCGGTGAGTTGCTGCTGTGCGTAGATTGTCTTGGCGGAATCGGCCAGGAAGGTGCCTCCCGCTGCTGCAGTCGCATTTCTCGCTTTTCCGACCGCGTTTTCCGCCTGCAAGGAAGAAGCTTCCAATGCAGACACTATGGTATCCTTCATCCTTTCCGCTACCCTGCTCAATTGGTTGCTTGCATCAGCCGCGTCGTTCCTCGCGGCTATGCCGCTGTTCACCGACTGCTCGCAATAGCCTGCCGAAAGCTGCGTCTTCGCCTGCGAATTCTCGTTCTTCGCCCTGTCAAGCTTCTGCCTCTGCGCCTCCACGTCCTGCGTAGCTGCACCAGCATTCATCTCGCCGGGCAGGCTCCGCACAACAGAAGCAAGCTTTGCATAGATGGCATCGGCGTCGGATATTTCAGCCTGCGCGGAGGGAATCTGCCGATAAGCCTCATTGCATGTCTCAATGTTGCTGTTCAGAGATTCGTAAGCTGACCTTGCCTTCTCCCCTGCCCGGTTGGCATACTCGCTTGCCTTGTCCGCGTCGGATTTCGCTCCCTCGTCGCTTGCGGAAATGTATGTCTGCGCGCTTTGCAGGTAATCCCTCGCGTTCTGCAGCAGGCCCTTGGAGGTTGCAACTGCGGCGATTTCGTTCCTTGTATCCATCCCGATAACCGAGGCATTGCTGATAACACCGCTTGCCATATCAATCCAGGTCTGCGCGCTGGCTATGCTCTTGTTTGCCTGGTTGATTGCCAGGCGGACGGGATCTGGTTTGTACTGCACTTCTATTGCCGTCTGCCTTTCGCCGCTCATGTAGCTCCCGACAGAGCAGGACACATAGACAAGGAACTGCATTGTGCCGTTGCCGCTGGGCGGCGCTTGCACGGTCGCCGGGAAGCTCTGTGTGCCTGAGGGGGGGATTATCCCAAGCTCCTGCAACGGTGTTTGGGAGGTCTGGTAGCCGCAGTCCAGCTTCCGGTTGTCGCGGGATGCCAGCCGAATGAGGACAGTGGTTGAGGTTCCATCCGCAAGCTGGAATGAAGTCTGGTCTGCCGATATTTCGTAATTCAGGGGCGCAGTGAGCGCGGAATGGAGTGTATTTGTTGCCGTGTCTGCAGTGGATTTTGCCTGTGCAGCATAGCCTTGCGCGCTTGTTGCATCGTTTACGCAGGCATCGTATTCCGCGCCTGCAAATTCCGCGCTTGCTGAGTGTTCTGCGGCTCTTGCCTTGGTGAGTAGGCTTTGCGTGCTGCTTGCGGCAGAGGAATAAGCCATGGAAGTGATTCCGTACTTGTCCGCGTCCGCAAGCTTACTGTTCAATGTGTCAAGCGAGGACTGCGCACTCTTGATTGATGGGGACATGCTGTTTATGGCGTTCAGGCAGTCGTCGAATGAGGCGGTGGGATAAACGGCAGGAAGAAGGAGCATCAGCCCAAAGACGAGTGCCACCATGTTCTCGCGCCAAACCATCCTACACACCTCCAATCAGCATTCTTATCAGGTCCCCATAGTCCTCTTTGAGTATCCTTTTCGGCTGGATGAAGAACGTTTCAAGGTCAGAAATGGAAGCGCCGTATTTGCGCCTGAACTCGGCAAGGAAACTATTGTAATCCTCGAAGTCAAGGAATGCCATCTTGGCGATGTACTTGCTGTTCGGGTTAGAGCCTTCGGCGAAATAGATTGTCTGCGCGGTTGAGATGAAGTCCCTCTCCATCTTTTCCGTAAGCTTCCTGTCCGCAAAGGCGTTCCACTGGAAGACAAGGACATAGTAGAAGCAGATTCCCATCTTCTCAAGGTTCAGGTTTGGCGTTGCGCCCGCGAGCAGGTCCTCTTCGGTGAATTTCTTCCTGATGCGCGAGACGGTGGCCTTACTGACTTTCATTTCCTTTGCTATCTCCGAGTCGTTCTTGTCGCCGCCCTTCGTGAGGCTGGTTAAGAAGCGCCTTTCTGTTTTCGTCAGCTTGATGGAACTTTGTTGCATATTACTTATTTATAATGGAACATATTTTAAATATATCGAATGCGACGAGGCTCCATATGTGGTGTCGCTTAACAAGTGGCGGTAGTAGATATACCTAAAAACCTTTAGGGTTGATATTTATCATCTTAGCAACAAGGCGGTTATAATGTCTCTTGAGATAAAGACCAAGCCGGTCGATTTGTACTCCCTAATCGTGAATGGGAAGGCGAGGGAGCAACAAGCAACAAATGAACTTGTCACCCAGATTCTTGGTTGGCTTAATGAAAACGATAAGAATCTCAAGACCATCAATACACTTATAATGAACAAACTAGTGTACTTTTCGCTGTTGGAACTCAGAAAAACAAATCCGAGATTGATGATATCTAATGGCTGGTATAAATACGGGCCATGCTATGAAGAACTTAGGCAATACGAAGCCCCAGATAGAATTTTGGATTATGCCCACTTCAAACCAAGAGCCTTTAGCACTGAAGTTGAAAATGTTTGTAAAACACATTTCGCTCTATATGAAAAAAGCAGGCATGAAAAATATTTTTTCAATTACCTCAAATTCATCTATTCAAGACTAGTTCCTGACAATTTCGTTCCGATTCAACCATTCTATCTAGCCAAGCTTGAGCTTTCCAATCTCACTTATGAGGCATTTACTGCAAAAGAAACTACAAAATTTGCGGATAAATTCTCTAGGGCGATTTACGATTTTGAATCTTCAGTTTGCAATGCAGATTATTCTAAGTTTTGTGACATAAATCAAGCGGACGAAGACATTATGCTCACTTTTACATCAATGATAGAACCCTTGTACACTCGCCACATATTTTCATCAGATGCACAAAAATCAAACAAAGCGCGTTCATTTGCCAGCCATCTTGCAATATTTTTTGATGAGCGGGTGCTTCTTCCACTTTCTTACCGCAATCTATTTGCGACATTCCAATCTCCCGTCGAAGCATATACCAAAGTAAAAAAGCGAAAATTTGAAACGACCGCTAAAACAGAGTTCAAGCAAGTTCGCAAAGACATCTTAGCAAATTTAAAACTGTTAAAAACACAAGGGCTAACATAGTGGTGTCATGAAAAGAGTAAGTCTTGATACATGCATACTGAGGGGAGCATCCGATGAACTCTCGGACTGCCATAAAGCTTGCAAGAGTCTCGTTGAACAGGAATATCTTCTTCCCAGCTTAACTTCGCCATCTGAGCCG
>Ga0247842_10005446_pt1 | contig 15092 bp, 17 predicted proteins | sample LaCruzMarch2015__3_FD_192411 | JGI IMG/M metagenome (GOLD analysis project Ga0247842, IMG submission 192411) | Freshwater microbial communities from meromictic Lake La Cruz, Castile-La Mancha, Spain - LaCruzMarch2015_19m | ecosystem: Environmental > Aquatic > Freshwater > Lake | place: Spain...
AAAGCGAAGGCCCGAGGTTATCGAAGATATGATACCATCAAAGCAATTATCTATCTGCTCACTGGCAAACTCGACTTTTCTAAAATCAATCCTCATTATGTTACCCACTCAAAGTGATAAAGAACCATATAACTTGTATTGTTCTGGATGTTTTATAATTTAACGAACCTGAATCATTACCAAACAGGTCTTTCTCCTTTAAAATAATCTGAATTTCTCTCCAAGTGATTTCAATACCTCGATCAGGATCAGGATGATGACTACGATCTCCAGGGTTGCCGAATAACGGTGCTCATAGGTTTCTTTAAATATCTGAAGGTTATCGTCAATGATCTTGAAGGTGTATTCCAGTTCTTTGAACCGGGCGTTCAGATCAAAGGTCCTGATCAGGATCTTATGAACCTTTTCAACCATTTCATTGTCCCAGGCAATATCGGGTGAATCAAATATATAGAGGTTGTCAACAATTTTATTCTTGGTATTCAGCGATTTGCCGATGAACTTCATCATTTCCCGCTTAACCAGGGAGATTTTGCCCTTTCGTTCAAGTTCAGCAGACAGTGTTTTTACCTCCTGCAATAGTTTTTCTGCAATACCGGAATAATAGTCAATGGCAACGGTTTGAGAAAGATCGAACAGGACAATCCTGAACAACTCATTGCTGTCATATTCAACGGGAACTGTTAAAACCTCATTTTCATACATTGCGCCGGGAATGTTTTTCAACTCAAGCGAAATGGTTTCAGATATTTTAACCTGGTGATACTGAAGAAACTTCTCAATTTCCAGTATCACCTGGTCTATTTCCTGCTGTGAATGATTTGAAAAGGCAATCACCCCATAATTAAAAATGGAAAGGTATTTACCCTCAGCTGTTTTATAGAACAACTCTGATGAAGTGGAGGTGATCAGTTTACCTGAAAAAACAGGTTTCAATTGCCTGATATCGATGTTGTCGGCAATGTTAATGGCAATAAGTTTAATGTGTTCCATTTCTGTTCAGATCAGCGTTTTCAAGCACAGAAAAACAAATGATATCAAAAATTAATTAAACGATTTACCCGAAAGGTAGAGCCAAGATAACGAAAATATGAATATAAAAAACCTTCGAAATACTTTTTGTAGCCATGACCCACCTCATAACTTTTGCATTTTTTTTGAATCACTCAGTGTAGTTTTAACGGTATTAAACAACTTGTTTTCGGCATTCATTCAAGCTGAACTCTTTTACCCACATCCCGTTTTTCTGATCGGGGGTAAAGGGAATAAATTGTCCTGTCTCAATTTGCTGAAATTCGGGTAAGATTTGAAAAGAACTGGGAGTGCCCCCATTGTCGATCCAGTCGATGCTATACCACCCGGCCCGTTTACTGCCGATCTGGATGATCCATTTCCAGATATCTTCAGGTGGGGCAGCGATTGAGATTCCCCTTGTGGCATTAAAATCAGGTTTCTTCACCAGTGCATCGCCCGGGAGCGGTAGTTTCACCTCTTTGGAGGTGGCGCCCCATTTCAAATGCCATGGTCTGATAATTACGAGATAAATGATCAGAAGTATTACGATAATTCCTGCGATGCACATATTACTTGTTGTTAAGATTCCTTTTCAATGCTATCGTTATCAAGAACATTCGCAAATTTATTTGTCATACTGCATCAAACCAAAAAAAATTTCTGCACAGTACAAAATATTTATAAAAAAAGTTGCACAGTTGATTGAAACATATTACTTTTGGTACCGAAAAAACAGATATAGTTTTATGAAGAAAGACAGTGACATCAAATTGAGAATCAAAGAGGTTGCCAGTAATCTGTTCTTTACGAAAGGATATAACTCAGTAACAACCGATGACCTGGCCTACGAACTTGGAACCAGCAAGCGTACCATCTATGAACATTTTAAAAGTAAGGAAGAAATTCTGGATGAAGTAGTTGAGGATTTAAAAATAAAGATGGATTCCGAGTTTCAAAGGGTTCTATCGCAAAACGCACCATTTAGCGAAATAGTAAAGCAGGTGTTCATGCTCATGGGACAAGTTTCAGGTTACTTTAAACCTGCTCTTCTGGAAGACATCCGCAGATATGCTCCTGCAGTATATTCAAAAGTGATCGGGATTCGTAAAAATTCCATTCATAATAAAATTAAAATCATGTTTGAGAAGGGAATACAGGAAGGGATATTCCGGAATGATATCAACCAGGACTTTTTAGTATATGTGTTTGGGGTGGTATTCGAACGGATCGCAACGATTGATGCCCTGGCCAGCATGCCGATCACACTAACCGACGCCCAGGCCATGGTTGCACGAATGATGTTTGAAGGATTATATAGTAAAGACTTCAGGGCGAAAATGAATTTGTAATTTTTTTCCTTCGATTGGTACTGATAAAACGTAATTAGTTTAATTTTAAAACGCAAAAAATGAAAATCTTAGCAATTAATGGAAGCCATAGGGGAGGAAACGGATTCACCTCCTTTTTATTGGAGAAGATCAAATCGGGAGCTGCCCGTGCAGGAGTACAGTTTGAAACCAATAACCTCGCTGATTATAAAATAAGTCGGTGTATAGCTTGCTCGAAATGCCAGTCGGCGGGGCATTTGAAGAAATGCATCTTTGACGGAAAGGATGACGTGGCAACAATCATGGGCAGGATTGAAGATGCCGATGTTCTTATCCTGGCCTCTCCCGTGTATGTTTTCAATATTTCGTCGCTGCTCAAAACGCTGCTCGAACGTTATTATTCCAGTGGAACAAGCAATAAACTGGAAGTTACCCGCAGTGGACTGATGTTCCATGAGGTGAACGACAGACTGAAAAACAAAAAATTCCTGGGGCTGATCGTAAGCAACAACATGGAAGAAGCAACCACAGAAGCGTCTGAAGTCTTTTTCCGCAATTTTGCCAGGTTTATGGATCTGGATTATTTGGGTACCATAAAACGCCCGAATGGGAAATTAGTCTCCTATGGAAAAGATGCCGGAAAAGAGGAGCAATATCCGCTCATCAAAGGGGTCTACCAGGAATTGGAGAAAATCGGGTTCGAAATAGCATCCGGGAACCGGATAAAAAGAAGTTCTATTGCCAAAGCCAGTCGCTTGATCCTGCCAGTGCCCTTCCTTCGTCAATTGTTGAGGATCACCTTCATCAAACGTAAAATCGCGGCTGAAGCAGCCAACCGATACTTTTCATAAAAAATTTTCCTCCAGATGGTACTTATAAAACGTTTATAGTTTATATTATGAAAACAACTATTCTGATTAAAATCCAAGGACTCGCTGTTGCACTGGCATTCAGCATCACTGCAATGGCGCAGGCTCAAAGTGAACAGGGATATTCACTCGACACTTTACAAACGCTGGCCCGCAATCGCTATCATCTTACGCGACAGGCGTTGTATCAGTCGCAAATGGGCGCCGAATCCGTTCGAAACGTAAGAACCACATGGCTGCCCAATGTAAAAATTACCGGAGTTGCTTCCTATCAATCGGAGGTCACGGCATTAAACCTGCCTGAGAATATTCCCATAAAAATGGAAGAAGGCAACCAAGACCAGTACAAAATCGGGGCAGAAGTAACCCAGCAGATTTTCGATGGCGGAGTGAGCCAGATTTCTTCAAAAATTGAGAAACTCAACTCAACCGCTGAATCTGAAAAAATTGCCGGTGAAATATTGAAAGCCGAGTCACAGGTTAACGAATTGTTCGAAGCTGTGTTGGTCAATCATGAAATCCTGAACATTCTGCGATTCATAGAAAACGACCTGCAAACACGTGAAGAAAACCTGGTACAGGCCGTTGCGAACGGTTTGGTCCTCAATAGTGTACTACTTGAACTCAGGGCTGAAATTGCCGGACTCCAACAAAAACAAATTGAAAACATAGCCCAAAAAAAAGTTCTCCTGTCCAGGTTATCGATGCTTACACTCGAGAAATTTGACACCTCAACGGTTTTCACTTATCGGAATCCCCCACTTCATCAATATCCTGCCGGTTTCAGCGGCCGACCCGAATACAGGCAATACAGCGCTCAAATGGAGGCCGCCGATTGGCGTATCTCACAGATGAACATTGCGAATTTGCCCCGTTTGGTTGCATTTGGGATGGTTTACTATGGCCGTCCGGGTTATAACATGATGGATTTCAATACCCGCGAATTCTGGATGGCAGGAGTTGGACTGAACTGGAATATCGGAGGGCTTTATACAACGGTCCACCAGAAAAAGATGGTTCGCATCAATAAACAAATGATAGAAAATCAACGTGACATGTTGGAAAACAACCTGATGTCGCAGGACGAACAATTTAAAACTGATTTCATCCGGCTCCAGGAACTTATCGCCAACGATGCCGGCATTGTTGCCATGCGCAGTGAAGTGGCGAAGACAGCCTCCGTTCAGTTCGAGACCGGAGCGTTGACCCTGACTGATTATATGCAAAAAATTAATGCTGAAGGCCAGGCCATGGTCAATCAACGCATTCATGAGATTCAACACGATCTTCTTTACATAAAATACAATACTTTCAAAAACATACATTAAATCATCCACATTCAACCCATTGCAAAGTAATCATCAAAACAAAACCTTTAAAAATCAATCAATATGGAAACCACTGAGAAAAAAACAGGAAAAAAGCAGATTCCGGGCAAAGTAAAAATTGTACTGATCATCGTGTTAACCCTTGCATTAACATGGATTGCAAGCCTTGTAATTCATTCCATCAGATATGAAGAAACCGATAACGCGCAGATCGACGGGAATATCATCCCAATTCGCACGACGGTGACCGGATTTATTGAAAAAATAAAAGTAAAAGAAAACCAGGTTGTTAAGGAAGGCGACACCCTGCTCGTTTTCGATGTGAAAGATCTCCGGGAGCAGGTCGCTCAGGCCGAAGCACGATTGGAAACGGCGCTGACAGGCCTGGAGACGAACAAAACAGCCATTTACTCCGCAAAATATTCAACGGATGCGGCGCAATTCGGTTCTGACGCTGCCAAAGAAGCAATAGCATCATCTCAAAGCAGATTATGGCAAGCCCGGAACGATTTCGACCGGGTAAAGAAAATGTTTGATAAAGGAGCGGTAACACAACAGGCCTTCGATGCTGCTAAAACAACAGTGGAAGTGGCCACAGCGCAACTCGAGGTTGCACAAAACCAATACAAATCGGCTGGAGCACAAACACAAAACGCAAACACCCAGGTAGCCATGCAACAATTAAAAGTAAAATTATCGGAAGCTCAGATAAAGGAGGCCCGGGCCCAGCTGGAACTGATCAAGACGCAATACCAGCGGGCATTTGTAACCTCGCCTTGTAATGGGATCGTGGCTAAACGAAATGTAAACGAAGGACAGTTGGTGATGTCAGGCACTTCCATGGTTACTGTTGTTGATATAGGCAACCTTTGGATTACCGCGAATTTCAAAGAAACCCAGATCGGGAAACTCAGTCCCGGTCAGATGGTTAAGGTTAAAGTGGATGCTTATCCCGACGCAACGGTGGTTGGTGAAGTTCAGAGTGTGTGTGGGGCTACTGGGGCTAAGTTTTCCCTTTTACCCGCCGACAATGCCAGCGGGAACTTTGTAAAAGTCACACAGCGCATCCCTGTTAAAATTCTGATAAAAAAAGTGGAAAACCTTGGAAGCAACCTTCTTTATCCCGGGTTAAATGTTGTAGTTGACGTTAAAACCCTGTAATTATGGCACTTGCTGAAAAGAAATATCCCACCGGAGCTGTACAGGCCATCATCGTGGTTACTGCCATACTCTCAGCCGTTCTCGAACTTATTGATTCGACGATTGTAAATGTAGCATTGCGACAGATCAGCGGTAGCATAGGCGCCTCAACAACAGAAATAGCATGGGTTATTACCGCATATGCCATTTCGAACGTGATTATCATCCCGCTTAGCGGCATGCTTTCTTCCATATTTGGTCGCAAGCGCTATTTTACCTTCTCCATCGCGCTCTTTACTTTTGCATCGCTGATGTGCGGCTTGTCGAACAGTCTCTGGGTATTGGTTGCCTGGCGATTCGTTCAGGGACTTGGCGGAGGGGCTTTGCTTTCCACTGCACAAACAATCCTTGTTGATGCATTTCCTCCCCAAAAACGTGGTATTGGCATGGCCTTGTTCGGAATGGGAGTGGCTACCGGCCCGGCCTTAGGACCTGTTTTGGGTGGAATTATTACCGACCACATTTCATGGCACTGGATATTCTTTGTCAACATCCCGCTTGGAACCTTTGCTGTCATCGCATCGTGGCTATTCGTAACCAACCAGGAGGGCGTAAAGCATACAGGTCCGATGGATTGGTGGGGTATTGTTTTTCTGGTTATCGGGGTCGGCTCCCTGCAATACATCCTTGAAGAGGGCAATGCAAAAGACTGGTTCGAAAGCAATGAAATTATATACTTCTCCATTGCTTCTGCTGCAGGTCTCATCGCTTTTATTTACAGGGAACTGCATGTTGAGAATCCTGCAGTGAAGTTATCGATCCTGCGATCTACCAATCTGTCGGTCGGAGTTATCCTGAACTTTGTAGTTGGGGTGGTGATTTCAATCTCCGTCTTCACCTTTCCGTTGTTTACCCAGATTGATTTGGGCTGGACGGCCACCATGTCGGGGATGGCGCTGATGCCGGGGTCGCTGTTAACCGCCTTTGGGATGATCATGGTCCAGCGAACGATTCAAAAGGGAATTAACCCAAAAACACTGGTAATTTCTGGCTTTATCCTGACGTTCATTTTCTCGTACTGGATGCATTTGCAATCCATTGACTCCGGGTGGAACAGCCTGCTGTTTCCCCAGTTGATACGTGGATTTGCCGTCAGCCTGTTCATGATTCCGGTCATTAACCTTTCCATTCAGGGTTTGCAAGGCGCTGATCTCGGACAGGGTTCGGGTTTGGGTAATATGGCACGTCAGTTGGGATGCGCGGTGGGGATTGCTGCTTCAAATATACGATTGACCAGGGTCAGCGCCGATTTCAGAAACAACCTCATCAGTAACATAAGCGATTATTCGGAAAACGCTGCCCATGCTATTGGGAATATGAGCAGCATGTTTGCATCAACCGGTTTGAACCCGCAGGAATCACAGGCAGCCGCCTATCGCCTGCTCGAATTGTTGGTACAAAGACAAACTACTCTTCTTGCCTACCTCGATTCATTCATGGTTGTAGGCATTGTTTGCTTAGTGGCATTGCCGCTGGTGTTTTTAATGAAACACGACCGGAACGCGATAATGGGTGAGGTTTCTGCGCACTGAGCTTTCCCGCACAACACCTTAATTTAGCTGGTCAGAGGATTTCTGTCTATTTTTGCGACCGCTGAGCAATATTTCGCACATCATGATGAGAGAGTTAAAAGTTAAGTTATTGTTGTTCCTGCTTCTTCTGTCTGGAACCTTGCTATCAAAGGAAAAGGATTCGACACGAACCAGGCACTTTGTTGCGCTGCAATTCGGTTTGAATCAGATCAAAGAGGAAAACTTGCATCCCAAAGTAGGCACCGGCATCCTCACCGAACTTTCCTACGGTTTCGAAAAACAAAAAAGGCACTTGCAACGGTTTCAACTGTCCCTGGGGTATAGCAGGCTTAAAACAAATCTGGAAGAGGTGTCGAAAAGCATCAACCTGAACATGAATATCAGCTACAGTTACAACCTCCGGCTCATTAAAAGCCGGAAGTTCAACTATTATCTAGGCCCGGAAGCAAACTTAGCCTATAACGCCTGCTTTTTCCCAAACTGGGACGACAGTCACCTTTACTGGGCTGACTATCTGTCAGTGGTTGCGAAAAATATTTTCTCGGTCAATCTGAAAAATAAAAAGGAATGGGTAACAGATGTTTCAATCCCGCTCTTTTCCGTTTTCAGCAGACCGGAACTTTACCGGTTATATAAGATCGATGAAACTGATTTTGAGGGAATTGTACACAACCTGAACAGCCATATCACGACAGCACATTTGACAAATGTATTCTTTGTCCGTTTGCAAACGGAGTATCGTTTCCCTGTGTTTCATAATAAAACCCAGGCGTTTACCTTCTCCTTCGATTGGCAGCGGGTACGACACGATGACGGGAATCCCTTTTATCAGCTTTCATATCAACTCGGGATTAAATTTATCTTATGATAACGTTCAGGAAATATGTTGTGATATTAATGCTTGCACTGGTCATCTCCTCATGCTTAAAGGATGAACCGTTCAAGGATCCATATGAAGGATTTCAACCGGTGAGCCGCAATGATGGCTGGATGATCTCCACCCCGGAAAATGAGGGCATGGACAGGTCCCTGGTTGATGAGGCGTATCAGTTGGTTTACAAGGATACCCGGTTTACCATGGCTAGGAGTTTACTGATCATCAGGAACGGGAAGCTGGTTGCTGAAGCATATCCTCACGATAAGGCTGACATGGATCGCATAGCCAATATTCAATCCATGACCAAGTCCTACACCTCCATCCTCACGGGTATCGCGTTGAAACAAGGTATCCTTGATTCGGTGAACCAGACTTTTTACAGCATCTATCCTGAATGGTTCTCAAGCAATCCCGAAAAGAAGGACCTCACCTTAAAACAGGCGCTGACAATGACCACCGGCATAGATTTTAATAACAGCGAGGATACCCGGATATTATATCAAACGAAGGCCAGTTCGGTTGAGTTTGTTCTTTCGCTGCCTGAGAATTATAAGCCAGGAGTCGTTTTTCATTATCATGATGGTGCGCCACATCTGGTTTCAGCAGCCATTCAGAAACGGTATGGTAAACCATTTTCGGAGTTTGCGGATCAACATTTATTTAAGCCGCTCGGAATTGGCGATTGGAAATGGGAAGCAGCTCATGATGGCAATACCTTCGGCGCATTCAGCCTGTATCTGAAACCAAGGGATGTCGCGAAATTCGGACAACTCTTAATTCAAAATGGCAACTGGAACGGGCAATCCATCGTCGACAGCGCCTGGATTGCAGAGGCCACGAAGCCATTAGTGAATTCAAGCGTTCTGGGAACACCCTATGGATACTTCTTTTGGATCTATCCTGCTTACCAGGGATATGCTGCCGACGGACATGGTGGTCAAAAAATCATGGTCGTACCTCAAAAAAACCTGGTGATCGTTTACACTGCCTGGGGATATACCAGCGGGGAGTTTTTCGATAACTTCAATGAGCTTGCTGATCTGGTAGTGAGGAGTTGTCATTGAGACCGTGATGTATTTGCCTAATTTTTCAAGATAATTAGAGATGAACCTGCCAAAATAGAAAATGATATGATTGTTGACTTATTAGAAAACAGCGCCCTTTATGCCCGAATTGACGACCGTCTTGCGATGGGGTTAAGGTATCTTCAAACCACTGATTTTTCAAATCTTGAACCGGGCAAATACCCGATCAAAGAGAATGAAGTATTTGCTTTGGTGAGTGAATATAATTCCAAAAAATTCGAAGATGCGCGGTGGGAGGCACACCGGAAATATGCAGATATACAATATCTCGTTCACGGTGAAGAACAAATGGGTTACGCACCTGTTCGGGAATTTGAGGCAACTCAACCCTATAACCCCGACAACGATATCGTTTTCCTGGCTGGAAAAGGTGATTACATTGCGGTCAGGCCAGGCATGTTTGTCATTTTCTTCCCGCAGGATGCACACCAGCCGGGTGTTGCGATAACCGAAAGTATGCCCGTCAGAAAAGTTGTGGTGAAAGTTCTGGTATAATACCCCAGTGGGGAGATTTTCCAAAAAATTTTACAAAAAAATGAAAAAATATTTTGTAGACTAACAAACGTTAGTTACCTTTGTCGCCGATTTAAATAAAAGTGCATGACAACAAAGGAAAATATTTTTGAAAAGGCGTTGCTACTTTTTTCACAAAATGGTTATTCAGCCACTTCCATCAGAAATATATGTGCAGAGGTTGGGATTAAAGAAAGTTCTTTTTATAATCACTACACCAGTAAAAATGAATTGCTTGAAGCGATTTTTGCAAACTTTAACCAGGCTCTTTTGAACAATGCGGTTTCTGAGGAACATTTGGATGTATTGACATCTCATATGACGCTGAGAGAAATGTTGTATAACGGGCTAAATCAATATGTTGGAATATGGGAAAATCCAACAGCTTCGCAAATGTGGTTTGTGGTGAGTATGGAGCAGTACAGGAATCCACTTGCGGGTCAAATAGTGATAGATGAGGGTAAAAGGCGGATTGTAAGAACGGCCCATACTTTTAAATTATTTCAGGATAAAGGTAAAATGAAACAGGGAGACCCTTTCACCCTGGCAAACCTTTATAGCTTTTCAATCAGATCGTTACACCTGGATTATGGCCTGAGAAAAATATATAATCTGGACCATGAACAAAGTATGAAAGCGATGCAGGCGGTATGCGATTTCTTTTGCTCACATTGGGAAATTTGATTTTTTTTAATTAAAAAATAACGTACGTTAGTTAGTATAAATTTTAAATGAAAACAAAAATTAAGATGAAAAAGATTTGCTTAATGGTAAGCTTTGTTTTAATGATCACATTGGCTGCATCAGCGCAAACAAAGAAAGCATACTCAAAAATCAATATTTTGGGTATGGGTTACGGATTGGAATATTTCTTCAATCCAAAAATAGCCTGGCATAATGAATTGGGTTTTTCGTTCTGGGAAAAAGTTATAGATCAATCTCAGGACGAATCAACCTATGAAGGTATTGCAGCATTAAATCCCTATTTTTCAAGTTCCTTCAGGTATTATGTTATTCCAATCCGACCAATTAAAAAAAGCAGTTTCGAAATCGGGTTGAGAATTTCGGCATCCTATACTGGAATGTATTCAACTAAAAATTTCATGCAGTTTACTGGTGAAAACAAGCAACAATTAGGGATTTTTGCTGGTACCAGCATGCGTTTATCAAAACTCCTCTACCTGGAACTTGAATTAGGCCCGGCCTATCAGTGGAACGATTTTGCAACCAATAAAATGAAATTTCTTGGAAATTTTGGAGTTGGCTTTATTTTTTAAAGATCCTATAAGTGTTTTCATTGGCCAATAAACATTCAAGAATCGACATGTCATCTTTGAAAGTACAATAGAAATTCTATAGACCTGATGGTTGAATAGGCCTGTTTGAAATTCAATCTGGAGGGTGCGCCATGGCTATTGTAAAAAACGTAAACTTGTAATTTTAATTTTTGACAAAAATAAAATGCTAGAAACAAAACGATTAATAATAAAACCCTTGACTCAAAGCCAATTGCTTAAATACATAAAGCTAGATAACACATTGGAAACTGAATTTGGTTTACCGGAGTCATCGCGGACTATATCACCTGAACTCCTGGAAGCCCTCGAAAACACTATCTTGCCTAATGTTGCAGATACCCGCAAAAACTATTTATTCTCAACCCTGTGGACAATAATTTCGAAAGAAGAAAACAAAATGGTGGGGGATTTATGTTTTGTGGGTGAGCCAAATGATAAAGGTGAAGTTGAAATTGGCTATGGAACGTATCCCGAATTTCAGGGCAGAGGGTTTATGACCGATGCTGTTGGAATACTGATTCAATGGGCGGGAAAACAATCTTCGGTAAAAGCAGTTGTAGCCTCAACCGCAAAAAACAATCCGGCCTCATACTCTGTACTTATAAAGAATAATTTCAAAAAAACAGGCGAGACAGACGAGTTGTATAAATGGAAGTTTGCTTATAACAAACGGGTTTAATTACTGTGTCTCTCCTTACAAAGAAGCATACCTATGACAAGCTTTAAAAGCAAGATGTTCAATTTCATGATTCGAAATTCATATCTATTAAGGGGCAAACTGAAAAAAGACAGATTTGATTTTAATACATCTGTCTCTGGTTTCAGGGACAGATGTGAAAAGGGAGCCAGCAGATTTGGAAATATTCCATCTGGCATTTCGATAGAAAACCAGGATATTGAAGGGATACATGCAGAATGGCTGATTCCGAAAGTAACAAATCATGAGAAAGTAATTCTATATGTTCATGGAGGTGGTTATGTGTCGGGCTCATGCAGCGACCATAGGGCAATTATCTCAAAGTTTGCAAAAAATACCGGGGTTAAAAATCTTCTGTATGATTACAGATTGGCCCCGGAACACCCATTTCCGGCAGCAATAAATGACTCGGTGATCGTTTATCAATGGCTGCTTCATTCGGGATTCAAATCCGAAAACATTGTAATTGCTGGCGAATCAGCAGGTGGTGGCTTATGTTTGGCAACTCTTCTGGCTTTGAAAGAGGGTAATATTAGTTTGCCTGCTGCGGCTGTGGCAATTTCGCCATGGACAGATTTGACCTGCTCCAGTGATTCATATCAAACCAAAAATAAGGTTTCACCTGCACCTTTGGATTCCTGGATTGTCTTCAGTAAATACTATGCCGGAGAAAATCCTAAAGACTTACCGCTTATCTCCCCCTTATTTGGTAATTTAACAGGATTGCCACCAATATTGATTAATTCGGCTGTTGACGATGAATTATTTGAAGATGGTGAAAAATTCTATTTAAAAGCAAAGCGTGCCGGAGTGGATATAACATTCAGGGCAGGAATTGGGATGGTGCATTGTTATCCCCTGTTGGCGCCAATGTTTCCCGAAGCCACTGAGGCGATGAAGGAGATTATTGGTTTTATAAAAACAAATTTGAACCTGTAAGAAGATCTCAATGAAATATCTACTATTTGCTTTCATTGTAATCTTTTCTTTAACCAATATCTTACCTGGTTATTTATATGCACAAAAGAACCGGCAGAATTTATTGGGAATCAGAATGGGGATCAGCGATTTTCACCTGTTCGACGAGCACGCATCTCCTTTGTTTTTCAGCGGAATCGGGATTGCACCTTCAATTCAGTATTATCGGAAGAATAAAAACAGCATACAAGCTATCGAGGCATCGTTTTACCGCAACAAACTTAAAACTACTCAGGATAATTTTGTGACCCAAAATTACAGCGGACGATTCAGGTATTCTTATTCCTATGGTTTCAATCTTATTCCTGCTAAACAAAACCTGAAATTGTATTTAGGAGGTTCTATCCATTCATTTTTTAATAGATCGGATTACGACTATAAATATTTTAATATTCCAAATGCCCGGGCAATTACTTCGTGGTATTGGAGCCATTCAGTTGATTTGTTGGCACAATTGGAATATGTTTTTGCCTCCGGGAATCTTATTTCGGGCGGACTTTATATTCCCGTTATCAGTAACGTATCGAGGCCCGAATATTCACCCAGCGGCGATTACAACTACACTACCAATGATTGGGATATACCAATACTTGGTGAAACTGCTTTATTCTTAAAAAACACCGGGTTCAATGCATTTATCAATTATCAAAGGCCCATATCAGCGAAATTTAATCTACAGTTGAGCTACGAATTTTATTATGCCGCCTATATTGAGCCGCGCGATATAAAAATGTATACAAATACCCTGCGGGTCGGTTTATTCTATTGCTTTTAAATTGGTAACGATGAAAAAAAATACAGCATATCTGATTATTCTTGCTTTTATTTTTACAAGTTGTGAGAAAATACTCATTGGGCCGGAACAGGAGAACACGGCAAAAAACAATTTTGATATATTATGGAAGACTTTTGATGAGAACTACGCGCTGTTTGAAGCCAAAAAAATCAATTGGGATTCGTTATACGTTGTTTACAGTGCAAAAATTAACGACCAAACCACTGAGTCGGAATTGTGGGATATTTCATCATACCTGATTTTGAACCTCAACGACGGGCATGTGAATATATTTAATAAAGACTTCTCAAAGGTGGTTAGTGCAAGCAAATTGATACGCAACCGAAAACCCGACGATTTTAGTCTTGACCTTGTTAAGTCAAGATTTGTTCAAACCCCAAAAACTATTGGTGCAGGCTATATAACCTATGGGTTTATAAAAAATGAAACAATTGGGTATATCCATATAGCCTCCTTTGCAGCTTCAAATACAGATTATGGATCGGATTGGGCCTATGATATTGATGAAGCTGTAAGCGAATTGTACAATTGCGATGCGTTGATTATTGATGTCCGGAATAACGGCGGTGGATTAATAGTTACGGAAAACATTATAGCATCAGCATTTATCGATCGTGAGATTACCTATTTGTACTCCAGACAAAAAACAGGAACAAAACACAACGATTTTGGCATTCCAATACCCATTTCAGTTAGTCTGCGTACCGGTATAGTGCCTTATACAAAAAAAATAGCAATGCTGACAAACCGGTTTACTGGCAGCGGAGGTGAATATATTACTCAAATATTCACAAACCTGGCATACTCCACCCAAATTGGCGATACTACTTTAGGAGCATTCGGAGAAGTGACCAACATGGCGCAATTACCAAACGGTTGGACATTCCGCTATCCCTGTACCCTGACAACCACACCAGATGGTAAATGCCCTGAAGGAGTTGGGATTATACCTGATGTGCTGGTTGAAAATACCAAACATGACATTGAGTCAATGCACGATAAGGTGTTGGAATATGCAATAGCCTATTTATCGAAAAAATAACCCTGGAAACAATTGCAACATCAAAAAGGAAAGAAATGAGATTAGAAGATTTGGGTTATAATGATCGCATCGAAAAAATAGGGGGTGCGAATAATGTCAAAGACTTTGAGATGGGAAGGGTTGTTCTGGAACATCGCGAACGATATATTGTAATGACGGAAAAGGGGGAGTTTGAAGCTGAAATAACCGGCAATATGAGGTTTTCAGCAAAAAGCCGTGAAGATTTTCCGGCTGTTGGCGATTGGGTCGCATTGACAACGTATGATTCCGGTTTGGCAATAATTCATAAAATCCTTTCCCGGCTGTCCATTATTTCCCGGCAGGCTGTTGGGCAATTTGGCGAGGTACAGATCATTGCAACAAATATCGATTTTGCATTTTTAGTTCAGGCGGTTGACCGCGATTTCAATATTATACATAAAACGGGATAAATTTCGACATTTTTCAAAGACAATAGAGGGGCAAATCAATTAACAATCCGATGTTAAGAAATAATTCTAAGGATTACGACTATTAAAAGGAAGCATATCAATTT
>Ga0247842_10005447_pt1 | contig 15091 bp, 10 predicted proteins | sample LaCruzMarch2015__3_FD_192411 | JGI IMG/M metagenome (GOLD analysis project Ga0247842, IMG submission 192411) | Freshwater microbial communities from meromictic Lake La Cruz, Castile-La Mancha, Spain - LaCruzMarch2015_19m | ecosystem: Environmental > Aquatic > Freshwater > Lake | place: Spain...
AGGTACCGAATATTCCAATTGAGGGTCATTGGTCAACTGTAAGGGAATACCTGGATTTAAAGGGTTGAAGAGTGCAACCTGATCGTCGTGAATGATTCCTGTCATCACCTGCTCATCCGCGGCCCAATGAGCATCCTTGAACCATGATACGGCATGTTCATCATAAGGATTGTCGAGAAATTTGTATTTGGTGTTCACACTGAAGGGGAGACGGATATAATGGATGGCCACCACCGAATCGGTTGGATTTCGCGTGGCATGTGGATTGATCCGGTGGGGTGCATCATAGAGAATGGTTTTCACCCACCCCAGGTTGGTTTCAGTTGCAACAGCAATATATCGTATTTTTCCGGAACAGCTTATGTTATTCGTGTACATCAACTTGTTGTATACAATATAGTTAAAGTTCATGTCAAACCCCCATTCACCGCTGTTGGATGTTTGTTCCAGTGGAGTCAACGAGGAATCGATTAAAATTTCCATGCCATATGGGTCGGCCAGCGCCCAGGTGGAGGTATCGAGGTGACAGATCCATAATTTATGATCGTCAAGGGATTGCCAGCATATCCTGTTGTTGTACGGATCCATCTCAATATCTCCGATCTCAGCATCGGAAGCGCTGACCAGTACATCGGTCACGGGAAAATCCTGCGCGGTTGTTTCAACTATAAACAATAAAAGGAACAGGAATAATGAAAAGGTTGATTTCATTAGGGGGACAGATTTTTCTCTCGGATTGGTTTACCCTGCTGCACTTATCATTGGTGAAAAAGAAATACTATTGCCAGTTCGAGATCGGAGAGGTATTGGCAGAAAAGGAGAGGTTAGCGCTTCAACAATACGGGGCAAATGTAGTAAATTATGTCACGCATCAACATCTATCTGCTTTTCATTCGAAATTATTGTTATTGCCCTTCAAATACTGGAGATTTCAGTGAACAAGGAGCTGTTTCGACGAACCACAATGGGGCGTAATCAGTCGTACAATATAGATCCCGGTGGGGAAAGTGCTGTGATTCCATGAAAAGCGGTGTTCCCCGGCAGGAAGGAACCGGTCGGCCAACAGGACCATCTCTCTTCCCCGAAGATCATAAATGGAAAGATATATTTGTCCGTTTTGAGGAAGCTTAAAACGGATAATTTTTTCAAAAATTGAATTTCCTGCCAGAACCTGGCAGTCCAGGCCGTTTCCTGAATTTCTCAGCTGACTAATGGCGACGGGCTGGAGGTATTCATATGCTCCCATATCGGGGGACGATCCGCTAAAGTCTTTTATGGAAACAAGTGTGTCTCCATTGTAAATATAGAGTGCTGTACCAGCATTCACGCAGGGTGAATTTTCGGGAAGTGTAAGATCAAGTGTCAGCGGGTCGTTGAACTCAGGGTAAAGTTCGATGTTCCCCTCCATCCAATTGACAGTTGAAGAGCCGAAGGCATGGATCGAGGTATCGCTTCCCAGGATGTCACAATAGGCTACCAGCAATGAATTTGACCCGTTACCCAAAAATATTTCATTGACTATGGTTGTATCGATTGAGTTTTTCCAGAGGATGGAGTTAATTATCTTTGGATTCGACATGGCTTCTATATTCAAAGTACCGCCATAGCCTCCGGTATTGTAAAAACTTGTAATCCGGTCAATCACTGGATTACTTTCATTGCAGCATATGGCCCCGCCATAGATACCCGAATTACCTGTGAAGGTACATTGCTGGATCCTGGGAGCTGAGCAAAGATGAAACATCACACCTCCTCCCGAGTTGACGGCAAAGTTATCCCGAAACCAGGTTTTGATGATCGTAACATTTGACCCATCACATCGGATACCGCCGCCGTAACTTGCTTCATTGCCTTCGATCAGGCAATCCATGACCGCGGCGTGTGAGTCCCTGAAATAAATCCCTCCGCCACAACCTCCCAGACCTCCGGCAACATTATCCATGATCTGAAGATGTTCAAGGGCAGGATGGGCATTGTTACAGTAGATCCCTCCGCCATAAAAGGTGAATCCCTCCTTTTTACCAGTACCATTTTTTATGGTGAATCCAATCAGGCTGGTCAGCTCAGTTTCGCCGTTTTCGAAGGTCACAACAGGTCCTGGAGAAGGTGCAGAAATAATGGTCTGATCGATATAGGTGGAATTACCGGTGGTCAGGAAAAACGACCCGACCACTACTTGTTTTCCGTTGAAATTGATCAATTCGTTGTAGGTTCCTTCTCTCACAAGCACGGTATCACCGGGAATGGAATAGAGAATTGCTTCCTGAATGGTTGGGCGGTCATCGGGAACAAGAGTGATATTGGAAAAACCTCCATTACCAAACGAAAAATACAGCGCTAGAATTAAATAAATGTTTTTCATTGTGCTTCCTTTCATTCAGTCGTCTTGACTGGTCTAAGAATCACAATGTTACAAAAGATATATGGATGATCAATATATTTTCGATAATACCATACAAGAGATCGGTAACGGTGATAAAAATGCCGGCAACCTGATTTTGCCGATTCCCATCTGCTACTTCAACAATACCTTTACCGCCTCTTCGATCTGCTGATCGCGTCCCGAGGAGAGAATTCCCGGGTCATTGGGTACCCTGATATCGGGCTCCATCTGATTGTTCTCACAGAACTTCCCGTCAGGTGTGCGCCAGCCGCCCATCGGGATGCCGAATACGAGGGTAGGATCAATCTGTGTTTCCCACCACACAAAGGTGCCGGTACCGGGAACGGGCATCCCAAGGGTCTTGCCCGTGTTCTTCAGGTTATATGCCACCGGGAAGAGATGCGCATCCGAATAATTGCTTTCTCCGATCAGCACAATTGATGGTTTCACCCACTTATCGTAAGGCTCTGAACCGATATACTGGCCATGCGGAACGATATCAATGTATTTCTTCCCGCTGAGAAAATCCGATAGCTGCTCATGGATATTACCTCCGCCGTTAAACCGCGTATCAATGATGATGGCCTTCTTTTCAAAGTTCCGCCCCAAAGCCTCTTCAAATACTGTTCGCATGCTGGCATCATCCATCGAACGAACATGGATATAACCGATCTTGCCACCTGAAAGCCGTTCCGTTTCAAGCCGGCGGTTTTTCACCCACCGCTGGTACAGCAGTTCGTTGGCCTCGCCGATGGTGATGGGCTTGAGGCTCTCTTCCCAGCGTTCTCCGGTGACCGGATTTAAAAGAGAGAGAAGGGTCAGTTTTCCTGTTTTCCTGTTCAGCAAGGCATAAAAATCTATTGAATCGGATATCAGTTCTCCGTCTATCTTTTCAATGATACACCCGGCTTTTACCCGCGATGCAGCCCGGTCAAGCGGACCAGCCTCGATCACCTCTGCCACCTTTAAACCGGGGCCAGGGAAAGTATAATCATAAAAAAGACCGAGGTCGGCGGTTTGATCCATATTCGGACGGTTGGCGCGGTATCCGCAACCGGTATGCGATGCATTCATCTCCCCGAGCATCTCGCTCAGCATCTCGGCAAAATCATAGTTGTTGGAGATGTATGGAAGGAATTTTTTATAGGCGGTATAATAGTAATCCCAATCAACCCCCTGCATATCCTCTACATAGAACTTTTCCTTGAACTGCCGCCAGGAATGGTCGAAAATATAACTGCGTTCCTCAGCGGATTTAAGCAACATCTCACCGCCGGTCTTCAAAGGTTCTGCCTTGCCGCTTTCTGCATCAACCTTCATGGGTTTTCCGTCGGCAAATAGCAGGATGAACTTGCCATCGGCTGACAGTTCCATCCCAGCCCGTTTCAAACCCAGCTTGGCCAGCATCTTTGTTTCATGATCCCTGAGATTGGTTACCCAAAGATCATTGTCTTTTTCGAAACTGGTGAGGTAAAAGAGTTTCTCCCCATCTTTTGAAAGCAACCAGTCCCTCACCTGGGAAGTATGAAGCGTAAGTTTGCATTTGCGTTCCGTCAGGTTTTCCATATCAAACATCACCTTGCCTGAATCCCCTTTAGCTTTGGAAACCGTATCAGTTTTTGCCTTCTGATCCTTTTTGCCCTTCTCCTGATCTTCTTTTTTGTTCTTCTCCGTTTTCTCCTCCTGATCCTTCAGCAGGGCAAGCTCTTCCTTCGAAAGGTTGAACCGGTCAAATGCCTTTTTCGTAAAGAACATGGCATAAACATCCGCGGTGGTAAGATTCCCGCCCTGTTGCCTGTCGCCATCGCGGTCACAACCCCAGATCATCATCTTCCCGTCAACCGACCATTTGGGGCCATAATCATTATATCCGCTCAGGGTCAGGTTCATGATCTCACCCTTTCCGTCGGAGGAGACCAATCCCACCTCCGGGCTGAAGATCCTGTCGGGAAAGGCAAAATTCACCAGGAACCATTTGCCATCGGGCGACCACTGGTAATACTGATCGCCGTCGGCATAAGAATAGTTGACATTGGCGGGCATAATCAAGCGGGTTTTTTTACTTTCCAGGTTGATCACCTTCAGTACCACCCGGTTCTCGAGGTAAGCGACCTCTTTGCCATCGGGGGAATATTCCGGCTGGAACTCCTCCGCGGAGGTGGCCACTACAGGTTCGGTCTTCAGCACGGTGGAGGCATAGAAGTAAGGCTCTTCTTTACGGACAATGGAAGTGGTGTAGACATTCCAGCTATTGTTAACCTCAGCGGCATAAAGGAGGGAGCGCCCATCGGGACTGAAACTCACGCTACGCTCCTGCCATGGGGTGTTGGTGATGCGCTTGGTATTGCCCCCGTCGATGCTGCTCACAAAGACCTCTCCGCGGAAGATATAGGCATATTCCTTTCCATTGGAAGAAAGCCGTATCTCGGTGAATCCGTCATTCACCGGAACGATCTTTTCCTGCGGAGAACGGCCATCGGCAAATACCTTTACGGGTACCTTCACTGGGTCACTTCCAGGGCGAAGAGTATAAATCTCGCCGTCGTAAGTAAAACAGAGGGTGCCGTTTTCAGCCCTGCTGAGAAAGCGGACAGGGTGTTTCGAAAACTTTGTAACCGCAATGCTTTTCGAGGGATCAATGATGGAACTCTTGAAAACATTGAAAGAACCGTTTTGCTCACTCAGGTAGTAGAAATCCTGGTTGTTGGCATCAAACACCGGGTTGCGATCTTCCCCGTTGAACTGCGTGAGTTTTGTGTATTTTTTTGCATTGAAATCATACAGCCAGATATCACGGGCAATGGAAGAGGTGTGGTGTTTCCGCCATTCATTTTCATACCCCTTGATATTCTCATAGAGCATCTTATCGCCGGTGGCGGTAGTAGAGACCTGCAGGGCAGGGGTGGGCAGAAGCAGTGTAACTTTGCCTCCGGACACCGGTACCGTGTATAGTTCACTCATCAGGGATATGGGAAACTGTGCATTGGAAGCAAGATCCTGGCGGTAAGCCGAAAAGATCACATCTTTGTCGTTGGCTGTAAAACTCCAGGGAATCTCACGGTTTGAGTTGAAGGTCAGCCGCTTTGCTTCTCCACCATTGGCAGCCATCACGAAGAGATCGAAATTCCCGTTGCGGTCGGAGGCGAAGGCAATGCGTTTCCCATCGTGACTCCAAACCGGGGCATACTCATATGATTCAGTGAGGGTAAGGGGAGTTGCAGTACCCCCGTTGAAGGGCATCGACCAGATGTCGCCTTTATAGCAAAAGAGAATGGTTTTTCCATCGGGGGAAATAGCGGTATACCTCATCCACAGCGGGTTTTCCTGGCTGATAACCTGAAATGCCGATGAAATGAAAAGGAAAATGATGAAGAATTTTTTCATGGTGTAAGTATTTGTGTTCATAGACTCATAAATGATAACAGGGTTACAAAAGTAATGAATTGCATGTTACATAAAATGGGTTTTCATGGTCAGAGAGGCTGACAAGCGGACCAGATGCTTCCGGGTTTGGTAAAAACTGATTCCTGGTTTTTGCAGATCACATTTGGATTATCCCGTGACGATATTCTTCAGGATGAGATCTTGTTTGTGATGGGAACCATGGTCAATACTGCAAAAAGTTTTTCTGGAAATTTGAATATCTTTGTGATAATCAAAGATGCAGAATTTTTTACATCTGGGCAGGTGAAGAATAGTTTATTAAAACCGCTGTTATGAAAACCAGAATCTCTTCCGTGGCATTGCCGATACGGTAAACTCAGATCTGTTCCCTTTATTAATTAAGCGTATAGAGGACAATCCGTGAAAAAGAAAATGTTTTCCAACGATTCCTTGCAGAAATCGTAAGATTTAAATGAAAAATTTTTACTTCAAGTTCCTGTATCTACTGCTTTTTATCCTGTTGCAGGATGGGTTGTACAGCCAGGTGAACCACATGACGATTGCGGGGCTTGATTCGCTGAAGAAGCACCAGGTAACGGGAAGTCTTTTCTTTGGATTCGATTTCAGCCAGGATGCCCTGCAGTACCTTTACCTCTCGTTTACCGGATCGGGATTGTATGTTGACAGGCACAATACCTATGGACTATCCGCTGTGGTGAACCTCAGGGGAATGAAAGAGCGTTCCACCAGTAACAACGGGTATGTCATTATTCAATCCGACCTTTGGCGTCATCATTTCGACAGTTCAGTATGCAAGACCAATATTATTCATGCTGAACCCTTTGGGATGCTTCAATTCGATGAAAACCGCGGAATCTTTACACGTTTTCAGGTGGGAGTTTATGCAGTCCCAGCCATTATTTTCAAACCCCGTATTCACCTCTCTGCCGGTATTGGCATGCTGTATCAATTCGACAGGTATGACCTGCTTCCCCCCGACTATATCGACTGGTGGAGCAAAGCCGAAATGGATCAGATTTATTCAGCTATCTGTCAATTGAGTCCCGACACTGGATTTATGAATCGCCATGGTCCCAGGTTTTCTCTCTACCTGAGCATGGTCAGCTCTATCGGGAAAATAATTGATTGGAATATCTTTTTTTCTTACCAACAACCTTTTACATCAATTTTCAAGGGTACACCTTTATACAACATTTCTCCTGATTACCGCGCACCCTATCCCTGCATCACGATTGAATCCATATTGAAAATTAAAATTTTAAAATGGCTCTCCCTGAATGTACGTTATTACATGCAACACGACCGGAATCAACTCACTTACTATCTGCCATTTTACATGTACTCCATTACGACAGGATTCGGTCTCGATTTATGATTTGTTTTTCGAAAAGTAATACCTCCAATCGAAAACAAGGCGGAATCCAATGAACCAGGTGGTTTTTAACAAAGGTTTGGCAACATCAGGGGGAATCAATACTTTGGTCTTTCCGGGAATATCAATTCCTGCACTGATCTGTAACATAAGACCAGCGCTTTGTCTTGATGCAAATGTTCTGAAGGGTCTGTATTCTAAAATCGGGAAATCGATTTGTGTGGAATACATTGAAATAAGGATCTGATCCGTTGGATCATTTTCAGTATCGGGTATCAGAAACGTATCTGCGCCTCTTCCTGAGCCGAATACACAAACTCCAACTTCCCTTCCTATGATGAATTGGAACCTTCCGATGGGAGTTACCAATCCCGTTTGCCATGGGATTAGTCCGCCATTCCCCGCGGCCACCACCATCTTATCAAATGCTTCCTCGGAGGCCAATAAAAGAATCGGACCGACAATTAACAAATCGCCGGGTATTAAACAGAAGGGCAATCGCAGCCGGGCGTAAAAGGCATCCCTGCTGGGTAATGCATTTGTGAGGTAGCCGAAGTATTTAAGTTCTGGTTGATCATCCAATTTCATGGTTGATGAGCCATCCTGCCGCCAGCCCAGGTCAAGGAAAGCAAGTCCGTCACCCGACTCATTCAGAACGCCTTCCATTCCTAATCCGAAACGAATCCCAAAATCAAGGCTGGGTACAATACCGGGGATATTCTGAGATATACCAAACCCACCCATTAGAACATTAACCCGGGCTGCTGGTGCAATCCCGATGAACGGACCGATTTCAGAACGGAACCTCGGGAGTTCCCCCAACCCTGTGGCCAGTCCGGGAACCGGAGTGGTGATTAAAACCAGGTTAATCAGTTTTCCATATGTAGAATCTAACATACGCAATGGCATATAAGCAGCTTTGCTTACATTAAAAGTATCCGGAGAATTTACTTTGGATTCTTCGTCTACCAGCGGAGGATCATTCTTTCCGCTGGCAGCATCGAGCAGTTGTTCGAGGCTTAATTGAACAGTCCTGGCAGCCCTCTCGGCATCTTCTGGTCGAATATAGGCATCCCCCATTAACACCAGCCGCTCGCCATTCCAGGTAGTCACTTCCAAGCCCATTTCATTATAATAATCATGTGTGCCTTTACGCTGAGAAGCATTTCCCCATACACCTGCCACATGACCCGATGCAAAACTATCCTCCAGAAAATGCAGGGCGAAAGCTTCATCTGCAAGGGCCGACAAGGCAAGAGCAGAACGTTGTTCGGGGGTCAAAGTTTCAGTTGATAACCGGTATTGAGTTCACAGCCTACTTTAAAGCAAGTGGTAAAATAGACCTCTGCAGTGGTATTCACATCCGGTCGGGCAAGCATGAAGTGCCCGTTGTTAGCTCCAGCTCTGGAAACATATTCAGGATCGGCCCGCAGAAGTTTGATATCCGAGTCCCTTAACCTGCTGATGCGTTCGCTTCTGTTTTTGGAGTTGGCAATCCCGATTTTTAGATTGGCAGCAATATTGGCGACATTCATGATCCATCCTGTTTGCAAAATGTTGTGGAGCATGTTTTCAGAGGAGGTGGAATGGTCACCGCCGATAGCCGGCCACGCTGCATAATCCAGGTACTTCGGATGTACACTTTGAGTGACATCTGCGACAGATACATCCAGTCTCGATTCAAACCCCTTTCTCCCCCATACCCAGAGTTGGTCAAGAATTGCGCGATGAGCGGAATCCAACTTCTGAATAGCGAGCAACGTAATATCTCTGTGCTCCGGGTAAACCCAGGCATTGCTGGTTAAAGTCAGGTTAATAACAAATAACAAGATCAGCAGGATTGTTTTCATGGTGGTCAGGATATTTCAGATTGGCATAAAAATACAGTATTTGCAGGAAAAATATCAGGCTTTGCCAGGAAATCTTTCCCTGAGATATAAAATCTTTTTTTATTGCATAATGAAAATATATCTTTGGAAAAAAAAGTATGTTTTGGCGGTTGATGGTCGTTTTATGCTTAACTCCCCAGATTTTTTTCGGTCAATCCGAAATTTTTAGTGGTGTTCTTCGCGATCAGGATACCCGGATTCCCATTGCGAATGCGCATGTTAAGATCAGGAATTCAGACAAGGGTTCAGTTACCGGTTCCGATGGAACTTTTACCCTTTCTGTGGTATCGCTGCCGGTCATGCTCGATATTTCGTGTATGGGATATGAAACCCTTGTGTTGGAAGTAACGAAGATCCAGGGGACTCCGGTGGCGCTTTTCCTGAAACACAAAACCTATGACCTGAAATCGGTGACGATTTCCGATGCACCTGCCGTTGTGCTTTACAAGGATGAAGATTATTCGGTCATGGATTATGTGTTTCTGGATAAAAATCTGATGCTGCTGGTATTCCGGTATCAGTTAAAACGTTCGGAAATCGTGCTGATGAACCTGGATGGCGATACCCTTGTCGTTCGTCCTGTTCCTTATACACCACCTTCTGGTTTTTATAAAGATGTATTTTCGAATATCCATTACCTGACCAAAAATGATCAGGCGTTTCAGGCCTATTATCAACCTGCTCAAAACAGTTTGACCTTTCCTTATCAAACATCCTACGACACCATAAAACGGTATCTCGGGGGATTCAGGTTTCTGATCAACGATCGCCTGTATTTTCAGGAAAATTCCAATTACGGGTTCAGAACATTCATTGGATATTACAGCCGGAAAGAGGGCCGCAGGTATACCCGAAGAAGTGCTGACACGAAAGGGATGAAAGCTTTTTACAGCGATGCACACAACTATCGTACCACCCGGGTAAATCCGGAACCCATCGATGAAAATGATGTCGAAAGGGGAGTAGATGATGTGGCATTGGCCTACAAGCAGTTTTACAAGAAAAAAAGCTGTGGTGAATTATTCAGGATGAGCGATACCCTGATCGCGTTTTTTAATTACTGTGAAAACCGGATCGAACTTATGAATGCAGATGGAAGGCAGGTCAGGATGACTCCCATCGATTTCCACCTGGATCAATCGAAAGGATTGCTGGCGGCCGTTGCAACAACCATTGCCGGAAGCGATCAGTGGAAATGGACCCATGACCTGCTGCAGGATGAAGGGTATCATCATATTTATGCTGTTTTTTCAAACAATGGCTTTTTCAGGCTGAAAAAGATTGATCTGGAATCCGGTACTTTAGGCTATTCGGTTGATCTGCCTTATGCCTTTCCAGAAAACATAAAGATATTTATGGGCGAGGCCTATTTTCTTTACAGGGGTATCGGAGAACACGAAAAATGGAAATTGTTCAAGATCGCCCTTAAATAACATATCTAAAATTGGATGAAAGTTATTTTGAAGGCATTTCAAAAGTTTTTTCATCGACCTGAATGTTGAATTCGATGTTATCGAATTCTATCCGGTTAATCAGGTTTCCTCCGATACGGGTCTCGGAAACAAAGGGAAAAATAACCCCTCCAACAACTTTGTTATCCTTATAAAAGGTCTCCATTTCAATTTCCTGACCATTGGCAACGCGAAAGGATATCCTTTTGTGCATCAGGAAGTCTTTGGCATTGATCAGATAATATTCGATACCACCATCATTTTTGGTGAATTTGATTTTATAGACCGGAATGGAATCGGTAGTTTCCTGCCCGATCAATTCAGCTTTATGTCCTTTGGTCTGGTAGTTGAAAAGTGCGCCATCAAAATCAGCCCTGTTTTTCATGTCCTTTGCCCTTGCTTCAGGCATAACCTGCGGGGCTGAATTGCCGGTCCATGGAGCAATCATCCAGGCCTTTTGTCCATCGTATGCCTGTACGGCCGGTATATCCTGAACTTCAAAGTCCATTTTATATTTATCGGGACGCATTTTTGTGATCTTCACTGGCATGGCATCCTGTTGAACCAGGGTGCCTGTCATCACAATGGTTTTCATGTTTTGCAGCTTGTCAAAACCACTGGCCCGATAGTATTTTGCAAGAATTTCCTCCAGTTTCAGATCCTGTGACTGAATTCCTGAAGAGACTACCAATAACACCAAAACCAAACAGAATATCTTTTTCATATTTCCGGATTATTTATCGATGCTCATTATTTTTCTTTGATATCATATGCTAAAAGTGATTTGCCGTGCCGTACATACAGAATTCCCTTGTTGATGACGGGATGCGCGTAATGTGCCTTGGTACCTCTGGTGATTTTAAACGAGCTGATCAATTCCATCTTCGGCCCGTTGGGTTTAAAAAGACCCATCTGCCCCTTTTCATTGTAGAGATACAACCTTCCATCGGCAAAATTTGTAGTGCCTTTGTCAAATTTAACAGAATCCACAATTTTTCCTGTATTTGCATCCTGGGTGTACCAGTACCTGTTTCCATAACTGGCGGTATAAATGTTATCGTTCAGTTTAATGAATCCACCCATGGTATTGTCGCATAACCCGTTCTTCCATACTTCGGTGATTGCGGTGCCGTCGTCAGACAATTTTAATTTTACCGATCCGTTTCCATCGCCGGTGATGTAATAGATATAACCGTTTTCGAACAGGGGAGTATTGATGTGTGTATCTCCGTTACCATCCTGTTTATGAGACCATAAGAGGTTCCCGTCTTTTGTATCGATTCCCATCAAGGCATTTTTCGCAAAGGTCACGAGAATATTTCGTTGTGGTAATTTGATGAGCAGTGGGGAACAATAGGAGTTCATCTCTCCGAGTCCTTTGCTGATCCATTTGATCTTTCCGGTAAAGCGGTCCAGGGCGACCACATTGGTATCGGCATTTCCAGGCCCGCAAAACACATAATTTCCATCAACCAGTACCGATTCTGAAAATCCAAAGCGGGGAATCTGGCCATGAAAATCGTTCATCATGTCCACTGACCATTTTATTTTTCCGGTTTTGGCTTCAAGGCATGCTACCGTCCCCCACCCGGCGTTCAGATAAATGAGATCGTTCACCACGGTGGGCGTTGTGCGTGATCCGGGGTAACTCAGGATCCATTCCTTCCCGATTTTTGATTTCCACAGAAATTTTCCGGAAAGATCAAGGGCAAAAAGGTAACTCACGGTATCAATTTCTCCGTTCACGTAGATTGTGGTTGAAGTGATCACCGGTGAGCCATACCCATTCCCAAGTCCATCAAATTCCCATAACAGTTTCGGACCTTCGGCCGGCCAGCTTTTCAACAGGTTGGATTCGTGATAAAAACCACTGCGATCCGCGCCGCGCCATTGCAATACTTCCTGGGCGGAGATATGGAAAGAGATCAACAGGCAGAATGCGAAAAAAGAAAATAGCCTACTTTTCATGAGGTTCATTTTAAAATTAGCCGCAAAACTAACCCGAAGGGGAGCAGAATAAAAAATATTTCGATGAACCAATCAATAATGCCGATATTCTGTGTAAACAGAAGAGGTATGAATTTCGTCAGGGAAATCCATTCGTTTTTCCCGGGTACTCCTTTTTCCCTGCATTCACTGATCCTTTCGTGAATGGGTTTATTTCCTCTCCTTCATCTTTAGCTGAATGCTATCCAGATCGCCTTCGAGTTCCTTCATGGTTTTATCCCATTCATCGAGGAATTCTGTTTTCCATTCCTTTTCTCCATAAACAAAAGTGAACCGTACCTCTTTATCTGAAGGTTTTGGCGTGGGACTCACCAACCAGAAATAGATGGTCTGGGGCCTGAACATGAAGGCCTCCAGGGTTATGGTGGTGTCGGACAGCTGTTGGGAAAAAATCTCTTTTACCCCATTTTCATAAATCAGGAGATAGTTGCCAGCGGGACCAGCAGGCTTATGCCAGGCAAAACGGATGGAATCTGAAGAGATGACGGAAGAATCTTCGGGGAGGATCATCTCTGTCTTCTCAAATTCTGTCCGGCTGCGGTAAACAGCTCCTTTTATGACCATGGCGGTCTGGGGCTCCTCCTTTTCCATGATGGATTGCGCCACATATTTCATGTATTCTTTCGTGAGGGAGGTTTGATTCTTCTGACAAAGGGAATGAATATCGCCAAAGGATAATTTTCCAGGACTCGCCAAACGAAGCGCTTTATCATTTCCGCTAAGCAGGATCACGGAAGCCTCTGTTCCGATAACCAGTTGGGTGCCCTCCTCGAGTTTCATGTTTTTCCGGGGAGTTCCCTTCGAAATACCTTTAATGAAAGTAACATTCCCTTTGGTGTGATAAATGATAAAATCATCGCATTGGGCGATGGAGGTCAATTGAAAAAAACCCAGGATAGCGACAAGGAGTAAAATTCGTTTCATGGAAGATTATTTTGGTAAAAAAATGCTGTTGATTTTTATATGGCGGCCGATGATCATCAGCGACCTTTCATAATACGTTTTAAAAGTAGGGAAAAGCAGAATGGGCGCCAGGAAGTACCCCGAATGAATTTCGTAATGATAATATTGATAAAGAAGGAAGAATAAATAAATGATCAGGACATTAAAAAAGAGGAGAAAAACAGGGAAAACAACTTCGAACAACCAAGGTTTGCGTGCTTTAAACCATGTAATGAAAAAAATATAGAAATAGCATACCATGAATGAGATTAAAATGGTCAGCCAAACCGGCATGGTGTTGATATAGTTTTCCGAAAGGATCATACTGGCAATGTTGGCATGGATTACAACCCCGTACATATCGGGTCTGGATCGGCCGCTGATCTCAGGATTCATCGGGGTGTAATAAATGTCCTCCAGATCGGGAGGATGTTGAAACGATTCACCGATATATCCCATCAGGACAATTTTGTTTTTCAGGATATTCAGATCGGTAAGAGAATCAAATATGTCCACCACATCAAAACCGATGAAGGCATCCCGGTTGCCGATGTAACGGATGATTTCCCGGTCATTTTTCCGGTTGACCAGTTTCCTGAAAGCATCAGGATTATAGACCCTGGCAAGTTGGACAGCCATGGCATATAGCGTATCCCCCTTGTAAACCTCAATGGGGCTGAATTTTCGCACGGTCGAAGCAGTGGGATTGGCGCCGCCCAGGTTGACAAAACCTTTCAGGCGGCTGTTGAAAAAGGGGTTGGAGGTTTCAAGTGAATCAAATTCTCCGGAAATTTCATTTTCCCCCGTAAGAAAACAGGCCATCACGACCTTATTGCCTTCGAGAAATTGGTAGCGAAGGTGACCATCAATTGCCGAATCACGCCGTTGAGCAAAAAAACCGTCAAACCCGATGATCTTTGGATGATGTTCCTTGATGATCCTGAGTTGTTCGGTAATTTGCGAACGGTTGAGGTGTCCGATATTCACCAGGACAATATTGGTATCGATGGTTTCCTGGTTTGTATTCAATTTTGAATAGAGCAGGTCACTGAAGTTAAAATCGGCTAGCGCTTTACTGATCGGATTTAAAAAAGAAAGGTTAAATGTGATCAGCCCCAGCAGGAAAACCGAGATAAAAAGAAAAAGTGTCGCAAAAAAGAAATCGGTTTTAAACCATTTATATGACCATACCGGAACAAATTTCATCTTTCATGATTTTAAATAATCCACCAAATTATAAAAAACAATTCAATTTACGTGCAAGGATATCTCATTATCGTGATACCTCCATTTTGAATTGTGTAAAAAACTCATACATGTGTCCAAAAATTGGACATATTTTTTCCGATCGATAAAATGTAAATAATTGAAGATCAATATTTAAAATTTTTGGCATGATATTTGCATACGTTATTTCCATCAGCATTACGGGAAAAACCTGAAATATACGTCTCCGTAGTGTTCAACCGACAGTTAAATGGAAAAATAATTCACTCGATATGCTAATCACAAAACAACAATTGGCCCGTATCATCGACCCTGTTTGCTACGATGAAAAACGACTTGTGTCCATCACCATGGCGCTGAATGAAACCTTTAAAATGTTTGAAATTGACACCCCTTTAAGGATTTGCCATTTTTT
>Ga0247842_10005448_pt1 | contig 15090 bp, 15 predicted proteins | sample LaCruzMarch2015__3_FD_192411 | JGI IMG/M metagenome (GOLD analysis project Ga0247842, IMG submission 192411) | Freshwater microbial communities from meromictic Lake La Cruz, Castile-La Mancha, Spain - LaCruzMarch2015_19m | ecosystem: Environmental > Aquatic > Freshwater > Lake | place: Spain...
CATTTGGAGAAATTTAGAAAAATTACGTTGGCAGATGGTCAGATATTTGTCACCGAAATGACAAAAAAACAGAGAGAAATCATTCAGGCTCTAAACTTGTGCGCCTGAACTTTCGGGAGGTTAGGTACGCGATGCATATGGCATCTCACCTGGGGATTTGGTCACGATTATGATTGTGGTAGAAGAGAAAACAGAAAAGAAGAGTGAAGGCATAAAACCCTTGCAAGGCACCTGAAAAGCTAAGTGGAGGAGGCCAGGGCATCCTGGCGCGCCGGTTTCCAGTGGAAAAAGAATAAAAGAAAGGTCGATAAAAATACACGTATATTCAACTCTCTTGCCTAATTAATGAAAGTTTTGACTATAAAGACAGAAATACGTATATACCTTGAAAGAATAGCATAATGACATGAAAGAAATACCGACCACGCTAAAAGTGGACTCGATCGGGAGGGTGATGCTTCCAAAAAGCATACGCGATGCATATGGCATCTCACCTGGGGATTTGGTCACGATTATGATTGTGGTAGAAGAGAAAACAGAAAAGAAGAGTGAAGGCATAAAACCCTTGCAAGGCACCTGAAAAGCTAAGTGGAGGAGGCCAGGGCATCCTGGCGCGCCGGTTTCCAGTGGAAAAAGAATAAAAGAAATGTCAATAAAAATGGATTAAGTGATGCCTTGGCGCATCCATTTCTCATAGACTGCCAGGCCATCATTCTCATATTAGCACAAAAGGCCCTTCTGCAGTAGGCCAAAATTCCTTTAACCAATCAGGCCCCTCGTCCTGAATCCTATTCCAAATTACTTTTACTGATTCTTCGTCACCACCGATTAGCCACCCATTTTTATCATGAATGGAAGCCATGATTTTAAGCCTCCTGGGCCATTAGCATTAAATCAACTTGATCTTGCATATTCAAGTCCTCACTTTTCCCTGGCCGAAAAAGATAATCTTCCAGCTTACTTGCTCTGTGGTGTCGCAGGCCTCCATTAGTTCAGCCTCTGGGATATCTGCCTCTCTGGCATCCTTCAAGGTCACTTTGGCGATCCTTGCGAAGACCTCCGGCCACCTGGCCTGGAAGCGCTCTGAGACTATAACCGCCCGGCTCACTACCTTCCGCTTTCTCTCGTAGTCGCCTGCCCGGCCTACGTTCTCCTTATCGAGCTGCCAGAGGAGATTTCTTAGAAGGGCCTCCTCAGCCTTCAAGGCTTTTCTCTGTCTGGCGATTCTCTCCTGTACCTCGAAAGCCTCTTGCAGGACTGCTGCTGCACCTTTTGCATCCATTTTAATCTACCTCAAAAATATTTAAGCGGTTGCTGTTGCTCCTGCTTCTGCTTTTATGACTTTCTGACCACTTAATATGAACTCCACCGCGGCTCGGGCTTGCTTGCCGGCCTGCATGACGATTTTTGTATCTCCTTTGAATACCTTGAGCCAGCTCTGCACATATGCTGCTTGGTTCTCAAAAGTCTCCGGGCTGTCTAATGCACACATTCGGCATAGGAAAGCCGCGCCCATTTCTGCCGTCAGCTCCTCCAGGCTCCTATATTCCTTTTCCTGCCGGTATTCGATTATTTCCCTTCTTTCTAATCGCCCTCTCCCGCCCGTCCAATGCGTCAGTTCATGAAATGCTGCCGAATAATACTCTCCAGAACTCTCGAATTGATCTATATTTGGCAGATAGATGGAATCATCGCCCGGCCTGAAGAAGGCTGCAGCTTCATGATACTTTATCTCTGGCCCCCTCCTGTGCATGAGTTCCTCCGCTTGTGGAATTGTTGCGTTATCTCTGCCTGCCGGCACCTTTTCCGGCAATCCTCTTGTTTGCTCCCAATTAAAGACCGTATAATATTTCAGGAACCTTCTGAAAGATACCTCTATCGTGCCGTCTGCTTTCTGTTTTTCTTGGGCCATGCTATCTACAAATACGATAGGGCTTCCCTTCTCTCCGGCCCGGACGCTGCCGCCCAATTTCTGGGCCTGGCGGAATGTGAGCCAATAGGGGCTTTCATAGGTATCCTGGAGGATCAGAGCATTGATACCTTGGTACTCTTTATTGGTCTGGTAGCTGGTCGGTCCGTTGCTTGACCAGGTGCGCCGCCATGGGACCACACCCTTTTCGAGCTGTGCTATTATTCGCCCAGTCACAACAGAAAAAATATCCTTCATTGGTCGCACCTCCTGAGCTCTAGATCCTGCAATTCAAAGCCCAGGGTTGCAACAACATGCTCCAATTCAGCCAGAGATAGCTCTCTGGCCTCTGTTATTATTTCCGCAGGAGTCATCTTAAGCCGCCTCCCTGGCCTTTTGCTCTGATGGCAATAGATCGAAGGGCTTGAAAGATGGGAGCCTGGGCCGGATGCTATCGCACTCTTCTCGTGGCCTGGCGAGCCTGCGCGGGCCATCTCTTACCTCATCGAGAATTCTGGCATTATCCCTGGCTTCCTCTGGGAAGGCAAGGGTATGATGCCTGCACTTGCCCACACCGTATTTTTGCTGTGAGTAGTGCCAGCCCTTGCAGGTGCAGCTATTCGGAGTTACCCTGTAGTATGAATCCCCTTTAGAGCTGAGCACAAGGCTCATGGCCTGGAGTCTTTCCGGCAGGTCCACCTTTTGAGTATCGATCTCAGTATGCCGGCCGGTTATGATCTCTATCATCTCCCGGACCGTCTGAGGCTTGAATTTCCCGAAGTCTTCATTTTTCGGCTTGATGATGATTCGCGCCTTATGCCTCTCGGCCTCTTCTCTTGCTGCCTTCTCGGCCTGTGCTCTTTGCTTTGCTCTGACCCTCTCGAGTATATCCTCTGCGTATGTTGTGTTCATTATTTTCAATCCTCCCTAGTTCTACACTAATATTATATACTCTTCCCTTCTATTTAATACTTTTCCCTAATTGCTCAAAGTTTTAACTATAAAGAGATAAAACCGTATAATAATGCCTTATTTTGCCCTGAGGTCGTTGTTACGCGCGAGGATATTCGTATAAATATTTCTCGTCGATTGCCTTTGTTTATAGCTTAGAACATCGGCAGGAGTCGGGGCCAGACCCGCCTTCCTTGGCCGCCGAAATATGTCTATGACATTCTGCCAAGGACTGCAAGAGATGTAATAGAATTAATCTGGCCAGGAGGGCCAAGAGAGCCGGCCCCGGCCCGGAGGGCGTGAATGCGAAGCATTATCTTAAGATCCTGAGCCCCCCGTTGTCCTCTCAGCGAAGCGTAAGGAGGCTGCATATTCTCCCAGGGTCACAGAGAAGAGGCGGCGGCAGGCCCTTGGCCCCTCAGCATTATCTTTGAGTCCTTTCGCCCCAGCGGGCTTGTCCAAGGCTCGCCGGAGAACGGATCGGCAGCCGGGCTGATCATGGCTGCGCCGCCGCAGCGGGAAGCCCGAAGGGCCGAAGCCTTGATCTGCCCGGATGACGAGCAGAGGCGAGCCTTGGTGCCCGCTGGGGTGGACCAAGACGATAATGCTGAGGTCCTTGGGGCCAAAGCCGGCTTACTCGCCGGTCCGACCCTGGAGGATTACTGAGCCGCAAGAAGTTCATGCCCCCTAGAAGGAAGCCAGCAATTCCAAGCCCTGCAGGTTTCTGCCTCTCCTGAATCTCCCGCCCGGAATCGTCCCCGTCTCCAAGCATTCCCGGCGTTGAGGGAGCCACGTCGCAGTAGCGCGCGCACATCCGCGCGGTTCCTTAGAAGAAGATCAACTAAATTTAGATATTTAAAGCATCTATGATTTCTTGTGCTCCATCTAGGGCGCTCTTAGCCAATAAATTTAGATTAGTAAGAATTCTTGGTTTGTCATCATAATCGCAAGTATTGCGCCATATTCGTAATTCGTCTAAATTATCAGAAATACCAGATAATGAAGGGTTGCTTGTTTCGAACACTCTATACCATGATATTAGATTCCCGTGATCTTCGCCCCTTCCTTTTGGATCAAATCCCAATTTAATGCTGGCATAATTGCGCGCGAGGCAAAATGCGGCATAATATGCCCTGCTAACGGCAGCTCTTCTCGCAGCTTCCTCGGAATAAACTACCTCATTATTTCCTTGAAGGAATTGGGCCAAAATTAGGTATTCCTTCCAATCAAAACTCATATTGATTACCCAGGCAAATGAAAATCGGTCGTTAGTAAAAAATTCCCAACATTTTTTGGGAATTTTTGCCGATATCCTCGTCTAATTTCCTTAATCACGTTCATGATATTTTCACTATATTCATATTGTCTTATATATAAGATTAAACTTTCGTAAAGCGTTTCCTTATCGTGGTACATCTCTAAAGACAATTGTATATCGGAGTTAAAATGGTCGTAGACCTTTTGGACGACATATTCTAATAATTCCACCAATTCGGGATAGCGGTATAGGTAATCTCTCACTTTAAATGGAGAGATTACCGTTGCATTTAGAAACCGAAAATGCCTTAGAATACCTTCTATTGGGCCAGAAATGGTGCCCCCCGTTGACGAAGATGCTTCCTCTTGAGTGGAATCGTATTCTGGCTCCAAATTAATTACCTCATATCGTGGGGTATCTGAATTAGATAAGTACGAATCGGGCCAATAGACTTCGCTTATAAGTGACGAGCCTTCATCCTCAATAAGTCTAATCACAGGGAGAGGACGAGACATTAGCGATGCCATTTATTCCTTCGCCTCTTCAAATATCTCTCTTAATGGAGGCAAAATACATCCTTCGAAAAGCGTCTCGATCTCTGTATGTGCGTTTTCTACCCATTCCACTGACTTATCAATGGGGATGCTTCGTGGCTTTGCCAGAAAATAATCTATGCTCAAAAGGAATGACAATGAATCCTTATTCTCTGGGGCGGCATCTCTCAATTCAACCTTGCAAAGATCTCGCCCATCATAATATGGAAAAATGCAGCCTACTATGAAATCACCATGTGATTGAGGCAACTTTGGACCACAATACGGTCTAAATTCGAAGTAATTTTCTAGAATTACTTTATTCTGTTCCATTGGGATATTTATCCTATTGATATAGCGCAGGCCAATTCGTTGACATCCTTTAGGCTCGACTCTCCCACTTAATTTCTCGAAAGCATAGGCTATTTGAGATTTAAAACTGGCCCATGTATTATAAGGCTTCAGTCTACTTGTCGATAAAATCCGTGGCCCAATTTGGATGAGCGACCTTTTATCCTCTTTATAGAAAACCGCAATATCTGATTTTTTTATTTGGCTTTTCATCTTATTTGATTCTGCAGTTAGTGGAGAAATGCTAATTTCTTGAGTCGTGCGCTGTTCTTTATGAGGGTATTCTGTTTTAACATCTTCAAAAATCAAGCCAGGCACAGTTATATCCCAATTGGTATCCTCGGTGAACCTGAATTCGCATATAGATTCAATTATTGGAGAATTATTATATTTCGCCATCTATAGCCCTCGTGTGCCTGATTGGTTATCATACAATAGTCCTATAATGTTTTCCATTATATCTAATGACACCCTCGAACTCTTATATCCATCTTTGCTATATGAATTTTTTGTAAAGATTGGACGCGACCCAAACATCAATTTATCATGATTCATCATTGCCATCGCAGCGCGCAAATCGCCTTAAAAGGCCAATGAGTCCAATATCACCCGCCCCCTGAAAGGCATCTCTTCCCTGCCTGCATGGCACCCGGGTATCTGCTGCCTGTCCCTGTGCCCCCGGATCTCTCCCGGCTGCCGGCCTGCTGCGCGCCCTGATGTCCAGGTCTCCTTACTTTTGCCAAAAAATATATATTCATTAAGCTTAAGGTTAGGTGTATGGAGACAAAATCTGGTACGGGAAAGAATAAGTTGTATCCTGTAGTCGATGATGAGGCAAAAAGGAATCTGGTTATGTTCCAGGCAAAAGAGAGTCTTAGGACTCGTGATGATGCTGTCGAAATGATCCTACACAAGCTCCCAGCATGGGAGGCCCAGGAAGATCTGATAAAGAAACTAGAGGCAGACCTTGAAGAGGCAAAGAAACTGAATGAAGAGCTACGAGATCAGGTAAAGTCTAGCTGAATTCGGATATGTTCAATCCCTCGCGAATATCAGTGAGGATTGGATAACTGGTAAAAGGGATTTGTCCCTGGAGCAGTGAGCTGAATCGGGATACAGGGGCACTGCGAATTTACAGCAATCAAGGGACGCTAATTCCAGCGCGGGCGTGTAGAGCAGGATGGGGGCCTCCCTGGAGGTCTGCTTGAGGGCCTGGGCCAGGTACTCCATAATTTCTCAGGCATCCTTGTAGAGCTGCGGATCATGCTCCACTATCATGAATCTGTGGTGATTCTCCTCCAGAATGGTCATGAGCGACGCGCCCAAAAGGGGCTGCAGTTTGACTCAATTCACCTGGAACTGATCCCTTCTTGAAGGATTTGGCCAGAAATGCCGACTGGCTATTCTACTTTGAAGAAGGGCCGAGTACCAAGAGTGTTGCTAACGCTTATTAATCATAAAGGGATTATCGCTGATCGTGGATCTAGCGAACTAGCCAAGCAGACCTGGAGATTGATTCATGACACTCATAACCATTCGCCAGACCGGAAGCATAAATGACAGCCCAAATGCTACTTTGAGCTTCAACTATGTCGGACAATATGTTATCACCATCAATAATCCTTTTTCAGCTGCAGAAGAGGAACGCCTTGAGTGGTACTTCGAAAGGTACCTAAAGTTTCCCTTTATAGAGAGCGTTAAGGCTGACCAGGCACGAGAGAGTATCAAGGGCTATGGTCGGACCCTTTTCGAACAGGTATTCGGCGATCGTGAAGCTCGCGCAAAGTATTCAACGGCCTCGCAAGAAGGTTTAGAGAACCTTTGCGTGGAGATAATAGGCTCACCAGAGTTTTTCCATTTGCTGCATTGGGAGGCTTTAAACGATCCAAACAAAGGGCCAATTGCACTGGAAGTGCCCCTCGTCAGGAATACATTAAAGCCGCGTTTCATCGAGGCAAAAGCCCAGAGTTCACCAACAATCAGACTTCTTATTGTGACAGCTCGACCCAATGGAAGATCGGACATAGGTTATCGAACAGTATCTCGGCCGCTAGTAGAGAGCATGAGACGGGCTGCCATAACCGTAAAAATTGATATACTAAGGCCTGGGACTTATGAGGCCCTTATTAGGCAACTAGAGGATGTGCGAAATCTTCATGGCAAAGGCTATTACCACATAATCCACTTTGACCTGCATGGAACCCTGGCGACATACCAGCAAATGAATGATCGCATGCTAGCAGGATTATATTTCTTCCACTCCCGATATGAACGCCCAGATTGTCAACCTTATGAAGGTCGCAAAGCGTTCCTGCTCTTTGAAACAACCGAGCTCGGACAGGCTGATCCGGCTGAGGCTCAGGAGATTGCAGAACTGCTCCAAAAACACAGCATTCCTATTGCCATTCTCAATGCCTGCCAATCTGGTAAGCAGACCGAAGATTCCGAATCCACGCTTGGTAGCAGGCTGCTCGAGGCCGGTGTGCAGACGGTGGTAGCCATGAGCTACTCAGTTACAATCGAAGCTGCGGCTCTCATGATGACTGAACTTTATAGACAACTATTCAATGGTACGGATTTACCAGGGGCCTTGTGCCACGCCCGCAAGGCGCTTCACGACAATAAGAATCGCAAAGCATACTATGATCAGACAATCGAGTTGGAAGACTGGATGCTGCCCGTGATCTATCAGAATGATGAAGTGCAGAATGAGCCACCCTTTAAACTTCGTCCTTTCACGTCAGTAGAGGAAATAGAGTACAGAATGGCACAGAGCAAACGTTACCAGGCACCAATGCCAACCTATGGGTTTTTTGGCCGCGATTTAGATATCCTGGAAATAGAGAGAAAGCTGCTCATACCGAGCGAAGACATGAAGCGCAACCTCCTGCTTCTTCAAGGAATGGGTGGATCAGGCAAAACTACGCTTCTTAAGCACCTAATGGAGTGGTGGCAGACCACCGGGTTCGTGCAGGAAGTGTTCTATTTCGGTTATGACGAACGCGCCTGGAACCTCGAACAAATAATGAACAAGATAGCTCAGAATGTGTTGGCCGACAGGATCGACGCATTCCGGGCTCTTGACCTGGCATCTCAACAGAAGGTGCTAGGTAAAGAGATGCGCAGCCAACGACACCTACTGGTGATGGACAATATGGAGTCCATCACAGGATCGAGCATGGCTATAAGGAATACCCTGAGCAATGAGGAACAACAGGAGCTGAAGGAGTTCCTAGCTGAGCTACTTGGTGGCGATACAATGGTGCTGCTTGGATCAAGGAGCAATGAGGAATGGCTGGCTGAAGGTTACGGAGCGCCGCTACGCAAAAGAGACGTGTATAACCTGCCTGGGCTGGATGAACAAGCCGCATGTGATCTTGCCGAGAGGGTGCTGGAGCGGAACGTAGAGGACCCTATGAAAAGGGAAAGCTACCGCCGGAGTACTGAGTTTCAGAAACTTATGGATATCCTTGATGGATATCCATTACCCATTCAGGTAGTTCTGGCCAACCTGGCTCATCAAGAGCCCGCAGGCGTGCTAAAAGCCTTGATAACGGGAGAAGCGATAGAGGACTCAAAGATAAAAGACAAGACAGAGAGCATTATTCTGTGTATCGAATATTCTCATAGCAACCTTGAACCAGATGACCAAAAGCTATTGCTTTGTTTGGCGCTATTCTCGGGAGTCGTCGTTGAGGCCCTCATGAAACATTATATCGAACGCCTCAAAGCTCAACCTGCACTGACCAGCTTGCCCTTCGACCGCTGGATAGAGGTATTGAAAGAAGCTCAGAAGTGGGGGCTGATAACACGAGATAAAACTCGCGGGATTCTTCGACTCCAGCCCGTTTTGCCTTATTTCCTGTGTGCTAAGCTCAATCTGGAGCCAGATATCCGACAAGCCGTGGAAACTGCTTTCCGTAATCATTATTGCGACGTAGGGGCTGTGCTGACAGAGATGATGCAATCCGATCTGACCAAGGAAAAACAGGATGGCCAGAAGTTGACTTCGACCGAATACGAAAATCTTTGCCAGGCTCTTGAACTAGATATAAAAGCCCATGACTCGATTCTATTCCCTTTTAGTGCCCTGTCTAATTATCTGGACGCCACCCACGATCAGAAAAAAGCATTGATGATGGGCCAGAAGGTTCAGGCTGGGCTAGAAGAGTATCCACCGGAGATTCTGAAAGGTCAGATCGGAGTCGAGCTTGTAGGTGTATTAGACTATATCGCTAAGTGTTATTTGCAGCTCGAAATGCTAACAGAGGCAGAAACAACCTACAAGAGGGCTCTAGAGCTGAACGAACAAAATATTGTTTTTGACAATAAGACTAAAGCAGTTACAAAAGCGGGAATATGCTTTCAGTTGGGCATCGTGGCCCAAGAGCAACGGCATTGGGAAGAGGCAGAAAAATGCTACAATAAGGCGCAGGAGATCTTCATTGAATTCGGCGAACACTTATCTCAAGCCGGGACTTACCACCAGTTGGGCATTTTAGCCCAGAGGCAGCGACATTGGGAAGACGCTGAATATAATTACAAAGCAGCACTCAGGATATTTATCAGGCTTGCTGAGCGATCGTCTCAAGCCAGTACTTACTTCCAGATGGGTGTTTTAGCTGGAGAACAACAAAAATGGAATACAGCCATAGGACATTACACGAGTGCACTCAATATATACTTAGAGTCAAATAATCGATATAATCAAGCCAATGTCTACCATCAGATGGGCATCGTAATGCTCGAACAAAAACAGTGGACGGAGGCAAAAAATTATTATGAAAAAGCACTTAAGATCTCCATCGAATTAAAGGATCGAGCATTTCAAGCCAATATCTATCACAACTTAGGCAGAGTGGCCGAAGGGCAAGAGCAATGGGATCAAGCTAAAGCATACTATCTAAAATCACTTCAAATAAAAATAGAGTTAGGCGATCGTTATTCTCAGGCTAATACCTATAACAACCTGGGTGTAGTGTGCCAGATACAGGAACTATGGAAGCAGGCTAACGACTACTACATGAAGGCACTCGAGATTTTTGTAGAATTCAGAGATGACTATAACATCAAGAGCACTCTGACTAATATAGCTAAGTTACTGCACGCTACGCATGACAGCGAAATACCTACAGCTGTTGCATCGATCATTGGAATTACTAGAGAAGAAGCGGAGCAATTGCTGAAAGAATAGATATCTTGAGGAATGATACCCCGGTCAGCTCCCGCACCCGGTTCTCCCGCTCGCTACTCTGCCGGATCGGTCTTCTAGTAGGCATTATACCAGAACCGCTGGCCTTCTTCTCTTTGCCTGCGCTCCAGAGCCACAAAGCCCCATCTTGCCAGAGCCCTCAAAGAACTGGACAGTCGTCTCTCTGCGCGAATCCAATCGACATAGGCGGTGATGTCCAGGCCCATTTCATTGGCGATCTCCTTCAGAGATTTGGCATCATCTTTGCTATCGGGAAGCACTGCCAGAATGGCCGCCTGGTTCATGGCATCCCCCTTAATCTGCTCGATGCGATGGTAATTCTCCCTCCCGGTGTGCGCTCAAAGCTTAGCCCCAAGATAAAATGATCACGATATTGCAAAACATTGGGCATACGTTATATTTAATATTTATTGATAAGATGATGGTTCAGATATATTACCAGAACGAAAAAGGTAAAATGCGATGGCATTGAAGGACCGGGCGGAGCTGCGAGAACCATGACTGAGCAAAATCGCAAGTACGTAACCAAGGAGATCGGCAAGCTCCTTTCCGAGATCTGGCGGATCAAGGGGCTGGCTGAGCAGGAGTACGGGCCAAAGCCTCCGATCACCAAGAAGCTCGCCAGCATGCATGCAGATGCTCAGGCGCTGCTACAGGGAAAACAAGGTTGATATCATTTCAGTGTGCAATGACGATCTGAGCTTTTTACCGAGGGAAATATTATGGCCGAGAAAGAGATGAGAAACTTCGCCCTGCGGGACGAGAACGGCAATGAGATAGGAGTTTTCACGGGCAAAGCGCCTCGCCAGGCGGCCCTGAAGGCGGCCAACCGAGGACACACGGACATAAAACTCCGCGAGCGAGGCACGAAGAAGCTGCACATATTCACAGGCGAGAGGGTGCAGGTGGACAAGCCCAAAGGCGCGCCGGCCTGGATGCCTGACAAGATCTGGAAGCCCGTGGTCAAGAAAGTAGGCACCGAGACGCTGGAAGAGCTTTGAAGGCTCACTCCAGCACAGTCCTAGCATGAAGGGGCACAAATCAAGCCAAAGGCGAGAGGGCGGGCAAGAGGCCCCATGAAAAGGGTTCCGGTAATTCGGGCGCTGTGTGAAATTCCAGCGCTTATGCCGCCTTCGAGCCAGTCTTATTAAAGTCGAGCTTCGAGCAGGGTCAGGCCATCACTTCGCGGTGATTGGCTCCTCCTAAAAGGGCGCTATGGATCGGCGCTGGCCCGCCTGGGACTTGATATCTTATTCTCTTTGGTCATTTCTTCTTGGTGGAGATGATCTTTTCTAAACTTGAAGCGAAAGCCTTTTATCTCGGCAATTGACGTATAGTGTATTGGCGAAAGTCGATGACCATCTTTCCCTCCTACATCCAATTGACTTTTGCCTCCCTCCTTCTTATCCATATTCATGAGATCCTACAGCGTCCGGTTTCATTCATGCTCCGCTTCCTCAAAGAAAGACTTATAGCCTGACTCGTCCCTATTCTCTCCAGAACGCCAGCCATTAGGAGGAGAGAGGCAAAAGTCGGAGATATGTGGCTTGAGGACTGGCCAGGCCCGCAGCTCCATTTATCTCATTCAGCATAATCGATTTTATGGGCTCATTGCTATGCTCTTCTGAAATAGTTCTATGGCATTTCCATAAAATCATTTAAAAATGCCGTAGAACTAATTGCAAGTTGTACGCACCGGCTTGTACAACCAGCACAGCATGATGAAAACAACTCAAAAGCTCTTTGGGCTAAGTCCTCATTCCACACACTACAGAATAGAGCACAATTCTACTTGTTCGATCTCCTCATATCGGTCTATTCAGGCCAAAGATAACGGTTCTTGTAAGGGCCTTTTACGCAGCGCACCATAATGCCTTTGCAGGTCTGAAATGTATTTATAAAATACTTGGCAAGCTAGGCCAACACCCGAAATTAAAGGACCAAGCTTGCAAGTTACACATACCCCTTGGAACTTATATAGATATCACACATTCCCATTGGAATCCGTCTTGATCAGCCAGACATCAGATTCCCCTGCGCCAGTGGAATAGGAATATGTGTGGCCCGTAATAATGTATCCTCCATCGCTCGTTTGCTGGACTGAATTACCTATATCGTCATTTGATCCGCCAAAGGTTCTGTCCCAAAGTTTATTTCCCTGTGAATCTGTCTTGATCAGCCAGACATCGGTTTCCCCGGCGCCAGAGGAAGATGTGTAGCCCGTAATAATGTATCCACCATCGCTCGTTTGCTGGACTGAATTACCTATATCGCCATTTGATCCGCCAAAGGTTCTGTCCCAAAGTTTATTTCCCTGTGAATCTGTCTTGATCAGCCAGACATTGGTTTCCCCGGCGCCAGAGGAAGATGTGTAGCCCGTAATAATGTATCCTCCATCGCTCGTTTGCTGGACTGAATTACCTATATCGCCATTTGATCCGCCAAAGGTTCTGTCCCAAAGTTTATTTCCCTGTGAATCTGTCTTGATCAGCAAGACATCGGTTTCCCCAGCGCTAGAGGAAGATGTGTAGCCCGTAATAATGTATCCACCATCGCTCGTTTGCTGGACAGATTCGCCTTCTCCGCCATTTGATCCGCCAAAGGTTCTGTCCCAAAGTTTATTGCCCTGTGAATCTGTCTTGATCAACCAGATATACCTGTTTCCAGAGACTGTTTTCGTACCTGCCACGATATAACCGCCATCTGTGGTCTGCTGGACCGACCTCCCGAAATTATAATTAAATCCCCCGAAGGTCTTATCCCAAAGTTTATTGCCCTGCGAATCGGTCTTGATCAGCAAGACATCGGTTCCCGCGGCGCCAGAGGGATATGTGTGGCCCGTAATAATGTATCCTCCATCGCTCGTTTGCTGGACTGAACTACCATAATCATAATTTGATCCTCCGAAGGTCTTATCCCAAAGCGTGTTGCCTTGTGAATCTGTTTTGATCAGCCATGCATCGTATCCCCCGGCACCGTAGGAACAAGTATAACCTGAAATGATATAATCATCATCGGTCTGCTGGACTGAAGTACCATAATCCTTACAAGATCCGCCAAAAGTCTTGGTCCATCCTCCTGCAGCGTTCGCTTGAATTGCATTTGATGTATTAGTGGGATTTAGCTGGAAAGCATTATCTTTCGTCTTACTATCAAATTCGCCTTCCATGAGGTCGGTATCGTAATTCTTGTCGTCCCAAAGAGCCACTTTTGCATTATAAGCTCCTTCCGGAGCCATTTCAGGAGGCTGCCATTGCAGTTGTATAGAGCCACTTTCTCCTGGTTGAATGGTCGCGGTTTGCTGGGCTGGTGCATCCCACCACTTACCTGAGGTATCCTGGACGGAAAGACCTACCCAAAAAGAATAAGGTTCCGATCCCCGGTTCATAAAATCAACATCTACCGGGACCAGGTCTGTATGATCGTAAGCATCTTTTATGGGCCATATAACGTCGGTTATTTTGCTAAAAGATATTGTTTCTTCTATTTTTGCGTATTTAAAATCTTGATAATCCAATTGGTTTGATCCTAGATCGAATTTAACAACTTGGCTCATACCAGGATATCTGTTGTCATCAATTACAATATATTTAATTTTCGTATCTGTGGGGTCTTCATAGTAATCATAAGCAACTACAGAATGCGAGACTTCGCCACCCCACATACTCAGCATTACAGGTTCATTGTTCTCCAATGAATTCTCTATTTTGCTAAATACGCTTTCTAGAGTTGGGGCAATTGACGCGGCATCGATTAAGCCGATAATGATATAATCCAAGAAATATCTAAATTGTTTATTATGATAAATCATAATATTTGATTCAACATTTGGATCATTCTGCAAAAGCTTAAAAGTATATTCTTTTCCTTGTGGTATTAACTTTTTATATTTGTAATATAAAATACTAGTTGATGCCATCCCGAAGCAATGACCGGTTGGTTGCCTGATCTTATCTTTGATAATATTAAAAGCATATTTCCAATCCTTTGAAAATTCTAAATCTTCTTTTTTGGCCACATAATTTTTAAAAGAATATCCATGCTTTGACACATCATATAAACAATATTTTATATTTTTATTTACGTTTATAGATTTGCTCATATCATTGTTTTCATAATTACTCTCTAAACCTCCCTTAACATACACAGTGATATGGTTACCAGTAATGTTGTATATAGGTGCAGCTCTCCAATGAATTTTTATATTTTGTGAGTCACCCATTTTTAATTTAACATCTGTATCAATTATATTCACGGGAAATTGTATCCCACCCAAAATTGGGTCCGAATAGTAGGAGTTTTGAAATAGTGTTGCCGATGTAATTGTAGCATCTGTTTCTCCTATATTTTTAATGGTTGCTATTACATCAATAGGTTCACCTGCAACGGGAGTGTCCTTTGAGAATTTTATATCCGAAACTATTATATCAGGAAGTACCTTTTTAATATAGTGGTTAAAGTTCTCTTTTATGCTCGCATGACCTATAACTTCGAAATCATTGTTTGTGTTTTTATTTTTTATATTGATATTAGAATAGACTTCGGCGTAATCACCATTTACCAATTGATCATAGCTACCACATTGATCTATTGAATCTGCCTCTCCACAAACTTCAATACCGATAAGTTTCTCCGTTGAGATAGCAGGTCCTTCAAATATCATTTCTGGCTTGAGATAATAGATTTTGATACCATCCAGAGTTTCTTCATGAGAATAGATGCCTTGGAACTTAATTTCTTCCGATTTGTAGGTAGTGTAACGATATCAATGTAAATTCAAGATAGGAGTAGCGGCAAAAGCAAAATGCCAGGATGTAGCTGGGTACCCAGCTACATCCTGGCATAAAAAATTTAAAATAATAGGCCCTGTATCCTC
>Ga0247842_10005457_pt1 | contig 15071 bp, 9 predicted proteins | sample LaCruzMarch2015__3_FD_192411 | JGI IMG/M metagenome (GOLD analysis project Ga0247842, IMG submission 192411) | Freshwater microbial communities from meromictic Lake La Cruz, Castile-La Mancha, Spain - LaCruzMarch2015_19m | ecosystem: Environmental > Aquatic > Freshwater > Lake | place: Spain...
CTCAGTGCTTTCTCGGTCGGCAACGAATACAACATCAATCTCTGGTCGCTCTCCTCGACCGGGCCGGACACAAACGGCAACATCGCCGACTTCAATCCCACCACCAGCTACGAATGGTTGGCCGTGTCCGCGAGTAACATCACCGGTTTCAACGCCGCACATTTTGCGGTCAACGTCGGGGCGAACAATGGCACAGGGGGATTCCGCAATGCGCTGGACGGTGGTTACACCTTCGGAGTACGGCAGGATGGTGGCAATCTTTACGTCACCTACGGGTCAGCCGCGCCCATTCCCGAACCCGGCACCTGGGCTGCGATGGCCATCTTTGCGGGCGGCGCGGCTTACGCCGGATGGCACCGGCGGCGACGCGCGAAGGTTGACTGATTTTCCAGACGCAAGTCACTTCTACAATAACCCATCCCGCGGGGGGCGGTTTTTTTTCGGGGCTGCGTCGTTGCCTCACCCCGGTCAATGTGGTGATGTCGTCAAGGTCTTTGACCGACCCGCTGTCCGGATGAGATCATCTGCCCGACCTCCTCGACCAAGGACATTTTTTCCACGATGGCTTCGATTTTGTTGTCGTTGGCCGTGAGCCCTTGCGGGGAGGCGGTCATTGCGGCATAACACAGAACGTCGAGCGAGGCGCTCAAGGTGGCCGGGCGGGCGAAGATTGCCAACGGTGGGAAGTTTATGAGACGCGGATTCCTCGGCTAAACCGGCCGGTCATCTAGCCACGCAGCAACCCAACTTCACAAGCTCTAGCGCCGATTCGCGCCTAGTCACTTCGGACTATAGCGGCGCCGGAAGGACCAGCGTAGCTTTCGATCGTTCTTTCCGATGCATCCATGCGTCGGCAGAGATCCTCTAACCCACCTCATAACATCCAGTCCTTCCATGAAGCTCCAAACCAAAACCCCCAGGTTCCATCGCTGCCGCCTTGGAATTTCCCTCCTCACCAGCGCCCTCGCGGCCATCGGGCTCTCTGCCGCCAACGCCCAGGACAATACCTGGACCGGCGGCAGCAGCACGGATTGGAACACGGCGGGGAACTGGAGCCTCGGGAATGTGCCCACCGGGCAGAATGCCATTGTCGACAGCCAGCCGGCCAATATCGCCACCATCTCTGCGAATATTGCCGCAACTCCCAATGATATCGTCGTCCGCGGGGGAGGCCGCCTCGATCATGTTGCCGGAGCTGCCGGCACGGGCGGAGGCAGTTGGATGTTCGTCGGCCAGAACGGCACGGCGGGCACCTACAATCTCGCGGACACCTCCACGGGTGGTGCCGGCCTCACCGGATTCGCCCAGGGAACCGGATCGCTCAATGCCACGGGCAATCTCCTCGTGGGGGCCTTTGGCGACAACCGGACCGGAACCGTGCGGGTCAATACCGCAGGCACACTTGCCGTCTCCGGCGAACTCTTCATCGGTGATTCATCAGGCAGCGCGGGCACCTTCAGCCTCGAAAGCGGCACCATGACGGTGAATAACAAGATCTATGTCGGTAACAGCAGCGGTACCGGCACGCTGACCATGTCCGGCGGCACTCTAACCAAGACAGGGGGCGACGACACCTTTGTGGGCCGCAACAGCGGCACCGGGACCCTCACCCAGAGTGGTGGCACGCTCACGCTGAATCATAATCTTTATGTAGGACAAGGAGCAGGCGGCAACGGGACCCTTAATCTCAGCACCGGGGCGGTGCTCAACACCGGGCGTGATTTTGTCATCGGCCGCGAGGGTGGCACAGGTGCGCTCAACATGACCGGCGGCACGATCACCAAGACCGGCGACGAGAAGTTCCTTGTCGGTCACAACAATGGCATAGGCACCGTGGTGCAGAGCGGCGGGGCCATCACCGCCAACAACGAACTCTACATCGGGAATGAAAACGCCAGCGCTTCGGGCACCTACACCCTGAGTGGCACGGGCGCGCTGACCGTATCCAACGAGGTTGTCGTCGGCCGCGAGAGCGGGACCGGTATCTTGAACGTCAACGGCGGGACGATCACCACCTCGGGCAACGGCAACATGTATATCGGACGACGCAATGGCACGGGCACCTTGAACCAGTCGAACGGCGTGATCATCGTGAACAAGGAATTCGGCGTGGGCACGCGTGATGACAACAAGATCGGCACCGGCACCTACAACCTGAGCGGCGGTTCCTTGTCGGCGGCCAACAACATCTTCATCGGCAAGGAACAGGGGTCATCCGGCACCTTGAACATGACCGGTGGCACCATGAGCACGAGCGACAAACTGCAGATTGGCCACAACCAATCTACAGGATTGGTGATCCAAAGCGGCGGCACGGTGAACGTGCAAAACGAAGTCTACATCGGCAACGAGAACAATGCCTCATCGGTGGGAACCTATACCCTCAGTGGAACGGGCGCCTTGAGCGTGGGCAATGAGGTCCAGATTGGAAGAGATAACGGTACTGGCACCCTTAATCTTAATGGGGGCACTATTACGGCCAAGAAGCTCGAAGGCGGGACCGGCAGCGCGACCGTCAACTTCAATGGAGGCGTTCTCAAAGCAAAAGAGAACCAGGAAAACTTGATCCAAAATCTTGATACGGCCAACGTTCAGAGCGGCGGACTCAAGATCGACAGCAACGGATTCAATGTGGGCACCAGCCAGGCTCTGACCGGCACGGGCGGCTTGGAGAAGTTGGGCGCGGGCAACCTGACCCTCAACGCAGCCAGCACTTACACCGGAGCGACCACGGTGAGCGCGGGCCAGCTCGTCGTCGGCGGGTCGATTGCAAGCAGCCAAGTCACGGTCAACAACGGCGGAGCCTTGGCCGGATCCGGCTCGGTCGGCGGACTCATCGTCAACTCCGGCGGCACAGTCAGCCCGGGCAACTCGCCCGGCAATCTCGCCGTCGCGGGCAACCTCGTGTGGAACGGCGGCGGCAACTACAACTGGCAAGTCCTCGGCACAACGGACACCCCGGGCGACGTGGCGGGCACCACTTGGGATCTTATCACCGTGACTGGCACGCTAGATCTCAGTGCTTTCTCGGTCGGCAACGAATACAACATCAATCTCTGGTCGCTCTCCTCGACCGGGCCGGACACAAACGGCAACATCGCCGACTTCAATCCCACCACCAGCTACGAATGGTTGGCCGTGTCCGCGAGTAACATCACCGGTTTCAACGCCGCACATTTTGCGGTCAACGTCGGGGCGAACAATGGCACAGGGGGATTCCGCAATGCGCTGGACGGTGGTTACACCTTCGGAGTACGGCAGGATGGTGGCAATCTTTACGTCACCTACGGGTCAGCCGCGCCCATTCCCGAACCCGGCACCTGGGCTGCGATGGCCATCTTTGCGGGCGGCGCGGCTTACGCCGGATGGCACCGGCGGCGACGCGCGAAGGTTGACTGATTTTCCAGACGCAAGTCACTTCTACAATAACCCATCCCGCGGGGGGCGGTTTTTTTTCGGGGCTGCGTCGTTGCCTCACCCCGGTCAATGTGGTGATGTCGTCAAGGTCTTTGACCGACCCGCTGTCCGGATGAGATCATCTGCCCGACCTCCTCGACCAAGGACATTTTTTCCACGATGGCTTCGATTTTGTTGTCGTTGGCCGTGAGCCCTTGCGGGGAGGCGGTCATTGCGGCATAACACAGAACGTCGAGCGAGGCGCTCAAGGTGGCCGGGCGGGCGAAGATTGCCAACGGTGGGAAGTTTATGAGACGCGGATTCCTCGGCTAAACCGGCCGGTCATCTAGCCACGCAGCAACCCAACTTCACAAGCTCTAGCGCCGATTCGCGCCTAGTCACTTCGGACTATAGCGGCGCCGGAAGGACCAGCGTAGCTTTCGATCGTTCTTTCCGATGCATCCATGCGTCGGCAGAGATCCTCTAACCCACCTCATAACATCCAGTCCTTCCATGAAGCTCCAAACCAAAACCCCCAGGTTCCATCGCTGCCGCCTTGGAATTTCCCTCCTCACCAGCGCCCTCGCGGCCATCGGGCTCTCTGCCGCCAACGCCCAGGACAATACCTGGACCGGCGGCAGCAGCACGGATTGGAACACGGCGGGGAACTGGAGCCTCGGGAATGTGCCCACCGGGCAGAATGCCATTGTCGACAGCCAGCCGGCCAATATCGCCACCATCTCTGCGAATATTGCCGCAACTCCCAATGATATCGTCGTCCGCGGGGGAGGCCGCCTCGATCATGTTGCCGGAGCTGCCGGCACGGGCGGAGGCAGTTGGATGTTCGTCGGCCAGAACGGCACGGCGGGCACCTACAATCTCGCGGACACCTCCACGGGTGGTGCCGGCCTCACCGGATTCGCCCAGGGAACCGGATCGCTCAATGCCACGGGCAATCTCCTCGTGGGGGCCTTTGGCGACAACCGGACCGGAACCGTGCGGGTCAATACCGCAGGCACACTTGCCGTCTCCGGCGAACTCTTCATCGGTGATTCATCAGGCAGCGCGGGCACCTTCAGCCTCGAAAGCGGCACCATGACGGTGAATAACAAGATCTATGTCGGTAACAGCAGCGGTACCGGCACGCTGACCATGTCCGGCGGCACTCTAACCAAGACAGGGGGCGACGACACCTTTGTGGGCCGCAACAGCGGCACCGGGACCCTCACCCAGAGTGGTGGCACGCTCACGCTGAATCATAATCTTTATGTAGGACAAGGAGCAGGCGGCAACGGGACCCTTAATCTCAGCACCGGGGCGGTGCTCAACACCGGGCGTGATTTTGTCATCGGCCGCGAGGGTGGCACAGGTGCGCTCAACATGACCGGCGGCACGATCACCAAGACCGGCGACGAGAAGTTCCTTGTCGGTCACAACAATGGCATAGGCACCGTGGTGCAGAGCGGCGGGGCCATCACCGCCAACAACGAACTCTACATCGGGAATGAAAACGCCAGCGCTTCGGGCACCTACACCCTGAGTGGCACGGGCGCGCTGACCGTATCCAACGAGGTTGTCGTCGGCCGCGAGAGCGGGACCGGTATCTTGAACGTCAACGGCGGGACGATCACCACCTCGGGCAACGGCAACATGTATATCGGACGACGCAATGGCACGGGCACCTTGAACCAGTCGAACGGCGTGATCATCGTGAACAAGGAATTCGGCGTGGGCACGCGTGATGACAACAAGATCGGCACCGGCACCTACAACCTGAGCGGCGGTTCCTTGTCGGCGGCCAACAACATCTTCATCGGCAAGGAACAGGGGTCATCCGGCACCTTGAACATGACCGGTGGCACCATGAGCACGAGCGACAAACTGCAGATTGGCCACAACCAATCTACAGGATTGGTGATCCAAAGCGGCGGCACGGTGAACGTGCAAAACGAAGTCTACATCGGCAACGAGAACAGTGCCTCATCGGTGGGAACCTACACCCTCAGTGGAACGGGCGCCTTGAGCGTGGGCAATGAGGTCATCGTCGGCCGTGACAATGGCACCGGCACCCTCAATCTGAACGGTGGCACGGTGACCGCGACCAAGATTTCCGGCGGAACCGGCAGCGCGACGGTCAACTTCAACGGCGGCGTGCTCAAAGCCAAACGGGACGAGGCCAACCTCATCGAAAATCTGGACACCGCCAATGTCGAAAGCGGCGGACTCAAGATCGACAGCAACGGGTTTGCTGTTGCCACCAGTCAGGCTCTGACCGGCACGGGCGGCTTGGAGAAGTTGGGCGCGGGCAACCTGACCCTCAACGCAGCCAGCACTTACACCGGACCGACCTTGGTCAGCGCCGGCACCTTGACCTTGGCCCTCAACAGCAGCATCACCAGCGCGGTGACCGTGGCCAGCGGCGCCGCCCTCGCCGGAGAGGGCACCATTGCCGGCAACCTTTCCTTCAACTCCGGCGCCAAATTTGTCTTCAGTCTGACTCAGACTCTTCTCGCCAACGGCGCCACGGTGAGCTTTGCCGACTTCGGCATTGAGGACCTTGTCGGTCTCTCCGAAACCACCGAGTTGGGCACCTACGACCTCATCGACGGTTCGGCCACCATCAACACGAACGGTCTCGGTAATCTGGGCCTCGAGAATGCCTTCGATCTCGGCGGCGGAAAGTCCGCTTACTTCATCGATGGCAGTCTGCAAGTCACCGTCGTTCCGGAACCCAGCACCTACGCCCTGCTCGCCTTGGCCGGACTGGGTTTGGCCGGCCACGTCATCCGTCGTCGCCGCTAAGGGACGTACATTCTTGAGCAGAACGCCCGCCAACCGGCGGGCGTTCTTTTATTCACCCGGAAGCGGCACGTGCAGGCGGACGGCTCCGCCGAAAGGACACAGCCGAGTCAAGGGGCTGAAGCTTCGTCGCCGCCGACTAAACGGTTTCGGAAAAGTCGTAGCCACGGATAGAGGAAGATGGAGGAGGATGATTTTGCGCCGGCACACCGGCGCAAAAAACTTCCTGTCGGTCATCCAGGTGCCAGTCCACTGAAGTCCACTCCCTCTGTCCGTTCGTTGATTTCCGTGGGAAGTAAACGAAGTTGCGCCGGTGTCAGCCGGCACAACTTTCTTCGGCTCATCTTCCCTTATCCTCCCCAATCAGTGGCTAAATGTTTTTTGAAACCACACTAGTCATTACGGACTATAGCGGGTTTGCAACTTAGTGGTAACTTAAACATGCCCTCTGGTCTGACCCCCGTAAAATCCCCCGCAAGCCACCGACCCCATGTCTCTTCCTATTTGTCCCCGAAGCCTCCTCTGCCCCCTCCTGCTCGGCGGCTTGTCTCTGACCCTCAATTCGGCCGCAGCCGCGGAGCAGCCGGTTCGTGCCTGGTCGGTGGTCGAAACCGCCAAGGACACCGGACACCGGCTCAGCGCCGTGACGGCTCCGTCCAAAGCCGCGGCCCCTACCCCCAGCGCCATCGTCTGCCATCCGTCGAAGACATTTCAGGAAATCGTCGGCTTCGGCGGTGCCCTCAGCGAGTCCTCCGCCTGGGTTTTGGCCCAGCTGCCGCCGGACGAGCGGATGGAAATACTTCGCCGCTACTACGACCCCAAGGAAGGCATCGGCTACACCCTGGCCCGCACGCACATCAACTCCTGCGACTTTTCGCTCAGCCTCTGGTCGCTCACCCCCACCCCGGGCGACTACGACCTGCATGATTTCACCCTCGAACCGATGCGCCGCTGGATGATGCCGCTGATCCACGATGCCCGCAAGGTGGCCGGGCCCGACCGCTTCAAATTGATGGCCTCACCCTGGAGCCCGCCGGCCTGGATGAAGAACAACAACCGTATGGATGACGGCGGCTCGCTCCGCTGGGAATACCGTCCCGCCTGGGCCGGTGTTTATGTCAAATTCGTCCAGGCCATGGCCAAAGAAGAGGGCATTCCGATCTGGGCCCTTTCTGTGCAAAACGAACCCGGCGCCCACCAGCGGTGGGAATCCTGCACCTACACCCCGGAGCACGAAGCGGAGTTCATCCGCGATTTCCTCGGACCCGCCTTGCACGCCGCGGGGCTGGCGGATGTGAAACTGCTGGGCCATGACCACAACCGTGACTCGATCGAGAAATTCGCCGAGGCCGAACTCGGAGACCCCGCCACCGCCAAGTATCTTTGGGGCCTCGGGCTCCACTGGTATATGAGCGAGGACTACGCCGCCTCGTCGCGGGTGCACGAGAAATTCCCGGACAAACACATCCTCTTCACCGAGGGGTGCGTCGAAGGCGCCCCCGAGTGCATCGGCAAGTGGGAGAACGGCGAACGCTACGCGCGCAATATCATCGGCGACTTCAGCAACTGGGTCTGCGGCTTCATCGACTGGAATATCGTCCTCGACCAGCGTGGCGGCCCGAACCACGTCGGCAATTTCTGCGACGCCCCGGTCATCGTCGACACCAACACCAAGGAAGTCACCTACGGTCCATCCTTTTACTACCTCGCCCACTTCAGCAAATTCGTCCAGCCCGGCGCCCGCCGCATCCACTCGGAAGGCGGTCCGCAAGGAGTCCAGTCCATCGCGTTCCGCAACCCGGACGGAACCCTCGCCGTCGTCGTCTTCAACCCGACCGAACAACCCGCCGAGTTCGCCCTCGGGGTGGCCGGAGAAGCGAACGTGACCTGCCAGATTCCGGCCCGCGGTATCCAAACTTATTTCGAGTCCCCGCAGTCTTAAACCACCGAATTCCAACCAACCCTCATCCAACGCCCGAAACCCATGAAATCTGCAGCCAACCACGCCATTATCGGAAACTTCCCTCGGGCTACACCCGTCGTCGCCGCCCTTCTCCTCGGCTTGAGCGCCCCGCTCGGTCACGCAGCTGACAACTTTTGGACCGGCGCCGTGAGTTCAGACTGGAATGTCGCGGCCAACTGGTCGGAGGACGGCGTGCCTGACACCCTATTCGGTGACAACGCCGTTGTTGCAACCACGACTCCCAATATCGCGACGATCACCGCAGATATTTCCGCGACCCCCAATGACATCATCGTGAACTCGGGCGGCCGGATCGATCAGCAAGCAGGAGTGGCCGGTACATTTGGTGGCGCCTGGATGTTCGTCGGACAAGACAGCACGCCGAGCGTGTACAATCTCGCGGATACCTCGACGCCGGGAGCTGGCATCACCGGATACGCCCAGGGGACGGGAACTTTGAATCCGAGTGGAAATCTCCAAGTGGGATCTTGGGGTGCCGACCGTAATGGCACGATCAATATCAACACGACGGAAGGTGTGAATGTTGCCGGCGGACTTTTCATCGGCAACGACAACAACTGCGTCGGCACTATGAACTTGGAAACAGGGACAGTGACTGTGGCCCACGGCCCCGGTTTCGCCACAGACAATATTCAGGTCGGTCATAATGGCGGCAACGGAACCCTGAATATTTCCGGCGGTTCATTGTCAGCCTCGAGGAATTTTCGGGTAGGCAACGAGGGGGGCGCCGGCACGGTCAACCTGACCGGTGGATCGCTCCTCATCGGGGGAACGGACGACATGTTCATCGGACGCGACCGGGGCACGGCCGTTGTCAATCAGTCCGGCGGCGTCATTGACTTCAACCACAACACCTTCATTGCGAACGGCAACAATGCAACTAACCCGACCAGCGGCACCTACAACCTCAGCGCCGGCGTGCTGAATGTCAGGCGCGAGTTCGCCATCGGTCGTGAGGGCACCAACGCGACCGGAACCCTGAACATGACCGGCGGCACGATCACGAAAACAGGGGATGAAAAAATGATCGTCGGTCAGAACAATGGCCAAGGTTTCGTCGTGCAGAGCGGCGGAACAATCAACGTGAATCAAAACCAGTTGTATATCGGCAACGAGAACGTTGGAGCACTGGGAACCTATACCCTCAGCGGCACCGGAGCGCTCAACGTGGCAGACGAATTGGTCGTCGGCCGCGAAAGCGGCACCGGTATCTTGAATGTCAACGGCGGGACGATCACCACCTCGGGCAACGGCAACATGTATATCGGGCGCCGCAATGGCACGGGCACCTTGAATCAGTCGAACGGCGTGGTCATCGTGAGCAAGGAATTCGGCGTGGGCACGCGTGACGACAACAAGATCGGCACCGGCACCTACAACTTGAGCGGCGGCTCCCTCTCGGTCTCGAACAACATCTTTATCGGCAAGGAACTCGGATCATTCGGAACCGTAATCATGACCGATGGCACCATGACCACGAGCGACAAACTGCAGATCGGCCACAACCAATCAACGGGGGCTTTCACCCAAAGCGGCGGCACGGTGAATGTCCAAAACGAGATCTACCTCGGAAACGAGTCGACCAATACATCGGTGGGAACCTACACCCTCAGCGGCGCGGCGGTGGTCAACGTGGGCAATGAAGTTGTCGTGGGCCGCGAGAACGGCACCGGCGTCCTCAACCTCAACGGTGGCACCTTGAACGCCAATAAAATCTCGGGCGGAACCGGCAGCGCGACGGTCAACTTCAACGGCGGCGTCCTCCAAGCCAAACGGGACGAGGGCAACTTGATCGAAGGTCTCGACTCGGCCAATATTCAAAGCGGCGGACTCAAGATCGACAGCAATGGGTTCAGCGTAAGCACGGGCCAGTTGCTGACCGGCACAGGCGGCGTGGCAAAATTAGGCCAGGGCCAACTTACCTTGCTCGCGCCGAACACCTACGCAGGCACCACAACCGTGACGGCCGGCGTTCTCCGAGTCGAAAAAACCGGACTCAATGCCATTGTCGACGCCACCGCTGACACTTTGGTGGCCGAGTTCGCGGCCCCGACAGCTCCCGGGGCTTATCGCATTCTGCCCGGGCCTCTGGCCGGTTCCCAGACCTTCACCGCCACCGGTTTGGGCTCGCTTCAGCAGGCGACTTTCGACGCCCAGAACAGCACCGTGACGGTCACCGGAGAACCGGACGGCGACCCTTACGTGGCCTGGATCGAGAGCTTCACTCCGAATCCCCTGCTCCCGGATGACGCGTCCAAATTGCCCACCGCCGACCCCGATGGGGACGGCATCGCCAATCTGATGGAATACGTGCTGGCCGGCGGCAACCCAGTCGTGCCCTCCCTCTCGATCCTGCCGACCTTGGCCAGCGTGGGTGACAACCTGGTGCTCAGCTACACCCGCAATGACGAATCGGAAGCGGACACCACGCAAGTCGGCCAATGGACCACCGACCTGACCACGGGCGTCTGGACTGACGTCACGCCCGTGGTGGTCAGGGAAAATGGGGCTTTGACCGATGATATGACAGTCACCGTGCCCAAGAGCAATGCGGTCAACGGCCGACTGTTCCTCCGCTTGAAGGTGAGCATGCCGTAACACCGTGGCCCAGCGTCTCCCGGATCCCGACGTGCGGAACCCCGCCACGGGTCTGCGGGCGACGGGTCCAGAATGCCATCGTGAAAAAAAGCCGCGCCACATCCCCCAGCCTGAGCATGCTCGCCGGTCTCCGGTCGTTCACCCTCGCCCTGCCATCGCGCTGCCCTTGCCACGGCGCGGGGTTCACTTTAATCGAGCTTCTCGTCGTGATCGCCATCATCGGGGTTCTCGCCACCTTGGCCGTCCCGGCCTTCTCCACGGTGAGAGAGAGTGCCGACAAGGCGAAGTGTATTAGCAACCTTAAACAATTGGTGACCCTGACCACCGCCATGGCCTCGGACAACAACGGCAAGATACCGAATTGGACGGAAATTACCGGCCCCTGGCACTGGGACGAAATACGTCGCTTCACCGGGACCCCAACCAACACTCCCCTCAAAAACAGCATCTTCCAGTGCCCGGCGACCTGTCGCAATCCCGACCTTTCCAAAGAGCTGGATATCACCAGCGGAGAGTTCCCCGTCGGCCGCGGTCATTATAGGTTCAATAACTTTTACGCCGCGGGCCAGCGGCCCAAATTCAAAGCAAGCGACGCCCTCCTGTTCTGGGATTTTGCCTACACCACCACGCCGAATGCCTCATGGTCCCATTACCGCGGCAGTTCCAATCCCGTCCTCAACCTGGCCTATGCCGACGGGCATGTGGCCACCGTCAGTGCCACCGACTTGCGGGCGGGAAACCGGTCCCAAGGGATCGCCCCGCTTTATCCGCTGGGCGGGAGCGATTACACCGCCCGGCTCTACCGGCTGGGTTGGGTGCTGGAAAAGTAATCTTTTGCTCATTCCCGCCCTGCCGGATTTAGTCGCTCCCACCCGAACACCTTGTAAAATAAACACCGCAATCCACCTGACACCGCTCTCCAAACCATGACCACACACACACCCTCCCATCTATTTCGTGTCTCCCTGCTTTCCGCGGTCGCCGCACTCGGAGGTTTTCTCTTCGGCTATGACAGTGGGGTAATCAACGGCACGGTGGGGGCACTGCAGAAAGCTTTCAACGCGGACAACATCGGCAGCGGCTTCAACGTGGCCTCGATGCTGCTGGGATGCGCAGCAGGCGCTTTCCTCGCCGGACGCATTGCCGACCGCTTCGGCCGCCGCGCGGCGCTTTTTGCCGCAGCCATTCTCTTCGGCATCAGCGCCTGGGGCTCCGGCATCGCCACCGGATCGTTTGAATTTGTCGTCTACCGACTGATCGGCGGCTTCGCGGTCGGGGGGGCCAGCGTGATTTGCCCGGCCTACATCAGCGAAATCGCCCCCGCCGCTTACCGCGGACGTCTCGCCACCCTGCAGCAGATGGCCATCGTGCTCGGACTCTTTTTTGCCTTCCTCATGAACTACCTCATTGCCCTGGGTGCGGGTGGCGCCTCGGAGCCGTTCTGGTTCGGCTTTCAAGCCTGGCAGTGGATGTTCTGGATGGAGCTGGTCCCGGTGGCCTTGTTTTTCGGCGGACTCTTCTTCATCCCGGAATCACCGCGCTATCTCGTCGCCGTCGGCCGCATGGCGCAAGCCGAGGCCGTCCTGGCCGGGCTTTCCCACCCGGCCGATGCCGCGGCCAAGGTGCAGGAAATCCGGGCCACCCTCGACGCGAACCACCGTCCGAGCATGCAGGATCTTTTCAATCACACCACCAAACGCCTCCATCCCATCGTCTGGGTGGGCATTGCCATCGCCGCTTTGCAGCAGTTGGTCGGGATCAATGTGGTTTTTTATTACGGTGAGGTGCTCTGGCGGGCGGCCGGCTTTTCCGAGGCCAACGCGCTGCTCATCAATGTGATCGGGGGCATCATTAACGTGAGCGCCACGGTGGCAGCCATTCTCCTCATCGACAAAGTCGGACGCAAACCCCTCCTCCTCATCGGTTCGCTCGGCATGGCGCTTTTCCTCGGCATCCTTGCAGTGGTCTTCGGCACGGCCGAAGTTGGTTCCGATGGGAATCTTGTCCTCGGGGACGCCGCAGGGCGGATTGCCTTGGTTAGCGCAAACCTCTACATCGTCTGCTTCGGTATTTCGTGGGGGCCGGTCATGTGGGTGCTGCTCGGCGAGATGTTCCCCAACCGGATCCGCGGCGCCGCGCTCTCCTTGGCCGGACTCTCCCAGTGGGGCACCAATTTTTTGGTCACCATGACCTTCCCCATTCTTCTCGGCACCATCGGTCTGGGCGGAGCCTACAGCCTTTACGCCATCTTCGCCGGCATTTCCGGCTTCTGCGCGTGGAAATTTGTCCGCGAAACCAAAGGACGCAGTCTCGAACAGATGGAGCACTGAACAAGCTGGCGCCGGCCCGCTGACCTCTCCCGTGATGAAGCGATCCGGTGAAACTCCTGCCCCGCGACTGCGCCGCACCGCGGTGGTGCGCACCGACTACCAGAATTTCGAAATCTGGAAGTCGGCCCTCGCCACCGAATTCCGGGTGTCCGGCGCCGCGCATGCCTTCCATCACCGGCACCGCTTCCTCACCGGATTGGTCTGGGACATGCTGGCCGCCGCCGCGCTCCTCGGAAAAAGGGAGGAACCACGTTCCTTGCTCATGCTCGGGCTGGCCGGTGGGACCACCTTGCGCCTTCTGCGCCACCTGCTACCCGCCTGCCGCTTCACCGCGATCGACATCGATGCGCAGATGGTCCGCTTGGCCCGCCGGCACATGGCACTCGACGCGACCGGAGTCGAAGTCATCGTCGGCGACGCCTATGCCTGGTTGCGCGCGAATCGCCGCACCTTTGACGTGGTCATCGACGACATCTATCTGGCCGGCCGGACCGACGTCTTCCGTTCCCAAACCATGAGCCGTTCCCTCCTCGCCAACCTGCGCCGCGCGGTGGCCCCCGGCGGAGTGCTCGCCGTGAATCTGGTCACCGGCCCCGGTCACCGCACCATGCAATCGACCACCCGCCGCCTATGGCGCGAGGCCTTTGCCGAAATCAGATCCATCACCTCACCCGCCGCCATGAACGAAGTCCTCGTCGCCGGCCAGACCGTCGCCACCGCTTCCCGCCTGCGGCGGTGGGAGGCTTCCTTCCCCGCCGCCAGCGACCGCGCCCACTGGCGCAAGCTCGCCGTGCGGCGTCTTGGTTGACTTAGCCTAGAAAAGGCGTTGAGAGCCGGAGTCCGCCGCGGCGACAAAGTGACAGGTTGAAAGCCAACGACAAGTCGCGGCGCCGTCCGCCCTTGGTGGATCGTGATGTCCCCCTCGCGATCCGCGTGCCGACCCATCACACCGGGACGGCGCGATCCACCTTTCATGCAACTATGATCCGCCAGAAAAATTAGAGCGGCAGCCGGTGCGGAGCCACCGCGCATGGTCAGTCTGGCCTTGTTGCCGCAACCTGCCCCACTCCAAGCAGTCTGTCCCGCCGCCTCAGCCCCTTCAACTTGACGTCATACTTTAAGCGCTGTAATTCGTTAAGCATGATTAGAACCCAGATCCAATTGCCCGACCCGCTCTACCGGGAGGTGCGACGGATTGCCCAGGCGCAAGATTGGAGTATCGCCGAGGTCATCCGGCGCGGCGCCGAGGCAGTCGTCCGCTCTTATCCCCCGGACAAAAAACAGACCCGCCAAACCTGGCAACTGCCGGAACCTCTCAAAGCGCAGTTGCTGGTCGCGGACGCGGCGCGCTTACGGGATTTGGCACGCGCGGACGCCGAACAAGCGGTCCCGTGATGCATGTTATCCATCGACACGAATATTTTATTTTACGCCCGCGTCGCCGCATCGCCGTGGCATGAAAAAGCGCGCGATTACCTCAACTCGCTCGCGGCCGTCCGGGATGTCGTCATTTGCGAACAGGTGCTGGTCGAACTGTATCTGTTGCTGCGCAATGAAGCGGTTGTCTCCCCGCCGCTCTCAGCAGCACGCGCGGTCGAAGAATGCGAAATATTCCGCTCGCACCCCCACTGGCAACTGGTCGATAGCGCCGATGTGATGACGGAAGTCTGGCCGTGGGCGGCCCGAGCTGATTTTGCCCGTCGGCGAATTTTCGATGTCCGTCTGGCCTTGACCCTCCGCCGTCACGGTGTCACCCAATTCGCCACCGCCAACAGCAAAGACTTTCGCGACCTCGGCTTCACCAAAGTCTGGAACCCGCTGGTCCCAACTCCCTAGCTGTGGAGTTTCAGAAGGTTGTTCATGCGAGGAGGGGTTGAGAGAGTGGGTTTGATGAAAGACTCAATCCAACAACCCAACACCTCACATGAACTTGCACAGTAACGCACGGCTCACGCTGCGGAGTC
>Ga0247842_10005459_pt1 | contig 15070 bp, 13 predicted proteins | sample LaCruzMarch2015__3_FD_192411 | JGI IMG/M metagenome (GOLD analysis project Ga0247842, IMG submission 192411) | Freshwater microbial communities from meromictic Lake La Cruz, Castile-La Mancha, Spain - LaCruzMarch2015_19m | ecosystem: Environmental > Aquatic > Freshwater > Lake | place: Spain...
TGTGATGACTCTTTAGAAATGTCATGTTAAGGACTCATTAGAAATGTCAGTAACTGAGTAAATTAGGGCCTCAAAAAAAGAGAGGTTATAAAGTGAAAGGAATGCTGAGAATGAGTCACAAAGAAGCAGACAGGCTAAAAATAATAAGTCTGACAGAGAGTAATCAGCTAACAGTAACAGAATCAGCGGAGCTGCTGAAAATAAGCGAGCGACAAGTATACCGGATAGTAAAACGGATTAAGATGGAGGGGACGAAAGGAATAGTACATAGATCCCGTGGGAAGAAGTCAAACCGGGGATTTCCCACGGAAATAAAAGAAAAAGTAATGATAATATATCAAAAGCAGTATAATGATTATGGGGCGACACTATTTTCAGAGGAGTTATTAAAGAATCACCAAATAGCAGTCAATCACGAGACAATCCGTCGCTGGATGAGAGAGAAAGCAATAACGACGTCAATGCGAAAAAAGCGGGGACACAGAAAGCGAAGAGAAAGACGGACAGGATATGGGGAGATGGTACAGTTTGACGGAAGTCACCATGATTGGTTTGAAGGTAGAGGTGGGAAGTGTTGTCTGTTCGCATGTGTAGATGATGCAACGGGAAGAGTCTATATACGATTTGCGCGTTCGGAAAACAGTGCGGATGCAATGTTAATTATGTGGAAATACATAGAAAAACATGGAGTACCGAGGAGCTTATATATGGATCGGGCCGGAATATACTGTGCGGAGAAGGTGCTTACGGATTTTGGAAGGGCAATGAAAGAATTAAACTGCGAGTTAATCTATGCTCACTCCCCCCAAGCAAAGGGACGTGTAGAGAATCGTAATAGGACGTTTCAGGACAGGCTTGTAAAGGAATTAAGGCAAAGAGGGATATCAACAATAGCGGAAGCAAATAAATACCTCAGAGAAGAGTTTATAGAGGAATTTAACAGCAAATTTGAGGTTAATCCTGAATCTGTGGATGTTCACAGAGAAATTGAGGGATACCAACTTGAAAATATTCTTTGCTATAAAACGACCAGGCAGGTAAGGAACGATTACACTATAAATCTTGCCGGTGGGTATATACAGTTGCTTAAGGGAGAATCCCCCTTGCCAAAGCCGAGGCAAGATGTTTCTTTGAGTCAGTGGCTGGATGGGACATTGCATATTTATTACAACAATCAGGAGTTATCATATAAGGAGCTAAAGGATAAACCAAGGAAGAAAGTCATTCGGATAAACAAACCTGGGAAGGGACATCCATGGAGAAAAATGAACAATATGCTACCGGGAAACAGGGGAAGTGTTTTGCCGGCATTAGGGTAACTCCAGTCGGGCTACGCCCTCCTTCCGTTACCCTAATGCAATACTTTAAGTGTTTTTGTATATATTAACTACTGACATTTCTAAAGAGTTTTATATACTGACATTTCTAAGGAGTTATCACAGCATAAAAAAAACAAGAAATTTTTATTTGGTATTAATAAATATTTTATTTAAGTTACAATCCAAGATTAGAGATAATAGTTGAGCGAAACCCGGAAAATATCGATACTGATGGGGAGTGACTCGGATCTTCCGGTTATGAAGGAAGCATACGAGGTGTTGAAGCAATTCGGAATTGACTTCGAGGTCAAGGTAATCTCAGCTCATAGATCGCCAAAATACTTAACGGAATACCTTTCGAATGCGATTGAGAGAGGAATAAAAGTTGTTATTGCCGGGGCGGGAGGGGCCGCACATCTGCCCGGAGTTGTTGCTTCATATTTTCCGTTATCAGTAATAGGGGTACCAATCAAGTCAAAGTCCTTAGAAGGATTAGACTCATTATTATCAATAGTACAAATGCCTCCGGGAGTTCCGGTAGCAACTGTAGGAATAAACCAAGCCAAGAATGCAGGGATACTTGCCGTGCAGATTCTGGCTACGAACGATGTTGAATTGTTGGACAAATTTATAGCTTACAAGAAGAAGCTGGAAGAAGATTCATTGAAGAAGAACGATAATCTTAATTTATAGATTACCGTTAAGAGAGATAAACCGCAGCAGAGAGCAGAATTTTTTTATTAAATTAATTTTTCTTAATTAACTTACTTTAATCAACATATAATAGGAGTCCTATGAAGTACTTACTTACACTCATTCTTATGATCAGCGTTTTAGCTTATGCAGATGATGATAAAAGCTCAAGAGGCAAGATCAAAGAATCCAACGTTTCAATCACTAATCCCTCAACCGAGGCAGTAATTTTTGAAGAAAATTTTAATGCCGGAAATAATACCCCTGACGGTCTTGCCATCAAAGGATGGGTATTTGTTAATGTTGACGGCGGCGGGATTACATCATGTTTCACAGGTAATCCGCTAGTGTTTGTGGCATACGAAGGTCCTGACAGCGGATATGTCGGGCAGAACTTCAACGGTGCTAATGGAATGTACATTAACCAATGGTTAATTACCCCTTCAATGACCGTAAGTATCGGCGATACACTTTCATTCTGGTGGAAAGCCCCGGAAGCATCAACCTATCCTGATTCCGTGATAGTTCATCTATCACCTACAGCAGGAACAACACCCGCAGCTTTTACAGTAGTTGTGATGCCTAAAACAAAAGTTCCAACTACCGCTACATGGCAAAATGTAAAAGTTGTTATCAATAACTCAGGTCTGGTAAGATTAGCTTTCCAATATTTGATTTACAGCGGTGGTGCATCCGGTGCGTATTCAGATTACATTGGATTTGATTTAGTTCAGGTTCGCGGCGGACAGATACCTGTTGAATTAACTTCATTTAATGCAAGCGTTACAAATAATAACGTTTCCTTAACCTGGCAGACAGCTACAGAAACCAACAACAAAGGATTTGAAATTCAGAAGAAATCTGAAAGCGGAGAATTTGTTACAGTAGGTTTCGTTAATGGTGCAGGAACAACTACACAAGCACAGAGCTATACTTATACAGATTCCAAAATAGCTGCAGGCAAGTATACATACAGACTGCGACAGGTAGACTTTAGCGGTTCCTTTGAATATTCAAAGAACGTTGAAGTAAATGTTGTTACTCCATTAACATTCTCATTGGAGCAGAACTATCCTAATCCATTCAACCCTTCGACCAGCATTGCTTTCAATTTAGCTGTTGATTCAAAGGTTTCCCTTAAAGTGTTCAACATTTTAGGTCAGGAAGTTTCGACATTAGTTAACGGATTGCTTACAGCAGGTTCACACACCGTTCAGTTCAATGCAAAGAATTTACAATCAGGTATTTATCTTGCAAAAATTGAAGCAAGCGGTATTGACGGAAAGAGTTTCACTTCCGTTAAGAAAATGATCTTAAACAAATAATCTTTATAAACTGTCCCGCCTGAAAATGCGGGACAGTTTCCCTTTTAGTGTTGTGTTTTTTTGTGTTCTATTAATTAACTTATTTAATCCATATTTGGAGGTCTAAATGAAAAAAATGCTTTACTTACCTGTGCTTTTTCTTCTGCTAACAGTTAGCGGAACAATTTTTGCACAAAATCAAGACAAGGCTTACATCAAGAACTGGGATCTTGAGCAGATTGAGAAAACCCGTGTTATCAATCCGATAATTCTACCAACAAATCCGGAATTAGCCGAATTATTTGATAACGGCCCGTTAGTTACTGCTCCGGGCGGAGGACCAGGCGGAGCTGACGGAAGTGTTCTTCAAACCGCACTTGGTTTGACTACTTATGGCGGAGGATTCCAGCTAACAGCCGGAAACAGTATTGCCGATGATTTTACTATCACCGGGGCTACATGGAACGTTGATTCAATCAGGGTATACGGATATCAGACTGGCTCAACAACTGCGACTTCTACTTTCACCGGATTGTATGTTAGAATATATAACGGTGATCCTTCAGCAGGAGGAACTTTAGTATGGGGTGATTTTACGACTAACCTTTTTGTCAGGTCTTATTGGATGAATGCGTACAGATACCTGGACACTGACCCAACAAATACCACCCGTCCGGTTATGGCTGTTACAGCAAGCACTACCGGATTATCACTCACGGCAGGAACATACTGGGTTGAATTTACGGCAACAGGCTCATTAACATCCGGTCCATGGATGCCGCCGGTTTCCATAACCGGACAGATGATAACCGGTAATGCTAAGCAATTGCTTACGACCGGCTGGACTGCCTGGGTAGACGGTACGAGTGGACAGGGCGCTCCTTTCAAGTTATTCGGAACATCAAGTGCTCCAATTGGACCGGGACCAGCAACAAACCCAACACCCGCATCCGGAGCAATGAGTCTTCCTATAACCGGAAATGTTGCATCCTGGACAAACCCGGCAGGAGCTACATCATTAAAACTTTATTTTAGTGCTGATATGGCTGCTGTTCAGAATATGGATCCGGCAGCTCTTGCATATCAGGGAGCAGTTATCTCTTCCAATCCACTCCCGGCACTTGCATACTACACAAACTATTACTGGAGACTTGTAGAAACTGATGGAACCGGATCAACAAACGGACCGGTATGGACATTCAAAACCTTGAGAGACCCGGCTACATTCTTTGAAGATTTCTCAGCCGGAGCCGGAGCATGGACGATTACAAACGAAGCCCCTGCAGCATGCGCCTGGACAGTATTTAATACGCCCTGGCCAAACACTTACTTAGGAAATCTGAGTGGTGCTGTACTTGCAGCAGATGTTGATAATTGCGGAACCGGTAGTACAGTTAACTCTACAGCAACGTTAAACACCGGATTAAACTTCTCAGGTTGGACCAAGGTATATGTTGAATTTGATTCGGACTTCAGAGGCCTCTCCGCTAATCTTGATATGGGTTACGTTGATATCAGCGTTGACAACGGGACAAATTGGACTAATGTGAAAACATATCAGAACCTAGCAAGCACCAGAATAACAGAGCATGCTCTTGTTGAGATCACTTCGGTAGCTTCATTACAACCAAATGTCAAGATCAGATTTAAATCAGTTCAGCCAGGCTGGGACTGGTGGTGGGTAATTGATAATGTTACCATCTACGGATCCGATCCTATTCCGGTTGAACTTGTAAGCTTCTTAGCAGACGCTTCAAACGGTGATGTAGTGTTGAACTGGGCAACTGCAACAGAGACAAACAACTCACATTTCGTTGTTGAAAGAAGTGCAGATAACAAATCATTCGTTTCCATTGGCCAGGTTCAGGGAAACGGAACAACAACAGAGCAGTCAAAATATCAGTTTGTTGACTCACGTGTAATGGGCGACAAAGTATATTACAGACTGAAACAAGTTGATTTTAACGGTACTTCAGAATATTCAAATTCTATTGAAGTTAATGTTGAATTACCAAATGAATATTCATTAAGCCAGAACCACCCGAATCCTTTCAATCCTGTGACTGTTGTTAAATTTGCTCTCCCGGTAGATGCAAAAGTAACTATCAGTCTCTTCAACTCATTAGGCCAGCAGGTTGCTGAAGTAATGAGCAGTGATCTGACAGGCGGACAGCACGAAGTTAGTATCAACGGTTCAAACCTCTCCAGCGGTATTTATTTCTACAGAATAGATGCTTCAGGAGTTGACGGAACCAAGTTCTCTTCAGTCAAGAAGATGATACTTATGAAGTAATATGTCTTAAGACATAGTTTACTGAAATTAAGAAAGGCTGACCGAAATGTCAGCCTTTCTTTTTTTTTGTGGGGGAAATAGTTTTTTAAGGGGATTATTTCAGGAGCATCATCATTCCGGAGAGTGAGGAAGTTCCGGTTTCGAGCTTATAGATATATATTCCTGAGGAAAACTGATCTGCATTAAAATTCACCGTGTGATTTCCGGCTTCAAAATAATTATCGGAGAGAGTAAGCACCTTGTTACCAAGGATATCATAAATGCTTAATTTAGCGAGACCTGCATTCTGAAGTGAGAAATTTATTTTTGTCGAATTATTAAACGGATTAGGGTAGTTCTGATCCAGTCTGAATGAAAAAGATTCATTTGTTTCTTTAATGCCAACCGCCTGACCACAGAAACCTGACAGAGAAATCTGTTTACTCCCGACTGATGAATAAATGATAATGTTTCCGGTCAGATTTCCTGTCTGAGAGGGGATAAAAGAAAGAGGTAATTCAACGGAACTGTAAGCCGGAACTGAAGCAACCGGCGTAATCCCGAAGTCAGAATTTGAAGAAACTATACTGTCAATTGCCAGCGCAGTGTTTCCCCTGTTACTGAGGATAATCCGGGAAGTGGTGGTATTGTTGAAAAGAGTTGTGTCAAATGTTATTGAAGAAGGGAAGGACTCAAGAAACTTTGTCTGAGGGAAAGAAGCAGAAGAAGAAAAGGAGAAAATCCTATCGATAAATTCAGGGTGATCTATAAATGGATTAGCTTTTCCCTGATACCCTTTAATCAGCACGTTTCTTCTTCTTTCCACGGAATCAACAGGGTCGATAACAGAAAACTGCCTCAGTGCGGATTCCTGTGCTGAGTAGAGGTAATTTCCATAATTCTGGTAGCAGACCACAAAATAGAACATTGAACGGGCAACATTACCTTTATGACTGTTGCGGGGTTCAAAGACTATAACATTTGCTGAGTCATTTCCGAGTTTACTGCCGCCCTGAGTCCAGGAAGCATTGCTGACAAACCCGAATGGATAATTGCTACGTTTATTGTTTGCTGAACTGCTTGTCGGATAAAGATGGAACAGATCAGATTTCATAGGTTCATTGGAGGAAAAAGCGAACTGCGGCCAGGTATGTTCAGTATCAAATCCAAGGCTTTGCGCTATGGTACGGGTAGCTGCCTTTATTTTTATCCCGGTATAAACACACTCAACAGTATCGCCGGGCTGTTTATCAATTGTGTCAAACATCCTGTCCCGCGCGGTGTTATAACCGAGAGCTGTATGATTATTAGTGAGAGCATTCAAGGCGTTCTTCAGGGGAGTGTCATAGAGATTAAAAGTCGTATTCTGGTAAGCATCATTATAACTTCCTGATCCGGAGACGTTGATAAAGGTTGCCGATGAATCGGAGGCAGCTAAAACGATTGAACCTGATTCTATAATATTTTGCTTTGGAGCATAATAAACTTTTATTTCAATACTGTCATTTGCAGGGAGGGAATAAGACGGGTTATCAATAAAGAAAGAAGAATTTATCGAATTAATAATATTGACTGTCTGAGTTGTAACAGATCCGTTAGAAAGGAAAAACGTCAAAGAATCTGCGGATCCCACTACTGTCTGATTAAAGGTAAGGTTGTTATTACTGATGAAAATCTGCGAAAACAGATTAAAGTGTAAAATAAAAAATAATAATGTAAATAATGTTTTGGTCATAGGTATAAATTAAGTAATTTTAAAACTGCAAAAATAAAGATATTTAGATGACATTTAACAACCAATTTTTGAGTATGATTCAAAAAGCCATATTTTTAGCTATAATTTGCATTAATTTTGTAGCATACGGACAGAAGGAAGTGCACCGATGGACGCCTTTGGTAGTGAACGATGACCAAAAGGTCTGGTACGATTATAATCAGATAGAATATATAACTCTTCCTAAGTTTGAAATCTGGCTGTTGGAAGTACACCAGACACCGATAAAAATCGAGGGGGTTGTTTCCGGAGTGTTGCGCACCAAGACTTTGTACGGTATTAATCTGGAGACAATGAGTTACGGAATAATTTCCGTTGTTTATTATAACATTAACAATCAGGAACTAAAAAGATTTAATTACGGCCTGGAAAATTATGAAGAAAGATATAAGTATTCATATCCGATACTTGAAAAATCGATAATCGGGATGCTTATAAAAGAAATATCAGAGAAAGAAGTAAAATAGATCAGGTGAGCAAGTTTGAAAAGTTTGTAGAAGTCATGGATTCGGGAATTCACGGTAAAGGGATATTTATAACTGCTGATATCCCGGCGAATTCCCATATCATAGTGATTGAAGGGGAAGTTATATCGGAAGAGGAATGCGTAAGACGTGAAAATGAAGAAGAGAACGTGTATATTTTCTGGAACGAGTTAAATTATATTGACGTAGCCAATACGGAAAAAATAAAGTATATCAATCATGATTGTGACTGCAACTGTGAAGTATGGGACAGGGATGAAACGAGTTTGTGGCTTGTTTCCAACAGGGATATCAAGACCGGGGAGGAACTGACAATCGATTACGGTTATGAAGACATTTATGCAAACTGCGGTTGTGAATATTGCAAAGTTGAAATACAGACTCAGGATGAATTACTTTAATGTAATAAGGCTGGTTTCAGGGATTGCTTTTGCATTCTTGCTCTCCGGTTGCAGCAAAGAAAATTCTTTTGAACCGGTGATCCCACCGATTATCAACCCTGTAGCGGTAACTATAACAGGACACATTTATTGTGAAAGCGTACCGGTAGCAGGTGCAGTTCTGACAATAGATTCACTGACAGCCATAACAGACACTTCCGGATATTTTATCTTTGCTAATGTAACGGGAGATACTTTCCATTTAGCAGTAAGCCATCCGGAGTTTAGTGCTTATGAATTTTACGTGTATAAAGAAAATCCTGCTGTTCCAAATATTAATCTTACCCGGACTCATTATGATTATTTCCCCTTGAATACAGGGAATAAGTGGAGGTTTACATACTCATCTTCCGGATATGCAGGAAGTCCAACCTCGGGATACACAAGCTGGGGCTCAAAAGGAAGTATTAGCTGGGAGATAACAGGGAAAAAATTCGTCAGTCCGAACTGGGTATATACTCTCTCGGAAGTTTACTTTGACTCTTCAGGTGTTCAAGTTCATGATACGACATTGAGTCTGATTTACGACACAAATAAGAAAGTAAACGTTAGCGGATGGAGCAGGATACTACTCAATAATTTTAGTTTCGAAAGATATGAATCCATAACATCGAACGAAACCAGAATGTATTTCTTCACGCCAGGCGGAGATTATACCCTGAAACGAAAAGTCGGATTAATCCGATATGTGCGATCATATTCCGGGATTACCATGGGATACAGTTACTTTGCAGAGCTGCTGGAGTTTACCGGAAACTAATAACTCTCAATATCCGGTATAGCGACATCAGACAATCTTCAGACACTTCTCAAGATCATGTATTATATCATCAGGATTTTCAATCCCAACCGCCATGCGGATACCTCCCGGGTCTATACCGAAATCAAGCATTTTCTCTGCCGGAATAACGGAGTGAGTCATAGAAGCGGGATGCTCGATTAATGTTCTGGTGTGTCCAAGGCTTACTGCGAGAGTCATAGTGTATGCATTTTTTGCCGCGTAGTTCATGAATACTTTTCCTTTTTTCCTTTTTTCCTCGGGGGAGGAGCCATTAAGAGAAAAGAAGATCAAACTTCCCGGAGCAAAGTTACCGTTAAAGTCAAGCATTTGTTTTTTGGCCAGGGAGTAGTATTTATAATGCGGAAGTCCCGGATAGTTAACTGATTCAACTTTTGGATTTGAGACCAGGAACTCCGCGACTTTCTGGGCATTGGCTATCTGCTTAGCTATTCTAAGAGGAAGAGTGGGGAGGCCATAAGTTAATATTGTCCAGGCAGATTTTGTACCGAGTACAGCACCGAAATCCTTGCGAAAGAGGAGAAGAAGATCACGGAATTTTTTCTGACCAATTACAACTCCCCCCATATCTGTACCAAACCCACCGATACCTTTAGTCAGAGAGTGAATAACAAAATCAGCACCGAGAGTTAAGGGTCTCTGGCAGTAAGGGGTTGCGAAGGTGTTATCGACAACAATAAATATTTTATCCGGCTCAGAACGATTTGCGTTAACTTCATCCATCATCTCCCTTAGCCGCCGGATATCTATGAGATCCAGGGAAGGGTTAGCAGGAGTTTCGAAATAGATTACTTTTGTTGCCGGAGTAATTTTATCTATAAGCAGCGATAAATTTGTAAGGTCAACAGAGATATTTTTTATGTTGAATTTGGGATACCAGTTGTTCAGCAGGGAGAAAGTGCATCCATAGAGGGTGCGGTGAGAAATAATCTCATCACCGGCTTTTGTGAGGATTCCCAGGACTGCAGAAATAGCACCCATACCTGTAGAGAAACAGACGGCAGTTTCGCCGTTTTCTATGAAAGCAAGATTCTCTTCGAGGAGGTCTTTGTTTGGCTCGCCGAGGCGGTCATAGATGTAGATAGGTTCACTCTCCTCACCCATGAAGAGTGGATTAGCAAATTCAGAGAAGCCCTCCGCACCCCGCTCAACAGAATCGAGGCGGAAGATAACAGAGGTGGTCATCGGAGCAGTCACGTGATGTGCGTAATCCCATTTTTTGGAAACGTTCTTTCCGTAGATTACGCGGGTTTCCATGGAATAAAGAGATTCGTCAATCCCGGTTTCGTCGGTTTTCTTTCCGTCAAGGGATCGGATTTTTAATTTCCCGTCCATAGAGCCTCCTGATAAAATTATTTTAATGCATTTATGAGATCCTGAATAAGGTCTTCAACGTCCTCAATTCCAACCGAAAGGCGGACGATGCCTTCTGTCAGTCCGATGCCTTCTTTTACTTCTTTCGGGACTGAAGCGTGCGTCATACTGTAGGGATGGCAGAGGAGCGATTCCACACCACCAAGACTTTCCGCGAGTGTGAAGACTTTGACATTATTCATTAATTTTTTTGCCGCATCGAAGGAAGCGAGTTCAAGAGAAACCATACCGCCAAAGCCGCTCATCTGTTTTTTTGCAAGTTCATAATGGGGATGATCAGGAAGACCCGGATAGATTACTCTCTTTATTGCCGGAATTTTCCTGAGTTCGTTAGCGATTGCCATAGCATTAGAATTGTGACGATCCATTCTCACGGCGAGAGTTTTAGTTGAGCGGAGAGTAAGCCAGCAGTCAAAAGGGGAGGGGACTGCCCCAAGAGCATTCTGAATATACTTTAAACGGTCATAAATCTTGTCGCTGTTGGTTACTATTATTCCGCCGATAACGTCACTATGTCCGTTAAGATATTTTGTTGTGCTATGGAGGGAGATATCTATTCCGTGAACGAGAGGATTCTGGAAATATGGGGACATGAAGGTGTTATCGCAAACGGTAATAAGATTATTTTCTTTTGCTAAATCAGCGACTGCGTGAAGGTCTGTGAGAGTGAGGAGAGGATTTGTGGGTGTTTCCACATATATCAATTTTGTATTGGGTTTGATCGCATTTTTGATATTTAAGATATCCGAAGTATCAACCCATGAGAAGTCGAGACCAAAATCCCTCATTACAAATTCGAACAATCTGTAAGTTCCGCCATAGACATTATCTCCCGCTATTACATGGTCGCCGCTTTTCAGGAGTGTGCATAAGGAATGGACTGCCGCAACACCGGAAGAGAAGGCAAGACCATATTTGCCTTTTTCCAATGTGGCAATATTCTGCTCAAGAGAAAAGCGGGTTAAATTGGCAGTCCTGCCGTATTTATACCCTTTAGAAACCCCATATTCCGGCTGGGCATAAGTTGATGTCATGTAAATTGGAGTAATGACAGCGTTAGTAGCTTCGTCCGGTTTCTGACCTGCGTGAATTGCGTCTGTTGAAAAGCCCATAAGTAATTTTTATTTGTTAATTAGTTTTAATGCGTTTGCTGTTGCGTGAATTAAAGCATCTGCGCCAACGTCAGAGCCGGTTGCCTGCTGCATCCAGAGATCGGGAGAGATTCTTCCGAGTCTTGCGGTTCTTTCAAATTCGGGGCCAATAGTTCCTGATTTTTTCATCAGCTCCTCGATCTGGAAAGCTATTAAATGACCTATCGGGTAGTCTGGGAGATAGAGGAACGAATGAATCATGTGTGAATAGACTGCCAGAAGGGTAATATCCTTAACTCCAATAACGGGAGCGTAGTATTTATTCCATATATTTTTAGCTATAGTCATAACTGCTTCTTTGAGTTGTGCCGGGGAAGCGTTAGGATTAGCGTACATCCAGTGCCAGACTTCCATGTCAACGAGAGAGACTCCGGCAATTTCAAAAGTCATCCAATAACTATTGATTGTCTGAAGAGCTTCGTTCATGGGGTCTGAAGAAGAGTGGCCGAGAAGTTCGAGGTCTTTTGCCTGGAAGACAAAAGCATAAGCTTCCGTAAAGGCAGTGTTAGGAACCCCGGCGAGTGTGTAATAGTCGATATCATCAAGAGAAATAGTCTGCTCAACATTGTGTCCGAGTTCATGGACGGCAATGTTAAAGCCCTTGAAATCCATTCCGTCCCGGCCTATGCGGGTGCGAAGGTAAGCAAGAGCTTCTTTCATTGAGGCTCCCATAGCATGTCCGGAGCCGCGAGCAGGATCTACGCCGATATTATCAGCAATTAGTTTTGCCCGTTCAGGATTGAAGCCAAGTTTGATAAGGATATTTGGAAGATCATTTTTGAAGGCTTCGGGATTGGGATATTTTCCCTTCACGAGCTTATCAAGTTCTTCCTGGGAGACAGAGCCTTTTGGTTTGAAGCCGTTGAACCAGATATCGAAAGGCTGAAGATCACGTCCAAGTTTTGATTTTATTAAAGCTGCGACTTCCTTAGCAACAGGTGACGAGAGAACGTCTTCAAACATTTTCTTTACACGTTCTTCACTTAGTTCCCTGTCCTCATTGAATCTTCTTGCAATGTGAGTAGGAGCAGTGGGGGAATAGGGATCAATGAGTTTAGAGGCAAGGAATGTTTTGTACCAGACATCATAGCGAGTATCGGGTTCGGGAGAGTTTAGTTTTTGATTATTCTCTGCAAGAGGGAAATCTTTATTTATTTCCTTGGAAGGGGTTACGATATTCGTGAAAGGATTCCAGTCATAGTTTGGGTTATTGATTACGATTTGAGGAATGGACTGGTCTATGATCCTTTCCATTACTTTATAGATCATTTTCTGTTTTTCGAGACCTGCATTTTGGTTCCGGTAATTAGCTTTGATCTCATCGCGGAGGTTCCAGTGTGAGAGAAGCCTCATTCCTTCAGGGAAAAGCCGTTCGTTTTTATCCGTGAGGAGATTGTTCATAAAAATATTGTATTCGGCAATATACTGATCTGAGAGAGCCGCTGCTTCAGAAACTTTTTGAAGGATGTCTGCGGGGATTCTCTTTGAAAACCGTTCCGCGAGACGGACTTCTGCCCATTCACGGCGGGACCAATTTTTACCATCGGCGATTTTTTCTTCAATAGTTTTTAGGGGGAAGTTGAGGAGGAGGATAAAAGCTATTTTATTGCTGAAGAAATCGTCATTGATATGAGCTGCGGGATTGTATCCGGCAAAAATTTCATCGAAAGGGAGAATAGGCCCGAGATCAAGATCAGTCTGAAGCCTGAAATTCCGCGAGATTTCGAGCATGTGTCCATCAAGTTTTTCAAGCAGAAAGAGATACCGGTTGAACATAGCGTCAAGTGCGGGTTTATCTCCGGCGAAGTTATTGAGTACAAAATCCGAGAAAGCGAGTTCATTGCCGTCATCCCGGCGCCAGAAATCCGAGACCTGTTTTAATCCTGTATTTATGCGGGTTTTTTGAGACTCGCCATATTTCTGAAGGAGCTCTGTGGATAGTTTAGTTACTGATTTATTCAGCCACTCAGGTTTCATATTCTGACCTATAATGATATTTGAGGAAATAAAGAATACTAAGAATAAAATTGAGACATACCGCATTCGATTACCTTTAAGTTTATTTTGTATTCCAAATTTAATTAAAAAAAGTCAGAGATAAAAACGGAAGGGTCTGAGGGTACCCGGAACGGATCAGACGGCAGAAATCAAGAACAGATTCGGAAAAATTTTTATATGAACGGAAATGATCCGCAACAGAGATAAATTTATTATCTTTGCTGTTGTATTCTTTAGTTTTTGTAAGGAATTTGTTTTTTTGAGAGGGAGAGGCTTTGATGCCGAAGTAGTTGTTGTGAGGCGCACTTTTCCCGCATCCGGTTTCCAAAGCCGAAACGGAAAGGATGAAAAAAGGATTAATCCCGGTTTTCTCCGCTATTGGTTCAATAAGCGGAAAATACTTATTATAAAACAGACTATACGTTAAATCTCTCATAACAGACCTTATTAAATGATAGTTAATTTAATAATTGAATAAACACATTGTAAATATAAACAAAACTTTATTAATAAACAAGTATTATTTTAAAATAAATAAAAATATTTTTAGATTATGAAATTTGAAGAAAAACTAAGGCAATTTTTAAGTAAGAAGTATGCACATGTTGGTCTTGCATTTACAGAATTAAAAGTATCACGTGTTCAACTGTCAATGTATCTTAACGGAAGGGCAAAGCCGGGCTTTCAGGTGTTGCAGGAATTAGCCAAAATGGGGTGTGACATTAACTGGCTGGTAAATGACGAGATAGAAGAGCCGGCGAGCAAGGAAAAACCCGAAGTTCCGGAAAAAACTGATATAAACGAGAAATTAGTGGATATTATCAGGGAATTAGTGAAAAATAACCCGGGAACGAAGGAAAAGTTGTAAAGTTATAAAGTTATAAAGTTATAAAGTTATAAAGGGGAGCCGAGACGTCCGGGAGGGGGGGGGTGTTGAATTTTTCAACACTAGTCAGAAAAGTTTGACTAGTAGACAAAGTTTTTTTGGAAGTTTGCTAGTGCTAAGTTATTATAAATAAAAGGGTTAAAGGGTTACTAGACAACTAGTCAACTTATTCCTTATTATAATAATAATAATAATAATAAAATATATATATAGAGAGAGTAGGAAAAGAGGGTTTATTGTGACTAGTTTGACTAGTGAAAAGGGCGAGAAGGCTCAGAGGCATACCAGATATGGCTCGGATGCTTATCGGAAGCCAAGACTTTTCCAGACAAAAGGTAAAAAAAGATTGGCAATTAGTCAAAAAAGTTTGACTAGGGGGAGATTTTCCACCCCCCCCCCCCTCAATCCCTCCTCCGCCTCGGCTTCCCTTTATAACTTTATTAAGCGTTCCAAGCTTCATCTGCTTGCGGGACAGGCTTGGGCGGGATCCTCTAACTTCCATTTTTCCACCTAATGACCACCTAATGACAACTTAATGACCACCTAATGACAACTTAATGACCACCTAATGACCA
>Ga0247842_10005469_pt1 | contig 15047 bp, 10 predicted proteins | sample LaCruzMarch2015__3_FD_192411 | JGI IMG/M metagenome (GOLD analysis project Ga0247842, IMG submission 192411) | Freshwater microbial communities from meromictic Lake La Cruz, Castile-La Mancha, Spain - LaCruzMarch2015_19m | ecosystem: Environmental > Aquatic > Freshwater > Lake | place: Spain...
TATTGCGTTTCCGGACTATGTTTGCGTGCATCAATCTTTTCCATGCATACCGTATATCACAAAATCGCCAATATGGCTATATTTAATTGCCGAGGTAATAATTTGACGAAACGCAAGATACAATTAATTGTGTCTCACATTATTGGAACGAGTTAAGCAGAGATGGGACGCCTATTTTATGTTTCAATTGGTGAAATAAGCCGCCGTCGGTGTAACAGCTTTAATCCCCACCGATATCTTGCTGCCATCGGCTTTTTTACCGTGGATGACGAATTCGCTCAATCCAATGTGGCTTTCCGGATTCCCCCAGTCATAGGTGTAACCGAGTCGGGTCCAAGGGTAGGGCGCGTCGGCGGTATAGATGTATTTCGTCCGGTTTTGGAAGAAGCGCTTGTAGTCCGTAAATCCGCATTGTCCCCATTGATTGCAGGACGTGCACTGATCGGGATCACAGACCTGGTCGGCAAAAATCATTGCTGAAGCGTCGTATTTCCGGAAGGGATTGGCGTATTGATCGCCGGGAAAGTCAATCTCCGCTTCATGATCCGTAATCTCCGGGTCCGGCGACGGCCGAAAGAGGTCCTTGGGAGCGACCCATATTTCCAGAAAACAGGCCTTGTTCTGGGCGTCTGAAGGAGGAAGACCCAGTAACTGTGCAATCCTCATGGATGTAATGGGGGTCGTTTTGAAGAAGGTGTTCAACTCCGGGACTACGGTTACGTAAGTATCCCGGCTGTACTGGCATTCCTTGCCTTCCTTACAGGTATCGCCAGGCTGGCATCCTTCAGCAGGGCATTTGTAAATATTACATGCGTTTTGATCAACCCAGCTCACAACGAGGATGCGCGATCCCACGACGCCGTTCTCCCAGATGAGGTCCTTGTTGTCAGGTGTAATCGCCGTCAGGTTTTTGGATATTTTCTCCGGCGTCACTATTGCGGCGTCGGCGCACGCTTTCGTGTATTCCGCTTGCGGATCGTACGCCGCGGAGTTATTCCCACAGCCCGTAAGTGTTAAAGATGAAACAAATAGAAAAAATACCGCCAAATACGCCCAAAAGAAAAACTTGCCGTGATATTTCATTTTTCCCTTCAGTTTTTTTGATGAGTAATTGTGTTCTGACGGGGGAAGTATAAGCAGAACAGACTTGCATGTCAATGAGGTATTGGCCGCCGCAAAATGTGGGGTGCAGTGCCGATGATGGTGGAAGGGATATCCTGGCGCCCGTCCTATTGGTATTGGGAAAGCCATCTGCTTTTAGACCCTTTCACCCGTCACGAAGGCCTTTTCGAGCGTAATCTGGGCAGACCACAGAAATCATCATTTCCACAAGAACGTATCAACTATTGCTAACTCCTTCTGATTGCTCATGGTTGGAGAAAGCTATACGCATCAACCGGATGAACCCAAAATAAAAAAATGAAACGAATGGCCTACGGCTTCAGAGATATGGAATTCTTTGAACTCAAAATCATGGGCCTTCATGAAACCAAGTGTGATAGTCGAAACCTTTCGGATTGACAACCTCGTGGAAAGAGGCTAAAAAAATATCCATCTGACCATAATTGCCTTTACCCGGTGCAGCTTTCCGGAAAGAGGCTCGGGATGAGGCTCTCTTTACAACAAAGGAGGGGAAGCGCATATGGCAAAGAGACCAGCCAATCTGCTCTACGGGGTGGATGACAAACCATCCATCCGCATCTGCTTCCTGCTGGCCATCCAACACATCTTTTTCCTTACGACGGGCCTGATTGTGGTGACCATCGTCATGCGGGACCTGGGCTGCGCGCCGGATATTATCCGCAACGTTGTGTCCATGTCCATGATTGCCGGGGGGCTCGCCACCATGCTTCAGGCGCTGAAAAAGGGGCCGGTGGGCAGCGGTTATCTCTGTACGGAGGGAACCGACCCCAGCTTCCTCTCCGTATCCATCCTGGCCGGCGCCACCGGCGGCCTGTCGCTCATTTTTGGCATGACCATCGTTTCCGGCGTGATCGAGTGCTTACTCGCCCGTATCATGAGCCGCCTGCGGGTCATTTTCCCGCCGGAGGTGACGGGTGTGGTCCTCACCATGGTGGGCCTGAATATCGTGCCCATCATGATCCTCGATTTCTTCAGCGTCAAAACCCAGAGCAGCCCCATAGACCCGACTCATCTGACCGTGGCGGTCTTCACCCTCGCCGTCATGGTGGGAACCAATGTCTGGAGCAAGGGGAAATTGCGCCTCTACTCCGTCATCATCGGGATATCGGCAGGTTATGTCGCCGCCGTCGTCCTGGGCGTTCTGACCCACGAAGATTTGATGCGCATGGCGGAAGCGCCCCTCTTTTCCCTTCCCGACATTTCCTATATCAGTTACTCCTTCGATGCGGCGATGCTCATCCCCATTATCGTCGTAACCCTCGCCTCCACCCTGAAGTCCGTCGCCACCCTGACGATGTGCCAGAAAATCAACGACGCGGAATGGACCCGGCCGGACCTGGTCAACATCGGCAAAGGCACCATGGCGGACGGCCTGGCGTCCGTCATCGGCGGTCTGACCGGGGCGATGGGAAAATCACTTTACGCAAGCAGCGTGGGGCTCTGTGTGGCCACGGGGGCTACCAGCCGGATCATCGCCTTCTATACCGGAGGGATCTATATCGCCCTGGCCTTTCTCCCCAAACTGGCTTCATTTTTCAGCATCATGCCCAAACCGGTCATGGGGGCGGCCCTGGTCTTCATGGTCAGCTTCATGGTTATCTCGGGCGTGCAGATCATGACGTCCCGGATGATTGACATCCGCCGGACCTTCGTGATTGCCGTGTCTCTCATGTTTGGCATCAGCGTGGATATCTTCCCGCAGCTATATCAGCATGTACACCCCTACCTGAAACCCCTGTTCGGCTCTTCCCTGGCCGTAACGACGGTCCTGGCCATCGTCCTGAATCTGATCATGCGGATCGGCATCACCCGGCAGGAAACCCTGGAACTGACCTCCGGAACGGATGTTTCACAAAAGATCTTCCAATTCATGGAGAATCAGGGGGCCGCCTGGGGAGCGAGAAAGGAAGTCATATACAACGCTATGGCGGCCATGAATGAATTCATGGAAGCCACGGTGTATGTTGACCTGTCGGACCCTGCAATCATTATGAATGTAAAATTCGACGAATACAACCTGGATATCCGGATCAGCTACCAGGGTGCGCCCTTGGAATTCCCCACGGAACGTCCCGACAAGAATGAGCTGCGCACCGATCCGAGCGCCGTTGCCCGTCTGGCAGGCTACCTCGTCAGGCAATATGCGGATAAAATCACAATGACACAGGAAGGCGAGAAGTGCGTAGTCGATCTTCATTTAAATCACTGATCGGGCTGTTCAGCCATCTCCGCGTCATTATTGCCCTCGTGGTGATCGGCGCCCTGGGTATTACCGCCGCGGCATTCATGATATTTACCCAGCGGGAAGTGACCCGGAGCATGCTCGCCCAGGGCGACGCCGAGGCCCGGAACATCATGCGCGTCATCATGCTCAATCTGGCTGATAATGCAGCCGGTCTGGAATTCTTCCGGAAATATGCGCGGGGGCGCTATGAACAACAACTGCGCGACCTGGTTTCCGTCATCGTCTCCGAGGTGGACTTCTTTCATGATCTTTACCAAAAGGGTGTCCTGACCGAGGAACAGGCCCGACGGGCGGCCCTCGATGCCGTACAGAATGCGCGCTACGGCAACAACGACTATTTCTTCATTTACGACCGGAACAATGTCGCCATCTCCCATGCCGATCCCCGGATCCGGGGACGGGACATGTCCCATTCCTCGGACGTGAACGGCCGACCCGTGGCGCAAACAATGTGGAATATGACCAGGGAACACCGGGACGGCTTTCTGCCTCTATGGTGGACCCGCCTGGAGGGGAAAAAACCCGTTCCGAAGCTCCTCTACTTTTACCACTATCCGAAATGGGACTGGCTGATCGGGACCGGGCTCTACATTGACGACATTGACCGGGACGTAGCCCAAAAAATGGACGAGATCATGGGCGTCCTCAAACGTACCTTCAACCAGGTGCACGTCTCGGAAACGGGTTATTTCAGCCTTTTCGACGGTTCGGGAAAGATTCTGATTCATCCCGGCCTGGAAAATGCCGACGGGTCCGTATTGAAGAATCCCGTGACGGGCGGGAATCACCTGCAGGACCTGATCGCCGCATCCGGAAATCCGGCCGTGCCGCATAAATATTTCTGGGACAAGCCTGATGACCCCGGCAATTACCGATATTTGAAGTTTTCCCATGTAGAGCGTTTCACACCCTTCAACTGGTATGTTTCCTCATCGGTGTATCAGGATGAAATGGAGAAGCCCGCGGGGAAAATCGTCAAACGCCAGGCGATCTTCGTCGGCATTGTGGTTCTGTTTTCCATGATCGCCGTTTATCTGCTCCTTTCCCGGGTCACGGCGCCTCTGGCTAAGCTGACCTGGCATGCTGCCGCGCTCCAGAAAAGTGATTTTGCCCTCTCTAAAGACGGGGAAAGGGAATTGCTCCAGATCAGTTTCCCCAAGGAAATCGGCCGTCTCGCCAGGACCTTCTGGAACATGGAGCAGCGTCTGGACGAGTACTTGAAGAATCTCCAGGAGACGACGGCGGCCCGTGAAAAAATTGAAAGTGAGCTGCGTATCGCCCGCGATATCCAGATGAGCATGCTGCCGAATCGAAAGACCGTTCTTGCGGGAAGGACAGAGATCGATATATACGCAGTCCTGGAGCCGGCGCGGGAGGTGGGAGGCGATCTCTACGATTTTTTCTTTATCGACGAAGATCACTTCTGCTTCATTGTGGGAGACGTTTCCGACAAGGGCGTTCCCGCCGCGCTGTTCATGGCCCGCAGCAAGGCTCTCCTGCGGAGCGCCGCCCAGGATCGGAACGCCGCCCCCGGTCGCATCCTGCAAACGGCCAACATGGAACTGGCTGACGGCAATGAGATGCTGATGTTCATTACCGTCTTTCTGGGAATTTTAAATATCCGGACAGGCGAGGTGGTCTTCAGCAACGCCGCCCATGTTCCCCCGGTCCTATTCACGGAAGCCGGTCAATGCCGGACCGTGGAGTTGCCAGTGGGAAAACCGCTGGGAATCACAAAGAGAGCCGGGTTCAAAACAGAGCGATTGCATCTGCAACCGCGAGAGAGTTTGCTCGTCTTTACGGACGGCGTCACGGAGGCGGAGAATCGGGAAAAGGCCTTTTTCGGTGACGAGAGACTCCTTACGCTCCTCGGAAATTTAGATCATCCGGCCGGGGCAAACCGCTGTGTCGATGCCGTTCTTCATGACGTAAAAAGTTTCAGCGAAGGCGCTCCTCAGTCCGATGACATTACGGTGCTCTGCGTCCGCTATGCCGGCGTAACGAAGACATCCCGGGAATTCAGGACATCCCTCGCAAACGACCTCGCAGGGATTGAGCGGGTCCTCGATGAGGCGGATGGTTTTATGCAACAACAGGGATGTCCGTTGGAAGCGGGTTTCGACCTCCGCGTGGCCCTGGAAGAAATCCTGGTCAATATCGTCAACTATGGCATGGAAGAGGGAACGCGGACCCCCATCATTCTGGAGATGAAGTTTGGGGAAGGAGCTGTTTATGCGACCGTTTCCGATCCTGGACGCCCCTTCAATCCTCTTTCCGTGGCAGAAATCGATACCCAGAGGCGACGTTCCGAACGGAAAATAGGGGGACTGGGGCTTCACCTCGTGCGCAGTCTCGTGGATGAACTGTCCTATCAGCGACAGGACGGCAGGAATATCCTACAAATCACAAAAAATATTTAAGGAGCCTGTGATGGAAATCTTCGAAAACAAAACAAGTGGCTGGATGATTCTGGAACTGAAAGGCCGCATGGATGCGGTAACCTCGCCCATGGTCAGGGAAAAGATCGTCTCCACCGTCGATCAGGGAGAGAAAATGCTATTGCTGGACTGCTCGGGTCTCGATTATATCAGCAGTGCAGGACTCCGGGTCCTCTTCGAGGCCGCTTATAAAATTCAGGATCTGGAAGGAAAGATCGCCTGCTACGGCGTCAACAGCAGCGTGCGCAAGATCTTCAATCTGGTGGACCTGAACTCGGAAATTCCCATATTCATTTCCCGGGAAGACGCTCTGAAATGCTGAAGGCAAGCGGGCGTTTCCCCGCTTGAGTTGGCTGCCGGCAGTTCCTTAGCGAAGTCCTTTGCAGAATCCCCCGTGGCCTGCCACGGGAAGTTTCACCCATGGGTAACATCTTGTTCGAGGCCATTCGATCCGGGGGAAAATCCTTGACACTCCAGATCCTTCTTCATATACTTTCTATATGAAAAAGGAACTTATTATCAATAATATCACGGGAAGAGATCCGGCGAGCCCGCCTTCGGGCCCCGTTGTGGATAAGCGGGGCGGTGCGACGAGACAGGAGATTGCGGCTGACGGTCAGGGAGACTGCAGGCAATCCATGGCGCAGGCTGAACTGACCTATTTCGACAGGTCCCGCCGGAGATTCCTGAAGCTGAGCGGCCTGACCCTCGCCGGTTTCATGCTGCCGCGCCCGTTTTGGCAGGATTCCGCAGCGCACGGCGCTCCCGCGCCTGTAAGGATCGATCGGGCGATTGCTTGGGCCCTTCAGGATGCAGGCGTCAAGGTCGTGACGCATGTCCCCGCCACCGGGGCCACGGCTATTTTCGACGCCTACAACGAGCTGATCGGTGCGACGCCCTCCTATGCCTTTAATGAAGAGGTGGCGTTCACCATGGCTCAAGGCGCGGCCCTGGCAGGCGCCCGCTCAGCGGCGGTGATCAAGTCACACGGCTTGGCCAAGGCGGCCAACAGCGTGATCGATTCCATGACCCTCGGAACGACGGCAGGCTTCGTGGCCGTCGTCATGGATGATCCGGCCGGCAGGCACTCGGACAACATCTTTGACTTGGAGGATTTTCTGAAGGGGACGGGCATTCCGTTCAAGAAGGCAGGGGGCGATACGGTCTACAACGACCTCGTCGAATGTTTCCTCTGGTCCGAGGAACTCAAGACCCCCGTGGCCCTTTTTGTGAATTCGGAACTGGTCTCACGGGAAACCGCCTGCGAACGAAGGCGCCTTCGTCCTCCGGAAGCGAAATACCAGCGAGACCCCCTGCGCCATGTCCTGTGCCCGCCGCTCGCGGCGTACCAGAGCAAGGTCCTGAAGGCGAGGCTCGCCAGGACCGATTGGCGGGTGATCCCGGCGCCCGGCATGCCCGTTGTTCCGGACGGCCTGCCGTCCGAGTGGCGGTCCGCAGCCTCCCTGTACGTCCCCCTCTTCGAGGTATTTGAGGAACTGCGTCCACAGATCCCCTTCGCCTGCGGCGATACGGGCCTGTCGTCTCTCTTCGCCTTCCCCCCCTTTGCCTGCGTCGATACCTGCAGCTACTATGGGGGGAGTCTCCCCTTGGCCATCGGCTTCCACCTCGGGGGCTTCGGTCGCGCCTGGGCCGTCACGGGAGACTACGCTTTTCTGGCTGCGGGCCACATGGGGTTGATCGAGGCGCTGGCGCGGCGGATCCCGTTGAAGGTGCTGCTGATGGACAACGGCTGCGCCATGGCGACCGGCGGCCAGCCGATCCCGGCCGGGGTCTTCGAACAGGTGCTGGCCGGGTGGGCGCCCTTCGTCAGCCGTATCGATAATCCCCGGGACAAGTTCGCCGTCAGGAGCGTACTGAACCGCGCGATCCGATCCGACCGGCTCGAAATTGTGGCTGCACGGTTCCGCGCCTGAAATTAGTCCTGTTTTGGCGCCAAACCACAACGGACCTTCTTGACCGCAAGACCCAACAGGGTCTCAGCCGTCACAATTGAAGCGAGATTACGCGTATTGATTTACCGATTAAAGTTTTTTGCAGGAATCCCGATATAAGAAGTAAAAGAATTGTCTACGATGTGCGTTATTCGTTCATGACATTGGAATCTAACACATAAAAAACAAAGGGCCCATGGGTGATGATCACCCGTTGAAGGTCGAAAGCATGGAAATGTAATTCCAGCGCAGGACAAAACGGCATTTGTGGATCCCCAGAGCCCCCCAGAGGAGTGAACTCCTTTGGGGGGGGATCCGTAAGATAACACCGGCCACCATCGATTCAACCTTATTTTCCGAAGGTCGCCACCGGTTGGCCGGCAACGACAGTCATGCTTGCTTTTTCTTTCTTGAGGCTGGCGGGATGCGCCTTTTCCAGTGCGACGGCGGCCTCGTTTTTATCATAAAAGGCAGCGGGTTCGTAGGTCCAGCCCGCGGCAAGGCGCGCCTCTTCCCGCTTCAGGGCAAACCAGGCAAACCGCCCCAGAAGCGGAGCGGCGATACGCGTTTTCCAGCCGAAAGCGGTGTAAATATCCTTGAGCAAGCGATCCGCTTTTTCAGCGAGCCGTGGATCGTTTCGATACCACTTCCTCATGGCCCAGACGGCGCCGGCATACGTGGATCGCAGCGGGAATACCTCCCAGGCAACACGCTTCCGGACGCGCGGGCGGGAATCATCCCGGTACTTCAACCAGCCATTCAGAAGAATCCGGATCATCCGGAGCAGACTCGGGCCGTTCACCGCAAAGTCCCGCCCGAAGGCCTCCAGAAGATATTTTTCTTCCCGGCCGTCCCGAATATGCGGGTGGCGGTAATTGAAGCGGTACTGCCCATGGGCGTCGGCGATGGGGAACTCCGTTTCCGGCAGGAGCAACCCGTCCTGCTTGTGTTTTTCGTACAGGGGCGTGCCCGGAATCGGCATGTAGAGCATGAACTGGTGGAAGACCGTCTCGTGGCTTACAGCATAATCGATGATAGCATCCATATTTTCCGGCTTGTGGCTTTCGAGGCCGATGATCGATGAACCCAGGACGCGGATCCCGTGATCCTGCAGCAGGGTGACGAGCGCACGCGTATCCACCCCCTGAAGCTTGTCGTAGGCGCTCTCCTCCCCTTCCAGCCCCATCCAGACCCAGCCGATCCCCAGTCTCACGAGTTGATCGACCGTATAGGATTGCAGGACGCGCGCGGAGCTGAATACGTATATGGCCCAGCTTTTCTGTTTTGCTTCCATCAGTTCCAGAAGCCGGAGCGCCCGCTTCTTGTGGAGGAGAAAATTCTCGTCCAGCGTGAAGAAGGATTTCACCTTGAGCTTTTTCTCCATGTTGCACATGGCGGCAAAGAGTTCATCGCCGGTTTCGAAGAAATTAACGAACTTTCCCTTCCCGCCGAACAGGGCGGAGGTGGAGCAGAAGTTGCAGCCCACCGGGCAGCCGACCGAAGGAATCAGGATCGCCGCCGTGCCGCCGGGGCGGTTGCCCAGATCGATCCCCATCATCCTCCCGCCGAACCCCGAGATCGCCAGAGGGTGCTTGATGGTCTCCCTGTCGTCCTGACCCAGGTAGCGCTGAAACCAGCGAATCCCCTCCCCGCGCACGATATGATCCGCGTCGATCATCTCGGCAAGGCCCTCCTTGTTGCTGATATGGCCGCCGATGACGATCGTTGCAGCCGGCTGATGCCGCCGGATCAGTTTGCACATCTTCCGGACCTTACCGATATTCGGGATGATGGCGCCGATCCCGATGATGTCGTAGCTGTTCTCAGTGATCTCTGCCGTGAAACCCTCCAGGGTGGGAAAATCAAGCAGGGTGCAGGGGGCATCCAGATTGTTCTGGATCATCATCAGTCCGAAGGTGCGATGAAACATCCGGAGAGAGAATCCCCCCTGGACGCGGGTGACCTGATTCTGGTAGAGTTCCATAGGGTTGATTTTGCGGCTTCCGTACTCGTCATCCCGGGCGTAAGGGCCGAAGACGCTCGCGAGCAGAACGCGGGCACGGCTTCCGAGAGGATGGACTGGCTGATTTCTTTCCGGCATGCTATTCTCCTTTACACGCTGTTGAAAAACGCCCATCTGCGGCGTTTCCCTGACCCTTCGCCGTTCAACGTACTTGCAAGTACGCCTCACGGCTCAGGATTGCGGGGGCCTTGCATCTGGGCATTTTTGAACAGCCTGTTTATGTGGGCCGTCTTGGCCATGGGTAGGCACGTTAGTCGATATTCAGGCGATTGTGAAGGGCCAAGTTGCCGTTTTACAATACTTTTACAATATGAGCCCCTTGGAAATTATGATCCCTTCGCGCGCTGGACATTTTTCGACCCTGCGCCTCTTCGCTTCGCTGCGGGGGCGGGGAACCCCGAAAAATCTCAAATGCGCGCTTCCGGGATCTGATTTCCAATGGTCCAGATCTCGATAAAAACGGCCGAGGAAGGAAAGGTTGCGAATGAAACAGGCAAAATGGTTCATCCATCCGGTTTTTATCTTTACCCTGTCCACCGTCGCGCTGGCGATCTCCCTTTTTCTTTACATCTACTGGTACATCAGCGTCAGCGAAAACCTGAATTCGGTGATCCGGCGCTACCAGCTCGATGCGAACCAGTTTTTCGAGGCCCGGACCTGGGTGGTGATCCTCATCCTGTCGCTCCTGGTGGGCGTCATCCTGGTAGGAATCCTAACCATCTTCATCTACAATTTAAAGACGCTGCAGCTTTACCGCCTCCAGCATACCTTCATCAACAATTTCACCCATGAGCTTAAGACCCCCGTGACCTCACTGAAACTCTATCTTGAGACGTTCACGAAACACGACCTGCCCCGGGAGGAGCAGCTCAAATACATGGGTTTCATGCTCCTGGACGTGGAACGCCTCTCCGCCAACATCAACAGCATTCTGAACCTCGCCCGGATCGAAAGCCGGCTCCAGGAAGGGGCGCCCACATCGGTTGACCTTCCGGAGACGATCCGGCAGTTCATCCACGATAACCGCCATATTTTCCACGACTGCGACATCCGCGTGGACCCGCCGCCCGGAGGTCCTCTCTTTTATCCTGTGATCACCTCCCTGTTCGAGATGCTCCTCATGAATATCCTGACGAATGCCATCAAATACAACACCTCCGGGAAACCCAGGATCGACATCACCTTTGAAAAAAAAGAGAAATCTTTCCTGATCCACTTCCGGGACAACGGAATCGGCATCGTTCCAGCGGAGCGGAAGCGAATCTTCCGCAAGTTCTATCAAACCCGGCACGATGGTCCAATCCCCGTGGGGGGAAGCGGGATCGGCCTCTATCTCGTCCAGCAGATCGCCCGACTTCATCACGGGAAGATGGTCGCCGACAGTGAAGGTGTTGGGAAGGGATCCGTATTGACGCTGACCCTTCCCGTGAAAGTTACGGAAAGGGAAAAAAATGAAGCAGTCTGAGAAAAGGCGCATCCTCATTGTCGAGGATGACACCCATATCGCCGAGGGGCTGAAGCTGAATCTCACGCTGCAGGGCTATGAGACGGCCATTGCCGGCAGCGGGACCGAGGGCCTCCGGATGTGGAAGGATTGGAATCCGGATCTGATTGTACTCGACATCATGCTCCCCGCCCTGGACGGCCTCTCCGTTCTGCGCCACATCCGCCTGAAGGACGAGCGGCTTCCCATTCTGATCCTTTCGGCCAAGGGGGCGCCCGACGACCGAATCAAAGGATTTTCCTGCGGCGTCGACGACTACCTTGCCAAACCCTTCAATCTTGCGGAATTTCTGCTGAGGGTCGAACGCCTGCTGACCCGATCACTCTGGGGCCATGACCATTCTGCCCTCAGCGCGCCTGAAGACCCTGCAGAAGCGAAGAAATACACCTTCGGCGGCAATACCATCGACTTTACAACGATGACAGCGGAGACCCGGCAGGGAACCCTCCATCTGACCGAGCAGGAGGTGAGACTGCTCAAGATCTTCATCGCCAACCGGGGGAAACCCCTGACCCGCAAAACCCTGCTGGAGGTGGGATGGGGCTACTCCGGCGTGACGACGACCCGGACCGTGGACATTTTCCTTGTTCGACTTCGAAAATATTTCGAGGAGGACCCTCAGAATCCAATCTATTTCCGCAGTCTCCGCTCCGTCGGGTATCTCTTCGATCACCCATGACAGGCCTCCTCCCCCGGATCGATGGTGCGAAAATGATCGCGGCTAGTCTTTCATTTCCGCCGAAAGAGACGCCCGTCAGGATCTTCGCAGACCAGTTGCCTCATAAATAAACTCCTGTCTTGTCAGCACGAAACACTCTTCTATTTTTTAATCGCATCACATTCTCGTAGCAACAACCGTTCCGCCTTCTGGCGTGGAGATCGTAAAGATCACTTTGCCAGAACCGTCTTTCGAAAACGTGAGTGTTCCGGTAATAATCGTGTCATCCTTCAACAGAAAAATGTCGTTGGCTGTTGGATACAGATCGGATCGTGAGCCTGTTCCTTGCAAGGTGCTTTTTATCATCAGTGCATTTCCGGCAAGATAAATCTCGACCTGCAATGTCTGGCCGTCAAGCATGGCCGTGTAATTTCCTACGTAAGACTGCAGGATTGACAGCGGCACATCGACAAGCCCGGCCTTTGATACACTGTCATCTGGCCAGCCATATACTTTGGCTACGGATCGCATTATTTCCATCATAAGCGCGTATCCGTTGTCACCGTTCATCATGATGGCAATACCCTGCCCCCGGTCGCGATACACCGTCACGTAAGACTTGTATCCGAAGACCGACCCGCTGTGGTTGAATATCAAACCGCCCTTGCCTTCCATCAGAGCAAAGCCGAGGCCCATCGCTGAATTCGTATTCGGCTGCGGGGTAAGGATGCGATTGGCCGTCTCCTGGGTGAGCAATGCTCCTTCATTAAGAACTGCTGCCTTTTGCACCTCAAGAAACAGTGTGGCCAGATCGGTGGGCGTGGTCCACAGACCGGCGGCAATCAGCTCCGGGTATATTCTCCAGCCGCCCGGTATCATGACGCCGTCCAGATCGTGACCTTTTGCCGCCCGCGCTGCCAGCGGACCGGCCATCGGCTGCACGAAGTCGCTGGAATTCATACCCAGCCTGTCAAAGACGTTGTTCTTCATGTAGCCCCGAAATGGCATTTTGGTTACGTCTTCCGCCATCTGCTGCAGCACCTCCATGCCACCTCCCGAGTAGCTGTATCGGGTCCCCGGGTCGTATATGACGCGAATAGGCTCATTGTCCGCCGGCGGTGCACCGTTGAGAACCTGAAGCAGCGTCGGTATGGCGCTCCCTACGGTGTACCCGGCAAAGCCTGATACATTGGTCCCGCCGGTGTGAGACATGAGCCTTTGCACCGTTGCCTTATTTGTCGTCGTCAAGTCGTTATCGGCGAGGTGCCAGGAGGTGAGATAGTCATTCACGTTTCTGGTGATATCGATCACGCCCGTTTGCGCCAGCAACATGATGCCCGTCACCGAGACCGGCTTACTCACCGAGGCTGCCTGAAATACGGTGTCCGTAGTTACTGCCTGTGTTCCACCGGCTTCGGTAACGCCGTATCCCTTTGCCCACTCGACCTCACCGTTGTTGATAACCGCGATGCTGACGCCCGGTACCTGAAAGTGCTGCATGCGGTCCGAAATTGTCATGCCCGCAGGCATGCTTCCCTCGTTGATGACCGCCGGAATGAGACTTTTCTCTACGGCAGCGATACGCGACTGGATATCGTCGGTGTCGGTTGACGAACAAGCTGCAACGAACGATATGACGAAGGCAAAAACGAGTGACAGCTTGTACAGCTCGATCGATTCTTTTTTCATGATTGTGGTTCACCTCTAATGGCCTGATAAGAACTTGCTTTTTGTTGGTTGAACAATACGGAAAGGAGTTTTGTATGTCAAGGCGATATTATCACAACAAGTTGTGTCGGGAAGGGATTTAATTCGGGTCGCGGGGAGCAGACTGAGTACTTCAGTCAATGCAAATTACTGTTTGAAAGGGTAGATGTCCGTCAAAATTACCGGTTGCTCGCTTACAGGAAGGATGCTGGCCCCCTCAGCAGCAGAAAATCAGCTGTCAAGCATTTCCACCTTTCATCCCGTAGGTCGCATCCAAGGCACAACTTCCACCTTACAACCCATTATCAATAAGGATGAGCTTGGTCAAATATCAATGATGCCGAGCACCCGCGCACCTACAAAGTTACACCCACCTGGATCAATGAGAATCAATGAATGCCGTTCTAAACTTGCATATTACCTCGGCAATTAAATATAGCCATATTGGCGATTTTGTGATATACGGTATGCATGGAAAAGATTGATGCACGCAAACATAGTCCGGAAACGCAATATGAGCTCAGGAAGCAAGTTGTTCGTCTTCGAAAGCAGGGGTTTCTGAACAAAGATGTGGCAGAGGGTGTCGGCGTCAGCGTTGGTCGTGCCAGCAAAATTTGGCAAAGCTACAAGAGGGGGGGCAGCAAGGCCATCAAGCTTGGCAGGCGCGGGCGCCGTACGGGAGAGAAGCGCACCCTTACGGCCGAACAGGAGGGGCAGGTGAAGCGAGCCCTGATTGACAAGACACCGGATCAGTTGAAACTTCCCTTTGCCCTGTGGACACGGGATGCCGTGAAGTTGTTGATCAAACAACGGTTTGGCATTGCGATGCCGATTCGGACGGTTGGGGAGTATCTCAAGCGTTGGGGATTTACTCCTTAGAAGCCGGTCAAGCGCGCTTACGAGCAGAGTTCTCAGGCGGTGCAGAAATGGCTGGAGAGGGATTATCCGGTCATTTTCTCCCGGGCGAAGCAAGAAAAGGCGGAGATTCACTGGGGCGATGAGACAGGGATTCAGGCGGGTGCCAACCGAGTCAGGGGCTTTGCCCCGAAGGGAGAGACCCCGGTAATCAGCATGGTTGCCAAGAAGAGCCGTGTCAGTATGATTTCGGCCATCACCAACCAGGGGAAGGTGCGGTTCATGATGTACCGGGATGCCATGAATTCCGAGCTTCTGATCAAGTTCATGACCCGCCTGACCAAGGATGCCGGGCGTAAAGTCTTTTTGATTCTGGACAATCTGCGTGTTCATCATAGCAAAAACGCCAAAAAGTGGTTGGAGGAACACAAGGAGCAGATAGAGGTTTTCCACCTTTCCTCCTATTCACCGGAACTTAATCCAGACGAATACTTAAACGGTAATCTCAAAAACAAAGTTCAC
>Ga0247842_10005477_pt1 | contig 15033 bp, 7 predicted proteins | sample LaCruzMarch2015__3_FD_192411 | JGI IMG/M metagenome (GOLD analysis project Ga0247842, IMG submission 192411) | Freshwater microbial communities from meromictic Lake La Cruz, Castile-La Mancha, Spain - LaCruzMarch2015_19m | ecosystem: Environmental > Aquatic > Freshwater > Lake | place: Spain...
GGGTTGCCGTCCTGCTCGAAATCGCCCGGAACCTCTCCCTGAAAACTCCTCCCATCGGAATCGATATCATTCTTTTCGATGTTGAAGATTATGGGCCGCCACAAGACCAGCCATCAAACGAAAACACCGATGAACAATGGTGCCTGGGTTCCCGGTATTGGTCAAACAATCCTCATAAACCAGGATACTCGGCCCGGTATGGCATTTTGCTCGACATGGTCGGCGCGGCCAATGCGACATTTCTGATGGAAGGGGTTTCCATGCATTATGCCGAAGAAATCGTTAGGCTGGTGTGGGCTACCGGTAACCGGATTGGATATTCATCCTTTTTTCTTTATGAACCAGGGGGTTATATTACCGACGACCATGGCCCGATCAATAAAATCAGAAACATACCCACCATCGATATCATTCACTTAGACAGAAATTCACCAACCGGGTTCTTCCCCCAATGGCATACCCTCAACGACAACATGGACTTCATTGAAAAAACCACGATTAAGGCTGTTGGCCAAACAGTGTTGACCGTGATCTATGAAGAAAAATAAACTTTATCCCTTCAGGGAAACATCGGGAAAAGGAGGAAAAGGTCACAACAACTCATTGGCCAGATTTGCCAGTTCCGACCGTTCCCCTTTCTCAAGGCGCACATGCGCATAAATATCGTGTTTCCGCACTTTATCAATCAGCGTGGAAAGCCCGTTTGATTGCGTATCCAGATAGGGGGTGTCAATCTGGTAAATATCGCCCGTAAAAATGATCTTGGTGTTTTCGCCGGCCCGGGTGATAATGGTTTTAATTTCATGTGGCGTCAGGTTCTGGGCCTCGTCCACAATAAAACAAACATTGGATATGCTCCGGCCCCGGATATAAGCCAACGGGGTGATTACCAGCTTTTCGTTTTCAACTGCCTCCGTCAATATCTTGAACTCTTTGTCTTTTTCACTGAACTGGCTTTGAATAAATTTTAAATTGTCCCAAAGCGGTTGCATGTATGGATCGAGTTTCGATTTGATATCCCCGGGCAGAAAACCAAGATCTTTGTTGCTTAACGGAACAATAGGCCGGGCTAAAAATATCTGCTTGAAATTCCTTTTTTGTTCCAGGGCACCTGCCAGTGCAAGCAAGGTCTTTCCCGTCCCCGCTATTCCCTGAAGGGTGACAAGTTTTACCTCCGGATTGAGAATGGCATGCAAGGCAAATACCTGTTCGGCATTGCGCGGGACAATTTTATAACAACCCCGCTTTTCCAACTTTTCGATCCGCTCCGTTATTGGATTATAAAAAGCCAACACCGAACTTTTCCCATTTTTTAATATAAAATAATGATTGGGGATTGGGTTTTTAATGCCGATATCCTCTGGCAAACACCAACCTGCTTCATAAATAATGTCGATAATGGCCCTGTCAAGGCCCTCGATCATCGTTTTTCCGGAATAAAGGCCTTCCACATCTTTAATTTTTCCGGTTTCAAAATCTTCGGAAGGGATATTCAGCGACTTTGCCTTTAAACGGAGGTTGACATCCTTTGAGACCAGGACCACCTTTTTCCCGGGATTTTCGGATATCATCACAAGGGCCGCATTTAATATCCGGTGATCGGGCTTGTTCTCCCCAAATACCTTGATGGCATCCAACTCGCTTTGTTCGTTCATCACAACCTTGAACTTCCCCCCCCGTGCACTTCCCAATGAAATCCATCGGGTCAGGGTTGCTTTGTTCGACAACTTGTCGATGATACGGATAAACTCCCGCGCCTCAAAATTGATGGTATCGTTGCCCTTTTTAAAATTATCGAGCTCTTCCAAAACGGTAATCGGAATGGCAACGTCATTATCGTCAAAACTGTGGATTGCATTGTGGTTATATAGAATAACCGAAGTATCCAACACGAAAATCTTTTTTTCCTTAGTGCTCTTTTTCAACATAAAAACCATTTTAAGGGGTCCATTCAAATGTAAGTAAGAAAAAGACTTTTTATCCGGTTCCCCTGAGAAGATTTAAACAATGGCTTGTTAAGTTCGTAGAAATTGTAACTTTGTGATCTTATGCAAGAAAAGAAACTATTTCTACTCGACGCCATGGCCCTTGTTTACCGGGCCTATTTTGCCTTCAATAAAAACCCCCGGATGACCTCGCAGGGAATGAACACTTCTGCCATTTTCGGGTTCGCCAATGTACTTCTCGATTTGCTGAAAAAGGAAAAACCGACCCATATCGGAGTGGCTTTCGACACGATGGCCCCTACCATCAGAAAAATTGGATTCGACGCCTATAAAGCCCACCGGCAGGAAACGCCCGGGGATATTATACTTTCTTTGCCCTATATCCGGGAACTGATCGAAGGGTTCCGAATCCCCTCCCTCTCCGTGGATGGGTATGAAGCGGACGACGTGATCGGGACGCTTGCCAAACAGGCAGAAAAAAATGGTTTTACAACCTATATGATGACTTCCGACAAAGATTTTGGCCAGTTGGTGAGCGAACACACTTTCATTTATAAACCTGGTAAATTCGGCAGCGATGTTGAAATTCTGGGGGTCAACGAGGTTTGCTCGAAATTTAACATCCGGCGCCCGGAACAGGTCATCGACCTGCTGGGACTCTGGGGCGACGCCTCGGATAATATCCCCGGAATCCCCGGTATAGGGGAAGTAACTGCAAAAAAATTGTTGGCCGAATTCGATTCCGTTGAAAATCTGATCGCCAATGCCGAAAAAATTTCCAACGAAAAACTCCGGCAAAAAATCATCGGTTTTAAAGACCAGGCACTGATGTCGAAACAATTAGCGACCATCATCCTGGATGTCCCGATCCCTTTCGATGAAAATAAACTGCGCATGGATGCCCCGGACGAACCCCGGCTCAAAGAACTTTTTGACAGGCTCGAATTCCGGACCTTCGCACAACGGGTCTTTACCTGGATTTCTACCTTCAACCGTTCCGGTCCCGTTATCGGGCCTGTTGCCGCCGAGGCATCCGGCCCTGTTTTTGGGCCTGTTGCCGCCGAGGCATCCGCCCCCCTTTCCCCTGCCTCCAACCTTCAAACAACACCCCATGCCTATCATCTTACCGATACCCCCGACAAACGCGCCGCCCTGTTGGCATCTTTAAAATCTCAAACTGCCTTTTGCTTCGATACAGAAACGACCGGATTGGACCCAAACAACACCGAACTCGTTGGGATTTCCTTCTCATGGAAACCACACGAAGCTTTTTATGTGCCCTTCCCCGACAATTACCACCAAACCCTTTCAACCATCCTTGAATTCAAAGAGGTACTCGAAAATGAAAATACCCTTAAAATAGGCCAAAACCTGAAATTCGACATTTCGGTCCTGAAATGGTACGATATTGAAGTGAAAGGACCTTTGTTTGACACGATGCTGGCCCATTATCTGCTCCAACCCGATATGCGGCACGGAATGGATTTCTTGTCCGAAACCTATTTGAACTATAAACCGGTCCCCATCGAATCCCTCATTGGAAAAAAAGGAAAAAACCAAATGGGAATGCGCTCTGTGGAGATTGAAACCATCAAGGAATATGCAGCCGAAGACGCCGACATCACCTTTCAGTTGAAACAGGTTTTTGAGCCGATGCTCCACGCCACCAATACAAAAACCTTGTTCGATACCATTGAAACCCCCTTAGTCCCTGTACTTGCATCCATGGAATCGGAAGGGGTAAAAATCAATCCTGCAGCGCTTCGTGATTTTGGAAGGGAACTGGAAAATGATATCAAAATCCTTGAATCGGCCATTCACCAGGATGCCGGATCGGCTTTTAACATCGCTTCGCCAAAACAATTGGGGGAAATACTTTACAACCGCCTTCAAATTGTGGATAACCCAAAACAAACCAAAACAAAGCAAAACAGTACCAGTGAAGATGTTCTGGTAAAAATGGAACACAAACACCCCATTGTCCGGAAAATTCTTGAATACCGCTCCCTCACTAAGTTGAAATCGACCTATGTGGATGTCCTTCCGTCATTGATAAGCCCCCGGGACGGAAAGGTGCACACCTCCTATAACCAGGCTGTAACAGCAACCGGAAGGTTGAGTTCCAACAACCCAAACCTTCAAAATATCCCCATCCGTACCGAAAAAGGACGGGAAATCAGAAAAGCGTTTATCCCTGGAAATGAAAACCGGGTTTTGCTTTCGGCCGACTACTCTCAGATCGAACTGAGGATTATCGCCCATTTGAGCAACGATCGCGGAATGATGGACGACTTTATCCTCGGCCATGATATCCATTCCGCAACCGCATCGAAAGTTTATGGCGTCCCCCTGGCCGAAGTAACACGGGATATGCGCCGCAACGCCAAAATGGTCAACTTCGGGATCATCTATGGCATCTCTGCCTTTGGCCTGGCCGAAAGGCTTCATATCGCCCGAAAAGAAGCTGCGGAAATCATCCATCAATATTTTCTGAAATATCCGGGCATCAAAGCATATATGGAAAATTCAATCGCCTCGGCCCGTCAATCCGGATATGTGGAAACCATGATGCACCGGCGCCGCTATTTGCCCGATATTACATCCGGAAATGCAACTGTACGAAGCTTTGCAGAACGGAATGCCATCAATGCCCCCATTCAGGGCACCGCTGCCGATATGATAAAAATTGCCATGATCCATATTTTTAACAAACTTCAGAAACAATCCCTGAAATCAAAAATGATCCTCCAGGTACACGACGAATTGGTTTTTGACGTCCATCAAAACGAAACCGAAACCATCAAATCCATTGTAAAAGAGGAAATGATGGGGGCAATCCCACTAAAAATCCCGGTTCTTGTTGAAATTAAAACAGGAAAAAACTGGCTTGAAGCACATTGATATAACAGATTACCATTGACGATAAAAATATCATAAGCCCGCACAGGGCCACCCACAGAAAATTCCAAACCTTAAACCCATTTCTGCATGAATTACAGCAATGACTCCCGAATTGTAATGACCCTGGATGCCGGCGGCACCAATTTTGTGTTCAATGCCGTCCAGGCAGATGAAGAAATACTCGATCCGATTGTTCTTTCAGCAAAAGGGAACGCCCTTGAAGATATTTTAAAAACCATTATTGAAGGGTTTGAGATTGTAAAATCAAAGCTGGTGCACAAAGCCGTTGACATACTTCACAAACCGGCGCCATTGACCCGACAGCCGGTAGCCATCAGTTTTGCGTTTCCCGGCCCCGCCGATTACGAAAATGGAATTATTGGCGATTTGCAAAACCTTCCTTTTTTCAGGGGGGGAGTAGCCCTGGGGCCCATGCTTCGCGAAAAATTCGGGATCCCTGTATTCATTAATAACGATGGGGATTTGTTTGCTTATGGCGAAGCCATTGCAGGCCTTCTTCCAACCATCAATAAAAAGCTGGAAGAGGTCGGAAACCCCAAAAGATACAAAAACCTGTTTGGCGCTACCTTTGGTACCGGATTTGGCGGGGGTATCGTAACCCGCAACGGGATGCACGTCGGCGACAACAGCTCCGGAGGGGAAATCAACCGGATGCGCAACCGGACCTTTAAAAACTGGGATACCGAAGAAAGCGTAAGCATCCGGGGGATAAAACGGGAATATGCCAACAACACAGGAGTGAACATGAAAAGCTGCCCCGAACCCAAAGATATCTACGAAATTGGAATGGGCAAAATGAAAGGCAACCAGCCGGCAGCCATCCTGGCTTTTGAAGCCTTTGCCAGGGATGCTGCCGATGCCATCGCCAACGCCATAACCCTGATCGATGGACTGGTCGTGATCGGGGGCGGGCTCTCGGGCGCATGGCCCCTCTTTCTTACAAAATTGGTGGAAGAGATGAACCTTCCCTTTGATACCCTGTCGGGAAAACCGCTCGAACGACTTGAAACCGTCGTTTTTAACCTTGAAGACCCAACCGATTTTGGAAATTTCCTGACCTCAACATCCAAAGTAATTCCCGTCCCTTTCTCAGAAAACATGATCAATTTTGATCCGGAAAAGAAAATCGGGGTCGGAATTTCTCGGCTTGGGACTTCCAAGGCAGTCTCCATCGGCGCGTATGCCTTTGCATTAAATATGCTTTAACAGGAAATCCCCGGAACCCCTTTCATTCTGATTGTTAATCCGATGGGGCATAATTTTTATGCCAATCCTGCCCCAAAAATTGGTGTGGCCACCCGCTCACACAACGGCGCCTGGACAACGGTCTGGGAAAAAACCCCAACCGGAAACGTCGGGCCCATACAGATCGATGTTCAAATTACCAATTCGGATGTTGGCCAACCGGAATTTCAGATTTGTTTCTTCCTCACCGGAAATATGTACAACCTCGATTACGTATTTATTGACAACATTCTGCTTTTCAATCCACTAAACAGAGATGGAGGTCTGGTTTCATTGACCGGCACTCCCAACTATTTTTCCGACCCGGCACCGATAAAAGGCATCATAATGAATTTTGGGACAACAACCATCACCGATGCCGAAATCCAGTTTACGGTCGATGATGGACCGGTAAATACAACCTCCTTTACGGGATTGTCACTTACAACCCAACAATCGTATGCCTTTACCTGCGATCAGCTCTTCGACGGGGCCTTAGGCCCACATGAAGTCATTGCATGGATCCATACAATTAACGGCAGCCCCGATGATGACCATTCGAATGACACCTTGGGCAAAACAATCCAAAAAGTCAGCTACTCCCTGCCAAGAAAACCACTTTTTGAGGAATTTACAAGTTCTACCTGCGGCCCGTGCGCTTCGTTCAATGCAAGTTTTGTCCCCTGGTGCACTGCCCATGAAGATGAGATTGCCCTCATTAAATACCAGATGAGCTGGCCCGCCCCCGGCGACCCGTATTATACGCCGGAAGGGGGTGTGCGAAAAACCTTTTATGGAGTGGGTTTTGTCCCCGACCTGTACGTAAACGGAAGCGCTACGGCCACCGATATGACCGCCGTACAACAGGCCTTTGCCCAGGCAAACCTGTTGACCGGATTATTGAAAATCAAAGGCAGCCATTCATTGAATGGGACCGTAATGTCAATCAACGCTACTGTTTTACCCTTTTGTAACTTCACCAATGCCCGGATTTACATCGTGGTGATGGAAAAAATAACACACAACAACCATGGAAATAATGGCGAAACCAGCTTTCACCATGTAATGATGAAAATGGTGCCCAACGGCGATGGCACTGTAACAGACCTGACAGACCGTGTACCTTTTTCCATTGTTGCCGACATTGACCTCGCCGGGACCCATATCGAAGAATATACCGATTTAATCGTCGGGATTTTTATTCAGGATGGCCCCACCAAAGAGGTGTTTCAATCAGACTATTCCACCGAAAACGGAGTTTTTAACACAGAAGCCCGCCTGTCCGATATCTCGATGGATGGAACACCGCTGTCCGGCTTTGATCCCGATACCTATTCCTACAACATTGTCCTTCAGGGCGGAACCTCTGTCGTGCCCTTAGTTGAAGCAACCCCAATGGACCCAAATGCGCTCGTGGTCGTTGTCCCGTCCATCACCCTCCCCGGAAGCGCCACCATCGACGTTTTTGGCGAAAACCTCTCATCCCACAATGCCTATACCCTGAACTTTTCATTTCCCGTAGGATTGGAAGAAACAAATAAAGAAACCTTGCGGATCTATCCAAATCCGACCAAAGGATTGGTTTACCTGTTTGGCGCAACCCATGCCCGGATTTCTATATATAACAGCATCGGTTTACAGGTAAATTCCATCGACGATTTTACTGCCAATAGGTACGACTTTTCATCCCTTGCAAAAGGGGTTTACCTGGTCAAAATTGAAAAACCGGACAATACCGTCGTTCAGAAAAAAATTGTGGTCTTATAACAACCAGCCGTAATTCTAAATATTTATAAAGGGTCATCCGTCACAGGACGACCCTTTTTTATAACTATTAAAATATCAACACAATATCATGGATATATGAAAAAATTGTTATTTTTGTAACAAGTTGTTTATTCATCAATCAAAACCAAAACCTACCAAACATGAAGAAAATTTTATTTACCTTTCTATTCTTTACGGCCTCGGCTTTCGTAATTGCCCAACAAGTTCCGCGATCTATGGTCGCCCTTGAAATTGGCACCGGTACCTGGTGCGGCTATTGTCCAGGGGCAGCCATGGGGGCAGACGACCTGCTTTCAAACGGAAAGTTCGTCGCTGTTATCGAAAACCACAACGGGGATGGATTTGCCAATACTTACTCCAATGCCCGAAACTCATACTACAATATTACAGGGTACCCCACAGCGGTATTTGATGGATTGTTGAAAGTTGTTGGAGGGAGCCATACCCAGAGCATGTACACCCAGTACCTTCCGAAATACAACCAACGGATGGCGATCCTGGCAAACCTTACCCTGTCGATGGATGTTGCCCATGATGGCCTCAATTATACAGCAACCATTACCATCAACAAAGTAAACACGATTACCGCCACCGACCTGAAACTTCATTTCTTTGTGACCCAATCAAATATTTTGTTTAACTGGCAAGGCCAAACCCACCTCGAGCACGTTAACCGTTTAATGGTCCCCAACCAAAATGGGACTGGCATTAGTTTTGACAGTGGCGATACTCAGATTGTAACATTGAACTTCAACATGGCCCCGACCTGGCCTCTCGAAGACTGTGAATTCATTGCTTTGGTCCAATCGCAGGGGGCGAAAGAAGTTTACAACTGCATCAAACAAGGCTCTATTAACCTTACGCCCGATTTTACTGCCAATCTTACCCAGGTTGAGCCCGGCGGAACAGTAACTTTTACCAATGCCACCGTTGGCGGATATATTGGCGTTCCCGATAACACCTATCTGTGGAGTTTCCCCGGTGGTGAACCCAGTACCTCAACCCTCGAAAACCCTGTTGTAACTTATTCGGAATGTGGATTTCATGATGTCAGCCTGACGGTCGAAAGAGGGGGACAAACAGAAACCATTACCAAATCCCAGTTTATCACCGTTGGCCCCCCGGTGGCCATAACCGCTTTGCCCAACGATACCGTTTGCAACAACCAAAGCATCACCCTCGATGCCACTACCGAAAACGTAATTTCATACCTGTGGATGCCAGGCGGCCAAACCACGCCCATCATCACGGTTGACACCAATGGGATTGGCGGTGGGGCACACACCTATACCGTCACGGCAACCGGAAGCGATGGATGTATCATAGAAAAATCAATCACGGTTTACTTCGACAATTGTGGCACAGCATTCACACTGAATGGGACTATTACCTACCCCAATGCCGCAGGCACCCCTCTTTCCGATATTTATCTGGCACTGAAAAACAGTTCGGGGACCATAGTCGGGACAACCTCAACCAATAGCCAGGGGGGATATTCATTTTCCGATGTTTATATTGGCGATTATACCCTGGAAGCTTCAACAACCAAACCCTGGGGAGGCGTTACCGCTGCGGATGTGCTGCTGTTTAAAAAACACATTGCCAACATCGCTTATCTGAGCGGCATTTTCCTGGCTTCAGGTGATGTTAACGGATCGGGCGACCTCACTGCTGCCGATGTCCTGGTCATTAAAAAACGGGTGGCAAACATCACCAATTCTTTCCCGGTTGGCGACTGGTTATTCAACAACACACCCATTACAATCAGCGGAGGCAATGTTACCCAAAACTTTAACGGACTCTGTTTCGGGGATGCCAATGCTTCCTATACGCCAGCTAATAAAAATTCACATTTTTATGGTCAAATGAAATCTTCAGACGGTTCTTTCACTATTGGGACCATCTTCAACGCAACAGCCGGTCAGATTACCGTTCCGGTTTATGCCGAGCAAATCGACAATATGGGCTCTTTCCAGTTCACCATTGAATATGACCCTGCCCTGATGACGTTTAACAGTATTTCCGATTGGTATGCTGGCATTGACGGAGTTACAAGCGGAGAGCCTGTGCCTGGAAAACTCACTTTCGTCTGGGCCGCCGATACGGAAGGGATCACCATGGAGGAAAACCTTTTCTTTAACCTCCATTTTACCTGGAACGGACTTCAATCGACTTCGCCCGTAAATTGGACCGATATCCCAACACAACGTGAAATTGGCGATTGGAATGGCAATATTTTCGTTCCCACCTACAACAACGGGTCCGTAACCGGTGCCCCGGTTGGCATGAATGAAAACAATGCTCAATTTTTAACTGCATTCCCCAACCCTGCCTTCGACAAGATTGAAATCACCAGTGACTTCAACATTCAGCAAATAGAATTGATCTCTTATACCGGAAAAGTCCTGAAAAACCTGAATCCTGTTTCTTCAAAAATTATCCGAATGGATGTTGCTGATTTGCCATCGGGCATCTACTTTATAAAAGCGACAACCAGTCAGGGAAATAGAACCACTAAGATCACCATTGCACATTAAAAATTAACGCACCTTTTAAATCGGATAAGAGAAACGGGAAAATAAAATTCCCGTTTCGTCTTTCCATACCAACGTGCGTACCGTTCGGTACCCGGCGGTTCCTTAATTTACGCATGAACTTTCCGATAATAATCCGGGAAGAAGAGGTAGCCTGCTATCTATAGGCGGTCGTTGGTGATTGTCATAGTGTCACGTCAACAGTCGTATGACGGATAAAATCTTTTCAATTTGATTCGGGCTTTGTTTGTGGTGAACTGCCAGTTGATTTTCTTTGCCGTCCCATTACGAGACATCTCCCAGGCTTCAACCTCATCCCGGACTTTATCAAAAGCCGAGTCAAGCCCTTCCTCTACAAACCGCTTTTTTACCCGGTCAATGGTCCGCATCCCGATTTTCAACACCTTGCAAATATTTAACACTTCCTATCAACCCGGCATGTACAGGGACTTTCACCCTTCAAGTCAAGGAACTATTCCTAACAATCGAGTAGGAGGAAAATGAAAAGGTTTTCCTCCTTTTATCATTTTCCGTCCTCTCACACCACCGTACGTACCGTTCGGTATACGGCGGTTTCTTAATTTGCACAATGAACTTTCTTGTAGTAGTCTGAGAAAAAGATAAAGCCCGCCTGTTTCAGGCGTACATTGGTTATGCTCATACTAAGGATTGGGCTATCGGCAACGCGCCAATAGCCTTTTCTGGTATTCGCAAATTCCCATGCTTTAAGTTTAGGGATACCAAGTTTAATCAGATTGCGGAGTTTGGTTCTGATGCGTTTCCATTGTTTCCAAATCAACGATCTCAATCGCCGTCGGAACCATTCATCTGTCCGTGCAAGGAGGAGTTTCATGTCGGCCAGTCGGAAGTAGTTCAGCCATCCTGTGATGTATTGGCGCAATGCTTCCTTCCTGCGTTCGTTTCCCCAGCCGTTGCTGCGACAGGTCAGTTCCCTGATTTTCGCTTTCATCTTTTCTATACTCTTTCGGTGGATGCGGATTTTGCACCCATCCTTGGTAAAGTAAAATCCATAGCCCAAAAACTTAACGTCTTTGATGTGTGCAACTACCGTTTTGTCTTGATTTACTTTCAGGTACAACACCCCTTCGATGTATTTCGTGATGCTTGTAAGCACCCTTACGGCTGCTCGTTTGCTTCGACAAAATATCATACAATCGTCGGCGTACCTCACGAACCGGTGTCCCCGCTTTTCCAGCTCCTTGTCCAGCTCATTAAGCATTACATTGCTTAACAACGGACTGATATTGCCGCCCTGCGGAACTCCCGTTGGAGTATCCTCGTATCGCCCATCTGCCATAACTCCTGCCCGAAGGTATTTATGTATCAATGATACAACCCTGCCGTCTCTGATGGTTCTTGAAAGAACTTCTATCAGCTTGCTTTGGTTGACATTGTCGAAGAACTTTTCCAAGTCCATATCGACTACATACCGATATCCTTCGTTGGCATTGTTTTGACATTGCATTACTGCCTGATGGGCACTGCGTCTGGGGCGGAACCCGTAACTGGTGGGCGAAAACTGTCGCTCGTAAATCGGTGACAGTTGCTGCGTAATCGCTTGCTGGATTACTCTGTCTACTACTGTGGGAATGCCTAACTGCCGCTTTCTGCCGTTCTCTTTGGGTATTTCTGCCCGTCTGACAGGTTGTGGTTTATAGTTCCCTTGCTGGAGGCTCGTTAGCAATGCTTCCCGATGGGTTTGCAAGTACAAACGCAATGCTTCCGTATCCATCCCATCTATCCCTCCACTCCCGTTATTCCGCTTCACTTGTCTGTATGCGGCGTTTAGGTTCGCAGGGGATAGAATGAACTCAAAAAGCTTTGCGCCTCCTGTCGCTGTGTCGGTGTCTCCTTGTTCGGTCATCCATAGGAATGTCTGCCCTTCTGCGTAGCTTTCGAGTGCCGCTCTATCCTTCTGCAAATAGGTGTCTTTATCCGTTTTCTGCGCTCTGCCATTCATACGGTAACCTTCATTTGATGCTCACCTCTTAAGATTTGACCCTTCCAATATCAGCCCGTGATATCGTACTATGGCCGCTGCTGACTCCTGTTGACTATTGTTATCCGTGCTTCTTACTCCGTTTCCACACGTCCAACAGGTCTCCCGTGGTAAACTTATACCCTTTCCTCCCATGTAACCGCTGCATTTACACTCCAACATCCGGGTAGTTTTTGGACTTCGATTTGTATTGCAATCTCATCCTGTTGGGTATGCCTGATGCAATTCGTGTTCCTCGGTTCGGGGTTTTGCCTCCAGCTTCCTTCAGATTCCGCTTCACAACGGACACCCTTGCTCTTGGCTAATGGTTGGTAACTACCGACCTCCATAAAGGACTTGCACCTTCAAGGTTATAAGTGTGCACGGCACACAACAAAGACAGCCGTCCCGATAATTTGGAACGGCTGTCTTTTAATATTAAAAACCCTGGACTTCTTACAAGCCCTTACCGGTTTACAAGAACCTTTCGGATCACTTTATGATCGCTGTTCATAAACACAACAGAATAAATCCCGCTGGGTACAGGCCTGAGGTCAATGTGTTGTTCACATTTACCACCCGTTACATGAACATCTTTCTTTTCGAAAATTTTAGATCCAAGCTGATTGTAAACTACAATGTCAAAGGTCTCTTCGGAAGGATACAGGATCGTAGCAGTAAACTCTCCATTGTTTGGCACCGGATAAATGGTAAAGGATGCTTCTTCAGGAATTTCCGGAACGCCAACTACATCAACCCATACAAGGTTCGACATTGGCGAAGTACAGCCATCAATCGTTACGGTACAGGAATAATAACCCGTATTGTGGGTTACGGTATAGTTCTGTCCAGTAGCGCCAGGGATAATCGCTCCTTCGTAATACCATTGGTTACCTTCTACATAATTGCTGGTAAGTACATATCCATTCTTTGTAACAATGGGAGCTTCGGGAATTGGTATAACTCCAACCAATGCAAATCCGGTTCCAACATTGCTGCAAGAGGTTCCATCCTGAACAGTAAGAATCGTATATAAGGATGTTTCTACAGGATTAACAAAGAAGGAATAGGGATTTTCTGTGATTCCGCTAATGGTATAATTATTACCCAAACCATCCGTATATTCAATATCCCAGGGTTCGGTACCGGTGAAATCAATATCCAACCATGCGTCTGTGCCCGCACAAATCATCTGTGAACCTGCAATCGTTGCGGTCGGTAACGGGTTGACATCGATCACAGCGGCACCTGTTCCAGTATTCGAACAAAGGTTGTCGTCGGTCACATTGGTCACGGTATAGGTCGTGGTAAGCAACGGCGCAACATCAAACATATAAGGGGTGGCTGCAATGCCTGCAACGGTCACTGGGGTGGTTCCATCGGTATAGGTTACGTCCCATGGGGCGCTGCCTGTCAGTGCAATGCTTAATGTAGCAGATGAGCCAACACAGATTGCCTGCGAACCACTGATTGTTGCCGTCGGCAACGGGTTGACCACAACTACGGCTTCTCCTGTCCCTGCATTGGAACAAAGGTTGCCATCGGTTACATTGGTCACGGTATAGGTGGTGTTCAGTAATGGCGTTACATCAAACACATAAGGGGTGGCTGCAATGCCTGCAACGGTCACCGGGGTTGTCCCGTCCGTATAGGTTACGTCCCATGGGGCGCTGCCTGTCAGTGCAATGCTTAATGTAGCAGATGAGCCAACACAGATTGCCTGCGAACCACTGATTGTTGCCGTCGGCAACGGGTTGACCACAACTACGGCTTCTCCTGTACCGGTATTCGAACAAAGGTTGTCATCAATTACATTGGTTACGGTGTAGGTCGTGGTAATTAACGGGGCTACATCAAACACATAAGGTGTACTTGCAATACCTGCTACAGTAACAGGGGTTGTTCCATCGGTATAGGTGACATCCCATGGAGCGGCGCCCGTCAGTTCAATGCTTAAAGTAGCGGATGAGCCAGCACAGATCGCCTGTGAACCGGTGATTGTTGCTGTCGGCAACGGGTTGACCACAACTACGGCTTCTCCTGTCCCTGCATTGGAACAAAGGTTGCCATCGGTTACATTGGTCACAGTATAGGTGGTGTTCAGTAATGGCGTTACATCAAACACATAAGGGGTGGCCACAATGCCTGCAACGGTCACCGGGGTTGTCCCGTCCGTATAGGTTACGTCCCATGGGGCGCTGCCTGTCAGTGCAATGCTTAATGTAGCAGATGAGCCAACACAGATTGCCTGCGAACCGGTGATTGTTGCTGTCGGCAACGGGTTGACCACAACTACGGCTTCTCCTGTCCCTGCATTGGAACAAAGGTTGCCATCGGTTACATTGGTCACGGTATAGGTCGTGTTCAGTAATGGCGTTACATCAAACACATAAGGGGTGGCTGCAATGCCTGCAACGGTCACCGGGGTGATCCCATCGGTATAGGTTACGTCCCATGGGGCGCTGCCTGTCAGTGCAATGCTTAATGTAGCAGATGAACCAACACAGATTGCCTGCGAACCGGTGATTGTTGCTGTCGGTAGTGGGTTGACCACAACTACGGCTTCTCCGGTGCCTGCATTCGAACAAAGGTTACCATCGGTTACATTGGTTACCGTATA
>Ga0247842_10005489_pt1 | contig 15007 bp, 10 predicted proteins | sample LaCruzMarch2015__3_FD_192411 | JGI IMG/M metagenome (GOLD analysis project Ga0247842, IMG submission 192411) | Freshwater microbial communities from meromictic Lake La Cruz, Castile-La Mancha, Spain - LaCruzMarch2015_19m | ecosystem: Environmental > Aquatic > Freshwater > Lake | place: Spain...
GTTCCCGAACTCCTGTTTGAGAGCAGAGGGCTGATCCCAGAACTCCGGAGGTTGCTTATTGGAGAGAAAACGGCCAGCATGGCGTCGCGGAGCCGGTGCCCATTTTACTAATATGCTTAAACCATACACGGCAGATTGATAATTTATTAAAACACCTCTATCATTCCAGGTTCTGTGAATTTGAATTCTTCCTTTTGAAAGAGCTTCAGGCATGCATCCACCACGGCAGGGTCATACAGATTGCCCCGGTTGCGGGAAATCTCCTCAAGCGCTTTATCGATGCCCAATGACGGTCGGTACGGGCGAGGGGACGCCATGGCTTCAACCACATCGGCTACGGCCAGTATCCTTGCCTCAAATATTATGTCCCCACCCCGCAAGCCCTGCGGATATCCCGACCCGTCCAGCCTTTCATGGTGCTGCCACACATTAAGGGCAATGGGCCAGGGAAATTCAATATCACAAAGTATGTTGTAGGCATTCTGCGAGTGCGCCCTGACAAGAGACATTTGCATTTCAGTGAGCTTCCCCCGATACATAAGTATCTCCAACGGCACAGAAAACTTGCCTGAATCATGTATATATGAGCTCAGGCGGATACCCCCGATTTGTTCCTGCGGAAGGCCCATCCCGGCAGCTATAGCACAGGTGAGCTCTGTCACCCGGTGCTCGTGGCTGGTAGTATAAGGGTCCCTGCTTTCGTTAAATTTCGACATGGCCACGATAACACTCTGCAGCGCATCGCGGTACCTCTTGTCACCCACCTTTAAAGCTTCTTCCGCTGCCCGCTGGACGGTTATATCACCTATGCTTGACAGGATGCATTTTTCGTTGTTAATTGTGACAAGGTTAGCCGAAAAAAGACCGGTTAACACCTCACCAGTCTTTTTCCGGAACTGATACTCCATGGCGTAAACCTCACGTCCCTGCGCCAGCTCGCTGACAACAGCCAGGCGGTCTGCTTCCCTTACCCACAGCCTCAGTTCAACCGTGGTCTTGCCGATGATTTCAGCATATTTATACCCGGAAATGGTCTCAAAGCCGTCATTGACTTCGAAGATCCTGCCGTCGGCTGGCCTGGTGAGGGTAATGGCATACGGTGAGGAATGAAAAGCCGCGGTGAATTTCTCTTCCTGGGTTTTAACGTCTGCCAGCAAACGCCGGTTAACCATCAGGACAAGGCTGATGGCAAGGCAGATGCTGAGAAAGATATATACCGTGATGGCCAGCGCATCGACCGCGCCCGCTTTAAAGAAATCATTGGTCTGCCCCGGGAAGAAAATATGTAGTAAGATCCTGATAAAGCTGAATACAACGTAACCTGCGAAGACTATACCTGTGAGCCGGGTAATTGTGCGCATGCCGGGGTCAACCCTGCGCAGCAGCAGCCAGCCGCACTGGAAGGTAAAGATCATTGACATTGCCGATAGGGTAATTTCCCGTACCCTGAGATCCGGTTGAACCAGAGCGTAATAAGTAAATATGGCGATAAAAACAGCCAGCAGAACGTAATTTTGGATTTGCCAGCCCTTTTTTCCGGTGAAGCGCTCCAGCCCTAATAAAATAATCAGTGCCCCTGCCTGGACCATGGTATTGGCAAGCACCATGGATACAAGGTCAGGTACCAGCCCGCGCAGGACAATCAATACTGCCCCGGCCGCCTGCAAAAGCATATCCACCAGCCAGAAGGTGATGCCTGCAAAGCGTCCGCGGTTCTGACCCCATATGACCGCCACCGCACCGGCGCTTATAAAATTGACGATGACATATAGCAGCATCAGTGTCTTGATATCAAGCAATGTCAGTTCCCCCCTTCAGAATCAGGCTAGCCACCTTTACTTTAAGTTAATCCCCGATTTTGAAACCCTTCTCTTTGAATAGCTCCGTGCAGGCATCCACCACGTCGGGATCATACAGCTTGCCCTTGTTCTTGGATATTTCTTCAAGTGCCTTATCAATACCCAGTGCCGACCGGTAAGGACGGTGTGAAGCCATAGCCTCAACCACATCCGCAACAGCCAGTATTTTGGCTTTCATCAGCGTATCCTCAGCCTTTAACCCATTGGGATAACCTGAGCCATCCAGCCTTTCATGATGCTGCAGGATGGTTTCCGCAATAGCACCAGGTAACTCCATGCCTTTGACAATATCATAGCCGTTTTGGGCATGAGTTCTTATCAAGCTCAATTCAATATCGGTAAGTTTTCCGGGTTTGCTGAGGATATCGGAAGGAACATATATTTTCCCGATATCATGGATTACTGCCGCCGTCCTTAGCTGGTCAATCTGTGTATCTTCGAACTTCATCTCCCTGGCTATGGCGGTTGCCAGGTCGGCCACTTTCTGCTGGTGGCCCGCAGTGTAGGGGTCTCTCAACTCCACGATCTTGACCATGGTATTGATGGCGTCATACAGGGTTTTCTTCAGGGATTCGTAGCTTTTTTCAAGTTTTTCTTCAGCTGACTTGCGCTCGGTAACGTCATTGTACACAGCGACAATCTCGTTTGAAGGCAATTTGAAAACCCAACTTTCCCGCCAGCTTCCGGCATCCCTACCATCCCTGTAAATGTTCTCAGGGAAATACTCCGGTTCCCCGGTTCGCCATACTCTCTGGAATATTTCAAAGACTCCAAACACTTTCACCCCTGGGAATGCCTCGGTAACCCGTTTACCAAGGATGTCTTTGCTGCTGACTTTCTCTATCTTCTCTGCAGCGGGATTGAAATCCTTGAATATGAAATCTGTGCCGTTATCGACGGCTTCATAAACTGCAACACCACTGCTAATGCGACTGAAGAGCTCACGGAACCGCACTTCGCTTTGCTGCAACTTAACTTCCGACCGCTTGTGCTCGGTGATATCCATGATCGATCCTACAAACCGGACCGGTTTATGTGAATCATCATAAATAGGCTTTCCTAATGCAATACAGTGTTTTAGCAGTCCATCTTTGGTAACCAGTCTGACATGGAAATCTAACGGTTCACCTGTTTGTAAAGAATGTTCGAATGATTTGCCGTAGCTATCAAAATCATCAGGATGGATAAACTTGCCGTTGGCTTCGAAGCTCGGCGTGAAATCCTGCTGTGTTACCCCGAAAATCCGGTAGGTCTCATCCGACCACCAGACGGTATCGGTTTGCAAATTCCACTCCCAACTCCCGATCATGGCAAGATGCTGAGCTTCATTCAGCTTTTCAACCATTCGCGTTTTGCTGATCTCCACTTCTCTTAAAACTTCCTCTGCCAGCTTGCGCTCGGTGATGTCTTGTAATGAGCCAAACAGACGGACAGTCCGCCCACCCGGCCCCATTTCGGCGACTCCACGCGCCACACACACCCGTGTCTCACCATCGTTCCGGATGGCCCGGAGTTCAAGCTCGTAAGGGGTTCCATCGGCGACGGCGGCCTCGGCGGCCTGATTCAGGAGTGCAAAATCGTCGGGGTGATAGAGGGCTGGATGCTCGGCGAAACTCGGAGCTCCTTTCTGCGGGTCCCGCTGGAAGATCCGGAACAACTCTTCCGACCAGGTCACCGTGTCCGTGGCGATCTCCCATTCCCAGCTTCCAACATGGGCAATACCCTCGGTCCGCGCCAGCATCAGTTGTTCGCTCCTCAGCGAATCCTCCGCGCGTTTGCGCTCGGTGATATCCCTGGCGAAAGCGAGCACGACATTCTGTCCTCCACGCCGCACAACACTGGTGTTGATTTCTACGGGTACAAGTCGGCCATCTTTCCGTATCAGCTTCAGCTCATCGGGACCCGTAGATTTGCCGTTAATATTATCCTGTAATATCTCCGCAGCCCTGGCAAGGCTATCTTCAGCCAGGATATTCAGTTCCAGGAAATTCTTGCCGATCAGCTCTTCACGTTTATATCCTAATAGCTCCTCGCATTTGAAGTTACCGTAGAGAAAGTTGCCCTCAAGGTCATTCATATATACGCCGTCAGGAGCATTTTCCAGGGATAGCCTGAACTGCTCCTCGCTCTCCCGCAAAGCTTCCTGCTCCTGCTTGCGTTTAATAGCCAATCCTGAGAGAGAGATATAAGTTTTCAATGCTTCGTCAGGCACCACCGGCTGATCTCCCCGCAAATATGCTACGCAGGTACCCAGTATCTCCCCGTCGTGGCTAATGGCGAGGGCAACTATTTGCCGGCACCCTATAGCGTCCATGACTGAATCAGAGATATCCCTGGGCAGTGCCCCGGATGAAAGTTCGTGCAGATCTTTGGGTCTTCTAATGCTCTGAGTGAGCATTTGCTTTAGGTCATCGGTGCTAATGGGTATCTGCAGCTTAAATAAGTCGGTCCCAAACATGGAGATCACACTATCTCTTGATATTGGGTCGATCGATAGTGACATGACTTTCAAGGCCTGGGCCTCCTGATCGTAAACTGCAAAGGAAGCGGCTATGGAGTCTGTGATTAAGCGGAAGTTCTCTGCGATTTTACTGAACAGGTCAACAGGGTCAACCGCCTTGCCGAACGTTATGGAAATATCATTGAGCCGCTTATAGTAATCAGCTAACCGGCGGTTAATTTCCTCGCTTTCTTTCAGCGCTTCCTCCGTCTGCTTTTGTATTGTGATATCACCCATGCCGGTGCGGACTTCGAAGGTTCCGTCGTCCATTTCCACGCGGATGCTGTCAAGCCTGGCATGGAGGGTAGAACCATCCCCGCGCCTGAGCAGCAGGTCCCAGATTTGCTTCTCCCCTTGCTGTAAGACGCTTACGAAATGGCGGTTCCAGAGCTCGGTGTCCGCGGGCGCGACGAATTGCCTGAACCTGCGCTTGAGCAGCTTCTGGCGCTCAACGCCCAGCAGGGCGGCGCCGGTGAGGTTCACCCCTGTAATCAGCGCGTCGCCGTTGAAGGTAAAGTAACCAACAGGAGAATAATCATAAAGGTCGGCATAATCATTCCGGGATTTAGCAATTTGCTCCTGCGCCCCGCGGAGCTCCTCATTCTGCATCTCAAGCTCGACCTGGTGCACCTGCAGCTCATGCACGAGTTTATCAAGGTCCTGCTTTTTCAGCAGGGCAGATTCAGGGGCGGAGCGGGCGACCTTCTTCTCCGCCTCAGCCCTCAGTTGACTGCGACTGCTTTCTTTGTCGTCCTGCTTCTTTACACCTGCCATCAATCTGTCTCCTTCGACGGTGGGATTGCCACGGCCTTGGGCCTCGCATTGACAGGTTTCATCTGCGGGGCGGAAGCCCGTCCCGTAGTGTCCTCCATGGCGAGGAGGATTAGCCGCACCTCGCCTGCCTTCTCTTTGATGCTGCGGGCATTGAGCAACATTTTCCTGTGCCCGATGCCGGGGAATGTATGTTCTACAAGGTAATTATCAAAGTTTGTCTCCCCGGGCAGGATATCCTCCAGCAGTTCCCTTAAGGCCGGGATGTCCCACTGACGGTTGCCCAGGTCGTAGATATACTTTCCCACTGTTTCACCCGGCAAAACGCCGAATACCCGGTAAAAAGACGGGCTTGCGGAGATAACCTTTAAACCCCCGTCCAGCACGATCAAGGGCTCCCTAACCGCATCCACGATGCCCTGAGCATAATTGCGCGCCTGCAACGCAGCGGCCTCGACTTGCTTCAAAGCGGTTATATCGGTGAAGGTCAGCACCACCCCGTCGATCACATTATCCAGCGTGCGGTAGGGCATGACGCGCACCTGGTACCAGCCGCCGGCGGATTTCCGGACTTCCTTTTCCCGCGGCGCCAGCGAATCGAGCACCGCCAGCGCATCGGCAACCAGGTCGTCCCCTTCGATATTGGACTTGATGTCAGCCAGGGGACGGCCTATGTCCGAAGCAGCCAGCCGGTAAGCTTTGGCCGCCTCGCGCGAGAAGCGTTTGATGGCGAGCTGACCATCGAGAAAAATGGTGCCCACGCTGATGGTATCGAGCAGGTTTTTCATGTCGTTCTGCAATCCCATAAGCTGCTCTATCTTGGCCTGGTACTCGGAATTGACCGTCACCAGCTCTTCATTGAGCGATTGCAGTTCCTCCTTGGAGGTCTCGAGTTCCTCGTTGGTGGACTGCAGCTCTTCATTGGTGGACTGGAGCTCCTCGTTGGCGGATTTGAGCTCTTCGTTGGTAGCCTGCATTTCCTCGAAGGTGGCCTGCAGGTTTTCCCTGGTGTAGGCCAGTTCCTGCTCCAGTTCATGTACGCGCTCCGGTTTAGCCTGTTCTGCGTCGGTTTTGCCAAGGGCGGCTTTAGCCTTCTGGGGCAACCCACTATCCTGGAAGCATACCAGCAGCAACCCCGCGGCTACCCCTGTATCCGTCAGCGGCCGTACGGTCAGGTCAACCCCCAGGCTGCCACCGTTCGTTTTTACCTGCAGGCCCCTGCAGGTCATCTGCTTCTTCTGTATAGCAGCGCTGTGGACGGCGCTGCGCAGATCCATCTGCAACCCCTCACGCGCCGTTTCCACGATGTTCAGGCTGGCCTTGCCCGGCGCCAGCCGCAGGTACCTGCCGGTGTCCCCGTGTACATAGAGGATGGCGCCTTTCTCATCCGTGATCACCGCTGCCGTCTGATAAATATCCAGCAGTACTTTCCTGGTGAGTTCCGCGTAGTCAGGCTCCCTGGCCGCCTTTACCTCAGCATCCGGCCCCTTTTCCGCATGGTGTCCCGTCCAGGTCAGCCCGGCCGCAGTCAGGTCATGCGCAGGGGAGGCCGATAGCTTTGAGCGGAATATCTTCCACTTCCTGTTGACCTGTAAAAAGAGGTCGGGGTAAACCCCGATGCCTTCCGACGGGCCCAGGAACAGTATCCCGCCCGGCTTGAGTGCGTAATGAAAGTTGGGGATAATCCGATTCTGCAGCTCCGGTTCGAGGTAGATGAGCAGGTTCCTGCAACTGAGCAGGTCTAATTTGGTGAAGGGCGCGTCCCTGGCAACATCATGGACCGCGAAGACGATCATCTCGCGCATTTCCTTCTTCACGCGGTAGCCGGCCTCTTCCTTGCTAAAAAAGCGCCGCAGCCTCTCCGGCGTCACATCTATGGAGATATTGGCGGGGTAGAAGCCGGCGCGGGCTGTGGCGATGGAATCCTCATCGATGTCCGAGCTGTATATCTGGGCTTTGTAATCCTGTTTGGCATCATCCATCAGCTCCCTGAGCAGGATGGCCAGCGAGTACGCCTCCTCGCCGGTAGCGCAGCCGGGCACCCACAACCTGAAGACGTAATTATCCGGCTTATGCTCGAACAGCTGCGGCAGGATGTCCTTTTTGAGCGCGTCAAAGGCTTCCGCGTCCCTGAAGAAGCTGGTTACATTGATGAGCAGCTCCTTGAAGAGGATATTCACCTCCTCGGGATGCTCCTGCAGGTAACGGGCATACTGGCTAATATCCGCTATGCCGTGGGCGGCTCTGCGCCGCTCTATGCGGCGGTTGATGGTGCTGCGCTTGTACAGTGAGAAATCATGTCCCGTCACCGACCTGATACGCATGAGGATTTTGCTGAGCGCGCTCGTCATAGCCGGGGCAGGCGGAGCGGGCCTTATCTTATTTTCGAAGAAGGATTTCACATAGGCTGCCAGCTGTTCCGGCATCTTCTCGATGGGCAAAACGTAAGTGGCCAGGCCGCTTCTAACAGCGCTGCCGGGCATGCCGTCATATTTTGCTGTGGACGGGTCCTGCACAAAGGAGATCCCTCCCGCCCCATGAATTGCGCGCAGTCCCAGCGTACCGTCCGTCCCGGTCCCGGAAAGGATTATGCAGATGGCCTTTTCACCCAGTTCGTCCGCCAGTGAGCGCAGGAATAAATCTATAGGCATCCTCTGCCCGCGCTGAGCTTCGGGTACGCTGAGTTGGAGGGTTCCGTGAAAGATGGACATGTCGCGGTTGGGAGGGATGATGTAGACGTGGTTCGGCTCGACCTTTAGCTGGTCCAGCGCCTCGACAACGGGCATGGACGTATTCCTCTGCAGTATCTCGGTCAGCATGCTGGCATGGCCGGGGTCGAGGTGGGAGACCAGCACGAACGCCATACCGCTTTTGGGTGGCATCTTGCGGAAGAAAAGCTCAAAAGACTCCAGTCCGCCCGCAGAGGCGCCCATACCTATGATGGGGAAACTGATGTCCTTATTATCGAGCTTTGCGTTGGGAGAAGGTGCAACAACCGCCTTTGCTACAACGCCCTTTTTTACACTGGGTTTGACCGCTCTTTTAGCGGCCCCCTTTTTAGCAACACCGCCTGCCTTAGCTTTGCGTGCCCTCATTTTGCCATTTACCTCCCCGCCAGGTTCAATAATGCCTAAAGAAACTGATTTTATATTATGTCTATATGTGGAATTCTACCCCCCCCCCCCACCAAGTCAACATACTTGTAGTATTTAGAAAAGTCGAGGTGTAAATCGTGCTGTTAGTAGCACCAAGAACCCTTTGCCCCAATAGCCAGTAGACAAGAAAGTTCGGGATCTGTCCAGAATGGTTACTTTTTTAGCTTCACTGTCTTGAATGGTGGGCCATAATGGATTTGAACCACAGGGTTGCAGGCGATAATATTGGCTAGGCAGGTGTATAGCAGGGCTTTGTATTGTTCAGTGCAGGGGCACGGGCTTGGCCCTGGAGAGTTTGATAAGGTGGATGACCAGGGCGATTGCCGCGTAAAGGAGCCCCAGCAGGATCAGGCTGAACTTGCAGACGGCGCAGAGGGCGGCCACCTGCGGGTAAGGGTCGGCAGGGCTGCTGTACATCATGGTTATCAGGGCGTAGTTCTCCACGGCATCGAAGATGGCTGCCAGCCACAGTCCCCAGGCCAGCAGCACGCCGAGATTTTTCCAGCCAGTCCGTGATACGACCCCCGCACCCATTACGCAGGCCAGCGCTATGGTAGTTGAATATACCGGCATGTAAAGGTAATCAAAGCCCAAGTTGAAGCATGTCTGCAGCCTGGCCAGTGTGTCCCAGGCGCCGATGATTGCGGTCGACTTGGCCACCGTGCCGGCCAACTCGAAGTCCACGATGGTCGGCTTGAACGGGCCGATCAGTCGGAACACCACAGTGATACCGATGGTTGCTGCCAGCAGCCACAGAAAGGTGGGCAACCTCTTATTTTGCGGTACGGCGTTTAAAGGGTGATACATTTTAAGCAGCCTAATTATCTTCAGCAGGGCATCATTTGTCAACGGCCGGCAGGTTATTCTTACCCTGCCTGACGCCCATGGCCACCCTGAATAACAGTGTTACTATCAGCCCGCCCATTGCCCAGACGCCCATGGTTATGAGTATCTCGATCAGAGTCGGCGTGTATTCCGGTATCTCGCCCAGAGGAGAGGGGACAAAGCCGGGTACGACCAGTCCGAGCCCCTTGTCGATCCAGATGGCTATGAAAACAGCGCCGCAGGCCAGCGCAAGGGTCGCGTGGTTTTTGCGGGTTGAAGGTGTGACCAGCAGTACGATTGCCATACAGGCCAGCAGGACGGACGCCCATGTCCAGGGTACGAGGCCGTAATAGCCGTCCAACCCGAATAGCAGGTACTGGAAATGGGCCATGGCCTCCGGCACCTGGCTGTAAAAGACGGTGAATACCTCCATCAGCAGGAAAAATACGGTTATGATTATGGCATAGGCCACGATTTTGGCCACTTTGTCGATAGACTGGTCGCCCGGGTCGAAGTTGCCCCACTTTTTCATTGCCAGTGCCAGCAGTATCAGCAGAGCTGGACCCGAGGCGAAGGCCGAGGCCAGGAAGCGCGGCGCCATCAGCGCGGTCAGCCAGAAGAGCCTTGCAGCCAGACCGGCATAGATGAAGGCGGTGACCGTGTGGATGCTGACAGCCCACACAATGGATATGATAGCAACCGGTTTTATCCAGGCAGGGGGGTCAACCTCCTTGAATTCGGCATCCAGTACCACCCAGCCGAGGACGATATTGAGCAGCAGGTAACCGTTGATCACGACCACGTCCCAGAAAATGACGGAGTTGGGCGAGGGGTAAAGGATGATGTTGAATAGCCTGGCCGGCTGGCCAAGGTCTACCACGATGAAGGTAATTGCCACCAGGCAGGCTGCCACGGCCATGAACTCGCCCAGGATGATGATGCGGCGGAACTCCTGGCCGTTGTGCAGGTAATAGGGGATTACCAGCATGACTGCGGAGGCAGCCACGCCGACGAAAAATGTGAAATTGGCGATGTAAAGGCCCCAGGAGATATCCCTGCCCAGGCCGGTCACGGCCAAGCCGGTGTTCCACTGCTGAAGGTAGGCGGCCAGGCCGGCGGCCATAAGTATGAGCAGGCCGCTGATAAGCAGACAGTATCTTTTCCCGCCTCGCAGTATGTTCTCTATCAATATAGTACCTACGGTAAATAGTAAACCTGCGGCAATGTGCCCAACTCGGCCTTGCGGCGCAGGTTGAATTGGGATGAGATCAATTTGTGCACCCCTGTGCCTGGTTTGAGGTCCCCGAAAGTGAGCGCGCCGCTGCTGCAGGCTTCCACACAGGCAGGCTGCAGCCCGGCCGTCAGCCTCTCTTCGCAGAAGTTGCACTTCTCGACCACGCCCCTGGTGCGGGTTGGATAGCCATCGTCAATGGTTTTTACATAGGGGCGCGGGTCGCGCCAGTTGAAGCTGCGTGAACCGTAGGGACAGGCCGCCATACAGTAGCGGCAACCGATGCAGCGGTGGTAGTCCATCATGACTATGCCGTCGTCACGCCTCCACGTCGCCTGGGTGGGACACACTTTCACGCAGGGTGGGTTGTCGCAGTGGTTGCACATTATCAGTACCCTGTGGTCCTTCAATGGTTCCGCGACTAATTGGTTATCCTGGTCGGGGAAGGCCTGGTTGTAGCCGACCTCCGAAAGCCAACGTATGTCTTCCTTGCGGTTGCCGATGTCCGGGACGTTGTGCACGCGGTGGCAGGCGGCTATGCAGGCAACGCAACCGTCCGCAGCCGTGCAGGCTTTGAGGTCGACGGCCATGGACAGTCGTTTACCGGTGGCAGGGCCGCTGAGCGCCCTCGCAATGGACGGCTTCGATATCAGGTCGATGGCCGGTTTGGCCGCCAGAACCAGCAGGCCCAGCGCAGTCAGCTTGAGGAATGAACGTCGGTCGATCTTCAGATCACTCATGGTGTTACCTGTGGCGGCGCCTGCGCAGGCGGCACGTTGTGGCAGTCCCAGCAGTTGGGGGCAGTGCCTGTATAGTTGTGGCAGCGGTCGCAGAATTCGGCCTTGCTGGGATGGCATTTGAGGCAGGTGCCGGAGAGGTTGATATCGAATGTGCGGTTATCGCTGGATATGTAGGTGCTGTCGCCCTCTCGCACGGCCTGGTCGCGCCACTGCTGCATGAGCTGCATGTGGTACTCCCGCATGTACTGCGCGGATTCCACGCACTGGTTCTCACTGGCAGGCAATACGGGGTTGGGACGGTAGTCGGCCTTGCCGCTGGCGGCCATGTACCAGGCGGGAAAGCTGGCTATGCAAAGGAAGATGGCCAGTCCGCCGATTATCTTGCCTTTGTCATACATACGCCGGCCTGCCTTCTGCAGTAGTATTCACGGTCAGTGGCTCACCCCTCAGGTCGGTCTCCCTGTGTTTCTCGCCCTGCATGACCAGGGCGTTGCCCAGCAACTCATGCACCCCCGCCGTCTCCACGCCGGGGACCCAGTATTCCAGCAGGGGCGGGAAGGAAGCCTTGTCGATGGCGCAGATGCAGGCCAGCAGGTTCACGCCGTGCTTTTGCCGTACGTATTGTACGGCATTGGCACGCGGGTAACCGCCGCGCAGGCGCACCTCGATATTCTCGTCTGGACCCAGGCCGGCCCCGCTGCCGCAGCAGAAGGTACGCTCGCGGATGGTGCCCTCGGGCATCTCGTGAAAATTATTACAGGCTTTGTTGATTATATAGCGGGGTTCTTCAAACAGGCCCATGGCCCTGGCCGGGTTGCATGAGTCGTGGAAGGTGACCTTCCACTTGTCGTTGCGCGCGGGGTCGAGCCTGAGCTTGCCGCTGTGTATGAGGTCTGCGGTGAACTCGCAGATGTGCACCATTTTGGTCGAAACCGCGTTTTCAAATTTGGTGCCGGTCACGGGCGATACCGGCTCTTCCAGGAAGGACGGCGGACCGTTGAAGGTGTCCATATATTGGTGGATGACGCGCCACATGTGACCGCATTCGCCGCCCAGTACCCACCTGACCTTTAAACGCTCAGCCTCTGCGTATATCTTGGCGTTGAGGCTCTTGGCCAGTTCAGCCGAGTGGAAGAGCCCGAAGTTGCCGCCCTCCGATGCGTAGGTGCTGAAGGTATAGTCCAGGCCGATCTCGTGGAAGAGCATGAGGTAGCCCATCAGTGTGTACCATGCCGGACTGGCAAAGAAATCGGCCGACGGTGTGACGAAGAGTATCTCTGCGCCCTTCTTGTTTATGGGTATATCCACGTCGATGCCCGTGATGGATTTTATATCGTCCTGCGCCGATTCCAGGCTCTGTTTCATGGCGTGTGGCGGTATGCCCACGTGGTTGCCGGTTCGGAAGGAGTTGGCAGCCGGGCCCACCACCCATTCTGAGGTACAGCCCACCAGGTTGAGCAGTTCGCGCCCCATCATGGTTATCTCGCAGGTGTCGATGCCGTAGGGACAGTAGACCGAACACCTCCTGCACTCCGAGCACTGGTAGAAATAGTAGTACCATTCCTTGACCACCTGCTCGTCCAGGTCCCTGGCGCCGGCCAGCTTTCCCCACAGCCTGCCGCCGACGGTGAAATAGCGGCGGTATACCGACCGCAGCAGTTCCGCCCGCATGACCGGCATATTCTTGGGGTCGCCCGAACCGATGAAATAGTGGCACTTGTCAGAGCAGGCCCCGCAACGCACGCATATATCGAGGTACAATTTCCAGGAACGGTATTTCTGCAACCGGTCCTTCATGCCATTTAATATGATCCGCTTGAAATCGGGCGGCAGCTTCCAGTCCGGGTCCTGCACATTCCACTGGCGCGGGTTGGGTAGCTGTAATTGCTCCTGGTTCTTGAGCGGGGCGGCATAGCAGTAGGAGCCCTTTTTAAACTCTACGGACGGGTCCATCCAGTCCCGGCTGGGGGGACGGTAATCTACTTTGGCCATCTCTTTGGGCCCGTTTTTTTTATCTGCCATTATTGCTCCGAGGGTGATTTCTCTATCTCGACGGGGATGCCGGCCTTGATCATTGGCTTTCTGAACTCGTCTTCGTATTCAGAGTAGGTGTGCACCCTGACCGGCCGGTTCCAGGGGTTTACCCGCATTACGGCCCGGCTGTCGTTCTTAAGGTTGCGGGTTGGACTGAGCAGTATGCCGGCGGCGTGCATCATCTTGCTGAAGGGGAAATAGGCTATTAGAGTGCAGACGAGCAGCAGGTGGATATAGAAGGGCAGGCCGATGCCCGCAGCAGGGACCGCCGGCCTGAAGGTGATCACGCTGATGGCCAGTTCCTTGACGGCCACCAGGTCTACCTTGAAGACCGAGCGCATGAGGACGCCTGAGACCACCACTGCCAGTATGAGGAAGAGGGCCAGGTAATCCGATGGCAGCGAGATATAGCTGATTCGTCCGGATACCAGGCGCCTCACAAAGAGGTACGATACTGCGATAAGTATTATGAAATCCGTGATGAAAAGGGCCGGCAGCGCCAGCTGCAGCACCCCGTCGACCGTGGAGATCCACAGTGACGGCGCAAAGACCGGCTCGGTGAAGAAGCGAAGGTGGCGCACGAGGATGATGAGCAGAGACCAGTGGAATGCCAGGCCGCCCAGCCACAGCCACCGGCTGCCGCCGTAGACCAGCCTCTGTTCACCCACCTGCTGCATGTTGTTGTTGCGGAAGAGCGAGCGGAAGAGCAATACCTCCATTGCCATCCTGCCCGCTATGCCCCAGTTGCAGCAGGGGCTTTCGATCTTGTCGCTTTTTACCCAACTGAGCGAGGATTCCTGGCCGCAGGTGGTGGGGATGTTGAAAGGCACGGGAGATTGCGCCCAGCGCACCACACGGTAAATAAAACCGGTGAAAAAGAGGGTCAGCGCCAGGTAGGGTATGATGACCGCGAAGATAAATATGGTACCCTGGCCGGTCAATGTAAATAGCGGCAGCAGGGCAATGAAAGCCACCAGGGACAGCGGGCAGATTATTTTGGTCACGGCTGTCATATGGTCCGGCTTCCTGTCAGCTTTACCAGGAACGTCTCACGTTTCTTGATCTCTGTAATGCGGATATGCCTTATCTTCTCCTTCATCTCCGCATGTATCCCGCAAGCCAGGAGAGCGAGGTCGTCGATCCTTGCCTGCAGCCCTTCCCACTCCTGCCGGAGGCCATGCCTGCGTATCCCGGGTTCAAGTTGACCGCTTATAACTGTTTTCAGGCTGCTGATGAAAGATACTGCCTGGTCACGGGTAAAGTCCTGCACTGCGCGGATACGCATGATCGGCTCAATGCTGGCCGACAGTGAGGCCGCATCCTCTCCCCCGATCAGCCCATCCAGTATATTTTCGGCGTTGGCTGCTATTGTGTGACCGGCCGGGTTGGCGAACATATCATCGCTGCCGCTGATGAATCCGGCAGTGCCGGCCGGGTAGGTATCGCAGATCGCAGCCAGCCACTTTTGCAGGATGGCCAATTTGTTCTTTTCAAGTAAGCTTCGGAGTTCCATAATGCCTGAAAGCGTTCAATTATATCCCGGTAAATTATTGCCGGGCAAAGGCCGCCGGGCTATTTTTCCTGTGCAGTTTTATAAGTTTCTAAGATCCTGTGGTTATAGTAGTTGAGCGTATCGAAATATGTTTTATCGCTGTAGTCATAGAACCCTGCCCCGCTTCTCATCCCCAATTTATTTGCCTCGTAGAGTTTTCTAAGCTCCTTGATGCGCGGGTCATTGTGGGCATTGGGGTCAAAGGAGGTCACCGACTGCCAGATGATATTGAGACCGAGCAGGTCCATCGTCTTGAAAGGGCCCATTATGGAGTAACGCGGGCCGAGCGCCTCGGTGAGGGCACGGTCGATGTCCTCTATGGAGGCGATGCCCTGTCCCA
>Ga0247842_10005495_pt1 | contig 14997 bp, 16 predicted proteins | sample LaCruzMarch2015__3_FD_192411 | JGI IMG/M metagenome (GOLD analysis project Ga0247842, IMG submission 192411) | Freshwater microbial communities from meromictic Lake La Cruz, Castile-La Mancha, Spain - LaCruzMarch2015_19m | ecosystem: Environmental > Aquatic > Freshwater > Lake | place: Spain...
CTTGACTTCGCCAAGCTTGACACTGGCATCATCGGTGATAAGTGTGAGTCTGAAAGTTAAATCTGGCATAATCTCCTATTGACAATTTTTTATAGATCAATTTCAAGTTCAATTAACGATAAATTAGGGAGCTATTATGAAAACCACTTACTTAGGTCCTTGGCTTGATTCTAAAGTTAATTACAAGCAGCTAATCGAGAATCTCCTTCCTGAACCGGGTACATGCATTTTTTTAGATATTTGTGATTCAACACTAGTCAAAAACACCCATGATTTAAGTTACTGGATAACAGTAATGAGAAATACAGTATCGATTGGGCAGACTTTACCTTCATTATCTCAGCCTTTAAAATTAATTGGTGATGAAATCATGTACTACATTCCCGATAGTGAACTCGCTGAATCAGGGGAAAGTTACGCAACTATCTTCGACTCCGTTAAAAACTTCATGTCAACTTGGGGTAATGAGTTTGATAGCTATACAATGAAACTCAAAGGTGCCATACACTACTGTGCTGATGTCTATCCAATATCATTCATCGGTTCCTTAAAAGAAACATCTAAAGGTATTTTTGAAATGGAACCCTTTAAAGACTTTTACGGAAGTGGCATTGATCTTACTGCACGATTGATGAAGAAAGCTGAAGAAAAGCTCATAGTAATAAGTGATGATTTCTTCAACAAAGCTCATTCTCAAAGTCCAGAGTTTTTCAATGGAATTCAAGGACCATTCCAAGAGACATTTAAAGGATTTCAAATTCCGACTACGTATTGGACATATAAAGTTAGGTAGTTTCCCAAATTAATAATTCCTAATCAGCAGTTCAATCTGAGTCTGGAAACTGCCTGAAACAGTGTATTGCGCTTCCACTTCTTCAATGGTGAAGTCCTTATACAGGTCTCTGATGTAAGGATCATCATTATAGGAGAGCAGGAACTTGCCTTTGATCTGCTTCAGCAGGGTTGCCATCTCTTCATGCCTGGTAAATGCTTCGGCATCCTCACGGTCATATAAATGCTCATGCAGGTAGTATGGAGGGTCCAGATAGAAGAACGTATTGGGTGTATCATACCGCTTCAGTATCTTCTGGAAGTCCTGCTTTTCAATGATTACATTCTGCAGACGCTCTGAGGCTGCTTTGACTTTCTCGAGTTGACGCAGTGGCATATATTTGTAGCCTTGCATGATGCAGAAGTTCTTTGACCTTGAACCGTAAGAGCATGATAACTGGAAGTAAAAGCGGACTGCTCTTTCCAATTCTGTCTTGGGTTCATGCTTGGCAAACTCCCCGAACAGTTCTCTGGAGACCAGATACTGATTAAGTTCAGCTACGAAGGCTTCCGGGTGCTGTTTGATGTATCTCCAGAAGTTAACCAAATCACCATTGATGTCGTTATAGACTTCCGTATATCTGCTTTTCTTAGATAACTGCCAGTCTTCCTTATTGGCTGTCTTGCCGAACAGTATCCACCCGGCTCCCCCAAACACTTCACAGTACATGTCATGCTTGGGGATGAGTGGGAGTATCTTCTTTCTGAGGAGACGCTTGCCTCCAACCCAAGAGATGATAGAGTTCATTTGACCTCCACTAAGGGGAAGTTGGCAATCAGCACTTCGTTATACTCGTTCTTGCCTTCTTTTCTGTTTATGCCTTTGATGCGGGTCACATGTTTGATGTGATAGCCTTTATAGAGTTCATGCACTTCCGGCACATCATCGTAAGAGAGGATGAACCTGCCTTTGAGATTGGATAAGTACTTGTGCAGGTCGGCATGACTGAACTGCTTGGAGTTGTCATAAGTATAGCCTGTCATGTAAGGTGGGTCACAGTAAAAGAAGTTGTCCTTGGTGTCATACTTGGTGATAAGCTGCTCATAGGACAGGTTCTCAATGATTACCCTATCCAGACGTTTATGCAGTTCCCTGATGCGGTCTATGCGGTTGAACAGACTGCTGGTGCCCTGCTTCTGAGAAGTGCCGAAGCTATCACCTTTGCCACCGAAGGAGCGACTGATCAGATACATAAACCTTGCTGCTCTCTGTATCTCGGTCAGACCTTCCTGTTTCATGATATCCATAAACAGCTTTCTGGAGGTTACCATCATATCGAGTTCACGGATCAGTTCTTCAGGATGGAACTTCACCTGCATAAAGAGATTGACCAGACGGTTATCTAAGTCGTTATACACTTCCAAGGTCGCCCAGCGTTCTTTATAGAGCATAACCCAGGCAACACCCCCGAAGGGTTCAATGAAGCCTGTGATGTCAGTTGGCACATACTTGGCAATTTCCTTGCGAAGCAGTCTCTTGCCACCAATCCAAGCAATCAGCGCATCCATTACTTTCTCCCTTGGTTAAGTGTGATACATAGTCTGAGGTATAACTCAGGCAGAGTTAACTGGTCGAAGTCGTCAGTGGTGAAGCCTATCTTCCGAATTATCATTTCGAACCTCTCGTAGGAGTAGTCTTCCCGGTCTTCACTGCGTAGCCTAAACCTGCGAGCCAACTGCTGCACTTCTCTTTGCTGGCTCTGATATAGGCGAAAAAAACGGAGATGTATTCCAAAGCATCAAGGGCATCCATCTCATCCGGTTCGAGGTTGGAGAGGATACGGATCAGGTCTTTATCGGCTTCGGAAGCTTGGATCATATCCAACAGTTCCAGTTCCGAGAATTTGGTCAGCTTGCCGGAGAGGAAGTCTTCCAGTTTTGCTCTCAGTCCTTTATTGGTTAAGACCAGACTCAGGATTTGCCGGAGTTGGCTGTAGGTCAGTTTGGGTTCTTTTATCATATTGTTTCCTTGTTTGTTTCTACGTTACAGGTTGAAGAGCATCTTAATGGCGATCCCTGCCAGCATGAAGAATTGGGTAGTGGAGACGCCCAGAAGCAGCTTCATGTTCGTCTCCACTCTTGCCATGCGGGTAACTAAGGATTTATTGCTGTCGCCATTGCCATAGATCTCTACATGCACACTGTCTATCTTGTCTTTGATTTCAGGTTTGCACTGGCAATCGCTCATTGGTGTTTCCTTTCGATGTTATAGGTTATCAGGATAATGGGATGTCCTTGAACAGGAAGATACGGTCTTTGGTCGCTCCGGAGTATTCAGTGGAGATAACCACACTGAACATGCCATCAGCTTCTCCAGACCATTCCACTGCCCAACGCATGCCATTGAAGACCACAGCCCGGTCGTTTTCATTGGAGACGACTGTAATCGTGACATCTCTTCCGGAGAAGGCTCTGCTCTCCAGAAAGTTCTTCTGCTTGACCTGCAGGCCGATGATAGTCAGTTCGATGGTATTAGTACGCTTGCCGGGTATCAGATAGTTACGGCTCTTCAGCTTGTTGACCTTCGAGTCTGCTTTACCCGGCTTCTCTGCCAATTCTCCGAGACTGTCCATGTTGGAGGTGGTCTCGGTGGTCAAAGCTGTCTGAGTGGCATAGGCAGTGGTCGCTTCTGAAGTGGCATACTTGCCAAAGCCAAAGAATATCTTATCGGCTACCATGCTGTCCATCAAGGCAGCAAAGTCCAAATCAGTCTGCAGGGTACCAGTGGGATACAGTGGAGTGGTTAACGGCATGATTTCTCCTCCTTCAAGGGGTGGTGGGTTCTCAGGATTATCCGGCATTGCATATTAGCCCTTTACGGCTGTGCCGGCAGAGAACAGCCACTTCTTGTTGTGGAAGACGTACTCGATAGCTCCACCGATGGTTCCGAAGGCTTTAAGGACGATGGTGGTAAGCTTCTCAGGCAGTGACTTGGCTGTACGTTCAACTGCCAATTGCTTCTTGGCATAGTCGTCCAAGTCCTTGGTTAATGGATTTGTTTTGATATCCTGTATGATATCGAGGATGGTGGCAAGGGCTGCCGAGAGTTTGGTTCTGTCCAAGGTCTTGCCTGTAAGCTTGGCAATGACCCAGACAATAAGAGTAGCTGCAATCCCGATTACGAACTGCTGATTTCCTGTGATAAAGTCCATGTTGTCTCCTTGTTATATGGTTTTCAATATTTCTTTATTTAAAGCTTTCTTTATTGCTTTAATACTTGTTTACTTGTTAGCTTGCTTAAGCTATCAGTTTGAACACTTTGACGAAGCCGGATACATAAGTGATACCGGGACGGATGCGGATAAACCAGTGATACTTCCAGTCGGCACCGTGGTGTTCGACTTTGAGTTCGGCATCGGTACGATATCCAATGATGATGAACTTGGTGAGTCCACCGATGATGTAATCATCAGCCATCAGTCTGGCTTTGACCGGGATACCTGCAAAGGATACCTTGCCACCTTCAAGTAAGAGACGGTCGCCTTCATTAGTCTCACGTTTGGCAAGTTCGGTGCGGATACGGATCAGGTCTTTCTGACTGACATAGAACTTGAAGTTCTCCTGTTCTTCCAGCATCTCATCAGTGAATGAGAGTAAGGCAGCTTCAAAGCGTTCACTCCAGACATCGTAAGTGGCTTTGGAGAGATTGGTCACATCAGTGGCTGTAGTAGCGAGTTTGATAATGCCATCTAAGGCTTTGAGTTTGGCAGTGGCAGAAGCCCGGTCACCTTTGAAGAGAAGCAGGCGGATGGCTTTCTCAGCTTTCTTGGCGATATGCTGTTCCACATACGCACCGAAGGCTTCCTCTCCATACTTGTCCTTATAGAACTCGACCACATCTCTGCCCAAGGTGAACTCGGCATTGAGGATGCCTGTGGTGATGGAGATATCGGCAGTTGCCACGTTCTGAGCAGTTAAAGCACCATCCAAGGCATTCTTGAACACAAGGTCATCCACCAGACCGATATCAATTTTCTCATCCTTCAACAGAGGCAGAACTGAGATATCGGATAATGTGTCTCCGGGTTGAGAACCCACCACTTCATCAATAAATAGAGAAGTCGTGTTTGAGTTTAGGATGTTCATGGCACTGCCGGAATCGACATCCGAGATGCCTTTGTAGATTTCCTTATGCGAGGCTTTGACTATGACCTTATTGCCATCGATCATCACTTCCCGGTCAGTGGTGTGGGTATTGTCATCCGGTTCGCCCTGTATGGACTTGGAGATAGCTTTGCTCATGGAGACCGAGAGGTCTTTCAGGCTCTTCTCAATGCTTTTAATGGCATCGGTAACGACTATGCCACCGGAGCTATTACCCTTCTCCAGTTCGGAAATCCGGTCGGTAATAGAGCTGATACCCTTTTCCAACTCTGTGTTGTTGTTATGCTCTGCGACTTTCTTGAGAGTGTTAAGCTCAGCTTTGATCTCGTTCAGCACCGCTTGAGTATCACCGTAGTCATCGGCTCTGCCATAGATGGAGACACCATTGAACTCGCCTTTTTCCACTTTTTGCCAGAGGTCAGAGGACAGGTCTTCGCACTTGAGGACTTGCACCCAGGCTCCGACTTTGGTGTCAGGGAAATGCTCTTTGTCGGCTGTCTTGAGGATGTAGTTCTCCACGACTGTAAACTCCGGCACCGGGCTCAGGTTGTGATTGACATCGTTCTTGCCGACCAGACCATGCTTGGCAAAGTGGTCGCAGGCTTTCTGAATCTCATCTCTGGAATAGAAGTCACCTTGGGAGTCCTTGTTATCAGGTTCCATCAGAGTGACATACAGACGACCCTGCATTCCGGTCTTTTCGCTCTTGAACTTGACTGAGTTGATCTTATGCTCGTAACTCCTGCCTTGGGCAGACTTGACCACAAAGCCTTTCTGATTAGCCGGGGTCATGTCGGCAAACAGCAGTGAGACAAGCTCCACTTCCACATTACGCAGTTCACCCTTTTGGATGAGTTTGCGTTTGTTAAACAGGTTCATATTACCTCCTTGGGTAGTTGGGATGTTTGGTTATCAGTTGTTACGGTTGGCATTAAACAGCTTCTCATCAGCAGACTCAAACAGACTGGTCAGGTCGCCGAAGTTGAAGTCAGTTGGTTGGACATTCCATTGGTATTCTCGGTTGAACTCTTTGGAGAGGATGAGAGCCAGTCTCTGTTGAATAGGTCGGATTACGAAGTGGTGGAACATCTGCATATCGCTTGTGTTATCACCACCGAGTTGTCCCGGTATAAGTTGAGATACGATGCGTGCCGGGACTCTGTGATAAGCAAAGATGCCTTCCCTCAGGTCCTTCTTAAGAGATAGGAAACCACCTTCTCTATCCTGCTGGCGCAGTGGTTCAAGCCGGATATGCACATCCTTGTTTTCACTTTCAATCAGGACTGTGCTATGACTCTTGGCATTGCCTTTGACATCAATCAGGGCTTTCTCTATCTCAGTATAGGCATCGGTCATAACTTCATTACCCTGCTCATCTGTGACAGTTCCGTCACGTAGCGTTCCACCTTCCACAATCACGAAGTAATCGATCATCAGACCGTTCTTGAAGTTGTTATAGTCGAAGGTCTTAATCTCGGAGAGGATTTCTACATTGATGGCAATGGGCAGACAGGCTAAACCCCAGGCATTGGACTTATGGGTGCTCTTGCGAAAGTGCAGGATATCGGTATTGGTAAAGTCCTGTTTGACGTTATTCTTGACTTGGATGTAGTCAGGCCTGAAGAACCCGAACTCATCATACTTCTCCACAATCTGCGCTTCTGTTGGCAATAGCCTTTCCAGACCGACCCACTCTCCCTTGGGATTACGCATCTTAATCAGGAAGCCATTACCGCAGGAGATATAGTACTTCACCAGTTCAGAAAGGATGGTGGCCGGGTCTTCCGTACCGGGAAACTCAGCAGAAGTGAGCCAGGCATTGACCGAGGAATTCTTGCACTCGAACTGCAGGACGGTTGCCATTGTGATGGCATCCACACAGCCGGCATGGTACTCATCTGTATCCAACAGAGCTAAGAGTTTGCTCATGGCATAGGGTTGGGCTACCAGCTTCTTGGCTTCGGATTCTTTGGAGATCAGTCTCTTTCCGACTCGTTTGCATTTGGAAAGGTCGATAGTCTCTGGCTTGTACTTGGAGTCCAAGAGATCAGAGGTGGAACTGATGCCTACATTGTAATTGCCTATCCGCATTACTTTCATTGTAACTAAACCTTACTCTCGGACAGGCTTTGCTGCGGAGTTACGTTCAGTTTGGCAATACGGACAGGTCGGGTGCCATCCACTCTGGAGGTATAATACTCCACAGAGGGTATGTCTTTATTGAAGTGAGTCTGATAATCATCTCTGAACTTATCTTTGAGTATATAGATAGCCAGATCAGGATCAGCTACTTCATGAGCATTGGTAATCAGATAGATTGTCCAAGTGATGAGAGTGGAAGTAAATCTGCTGATGGTGGGTCTGATGCCTACTTCAGTATCTAAGATGACAATGGCACAGGGAAAGCTCTTGGGGATGATGTCCTTATTGAACTGGATGTTGTCCCCGACAATGGTCTGCAGAACAGCACACAGCTTATCCCTGTCAGCTATAAATTTGTCAGTGGTATTCATAGTCTGACCTCGATGGAGTTAAGCTGAGTAAATATCCACTGCTCTCTATTTGCCAATACTTCTGCAAAGATGTTCCGGGCAGCTATGCCTTCCCGCTTGATCCTGCCCCGGATGAGATAAGCGATCTCTTCGATAGTCAGTTGCAAGCCTGTCTTTTTATCAGTCCAGGACAGGTGCTTGCGTTCGACCCAAGCAATCAGGGGAGCGATCGGAGTCCAGGAAGGCACTTTGCCACCCAGTACGAATGGTTCATGTTTTACATTGGAGCCTACATGCAGGATCATAGAGTCGGAAGCGGTTTCCACCAGATAGCCGGTATTGCTGTAAAAGTCACCTTTGTCATAGATGTTCTGTGCTAATATCTCACGACGTGCATCGCCATCGATAGTGGAACCGATCAGATGCAGTCTGCTCTCCAGAGCAGTATAGATAGCTCTATAAATGGCAGTCATCATCTCATCCACAGAGGTGAAGGTGACATCAGAAGTAGTCTCAACCATCAGATGACTCCCACCCGGAGTTTACGTGCCGGTCTGGGAGATAACTGCTCCAGCCTGGCAAGCCCGGTCGGATTAAGATAAGCACCGAGTAGAGTCAGTGCCCTCTTCTCGAGGTTGGCTTTGAATGCGTCTATTTCCGCACCTGTGAGTAGTTCAGTGGCTGATTGGTCTAATCCTACGGTCTTGACGATACCCTCGCCCAGTGTCTTTAAATTGAGGAACTCGCAGGTGGAATAGAGCATGTAGAAACAGTAGGCATAACGGAAAGCGATATAGAGAGGATCATCTTCTCCCACTCTGGGATCAAAGGCAGACTGGTAATAGTTATCGACCACTACCAACCGCACCAGTTCCAGAACCAAGGGAGCATGATTCTTGAATACACTATTGGTTTCCATGTCTGCCGGAAGATTGAGCACGGATAACACATCCGGAATTGAAACTGGGTATGCAGGAGGCATTAGCCTTTCCTCATCTGCTCAGACAGTTCAATGGCACGCAGACCAACCTGCTTTGCCCATTTAGAAGCCAGCATGTTGTTCGCTGCTCTCTCGAAGTCTCTGACACCAATAAAAGCCAATGTGTTCTTGAAACCCAGCAGACCGGATATCCCGAGGTTGAAGCACATGTTAATCAACACTGCTTTGCGGGTTTCATTCAAGCCTGTATAGACAACAGGAAGATGCTCCAGCAGTTCAGTTTCACAGTTCAGGATATCGTTATCCAGCAGCAGCATTGCTTCAGGTTTGGATATCCCCCTGTCATCGAGATTGCGACCGACCCCAATAGTCAGTTTACCTGCTGTGCAGCGGTAGGGTTTGAGTCGCATTCCTTCGTGCCTGATCAACTGCTCTTTAACTCTAACTAATACGCTTTGCTCCATCTATACTCCAATTATCATATTCGGAGTGATAGGAACATACTGCCGGGGATTTTATCAAATCCGCTTGCCTACTGCTGCCACAGATTTTATCATTGACAGATACTGTTTGCTCAGTTAGGTGCATTATCCAAAGAGATATCCTTCAGAGGCGGCTAATGAAAGAAAAAGAAGCTAAAGCACGTATCAAAATCAACAGACTACTTGAGGAAGCGGGATGGAGATTCTTTGATGATGAAAATGGGAGAGCAAATATTCATCTTGAGAAAAACACACAAGTTACGAAGAGCCAACTTTGTGAGTTAGGTGAGGATTTTGAAAATAGTAAAACCGGTATTATGGATTACCTGCTGCTTGATGATCACCATTTCCCAATTATTGTGCTTGAGGCTAAACGTGAAAGCAAAGACCCTCTGGACGGTAAAGAGCAAGCCAGACGATATGCCAGAGCGCAAGGCGTTCGTTTCGTTTTGCTATCTAACGGCAATATCCATTATTTTTGGGACCTGGAAAAAGGTAATCCCTATGTTGTTATTAAATTCCCAAGTCCACAGTCAGTAAAGCATATTAGAAATCTTAAGCCTAATCCTAAGAAGCTTGTTACAGAGATAGTTTCTGAAGACTATATCTTGCAAAGCCAAAACCCAAATTATCAAAGCGATCCAGATTGGCTTGATTTTTCCAAGCGGAAACAATATCTTCAAGATGGTGGTTACCGCCTCTTAAGGGAATATCAGATAAGAGCAGTACAAAGCATTCAAAAAGCAGTCGATAACAACCAAGATCGATTCTTATTTGAGATGGCAACCGGAACTGGTAAAACTATGGTTGCAGCTGCAGTTATCCGTCTTTTCTTACGAACCGGTAACGCTTCCCGGGTACTATTTCTGGTTGATCGTCTGGAACTTGAAAGCCAAGCTAAAAAAGCCTTTTCTGAATACTTGAAAAAGGACTACACTATCCAAATTTACAAAGAGAACCGCAATGATTGGGAAAAAGCACATATTTTAATTTCAACTGTTCAGAGTCTTTCGGATAACTACCTTAAACTCTTTTCACCTACAGATTTTGATCTGGTTATATCCGATGAAGCGCATCGCAGTATCAGTGGCAATGCTCGTGCACTCTTTGAATACTTCGGTGGTTATAAACTCGGACTTACGGCAACTCCCAAGGACTATTTAAAAAACGTAAATATCTCAGAGTTACAAGAAAAAGACCCACGATCCCTTGAAAAACGCATACTACATGATACATATAAAACTTTCGGCTGTGAAGGAGGTGATCCAACATTTCAATATACACTCTTGGACGGTGTTAAGGATGGTTTTTTGCTTAATCCAGTTGTAATCGATGCCAGAACTCACATTACCACAAAGCTTCTTTCTGATGAAGGATATAGCGTAATGGAGTTCAACGAAGATGGTGTTCAGGAAGAGGCAATATATAAACACAAAGATTTCGAATGGAAGTTTTTCTCTGCTCCAACAAACCGCCTATTTTGTGAGACATTTATTCAACATGCGCTAAGAGATCCCCTTACTGATGAAATAGGAAAATCAATCGTCTTTTGTGTCAGCCAGAAGCATGCATCCAAAATCACAAAACAACTTAATGAATTGGCAGATATACACTTCCCTGGTCGGTACAATTCCGATTTTGCTGTCCAGATTACATCTAACGTTAGCGGTGCTCAGCAGATGAGTATCAATTTTCAGAACAACAATCTGAATGGTTATACTCGCTGGCTCGAAGGTTACAAAAACTCAAGGACAAGAGTTTGTGTAACAGTAGGGATGATGACAACAGGTTATGATTGTACTGATATTTTGAATCTTGCTTTGCTTCGACCTATTTTTTCCCCATCCGACTTTGTGCAGATCAAAGGGAGAGGTACAAGGAAGCATGAGTTTAAGTACTCAAATCGCGTGGATGGAGAAGACGTTAGCATTTCTAAACCCAAAGAGGCATTCCGGCTCTTTGATTTCTTTGCAAATTGCGAGTACTTTGAGGAAAAGTACAATTATGATATCGTATTAGATTTACCTCAAATCACTAAAAGTAAAGGCATTGATACTGGTTTTGCAGGGAATAGAGATGATCAACTAACACCTGACGGATTCACCTACACTGGTCATGATATGATTCATGACTTTACCGAAAAAGCTATCGGAATTGAAGGCATGAAAGTTGACCGCAAGATGTTTGAACGTTTTGTTGATCAAATCAAAGATGACCCTTTCATTAAAGAAAAAATGGATGATGAGGATTATCAAGCAGCCGAGGATTATATTACAGAACATGTGTTTAACAAGCCTGAAGACTATCTTGATCTCGAAAAACTACGTAAAGCTTTGCGTACAGACTGGCGATTGCCTTTCCGTCATATTCTCGATATCGTATTCGGTAGAATGGATAAACCCAAAACTAAAAACGAGGTGCTGGAAGAGGAATTTGCTAAGTTTCTTAGCATTCACCACCCTGATAGCAGATATGTACCCTATGCCAAACGCTTCTTCAAAGCGTATGTTACCGATGAAAATATCCGCATGATAATCAACTCCAAAGAATATGCAACTCTTGCCACCAATCCAATTCTAGGTTTGCAGGACATGCAATACCTAAATGGATGGCTGGACATAATTCCACAATATGTAAAAGATTACGTACCCCTGAATAACTTTATGAAATGAGGATAAATGTTGGATCAAAGCACTAAAAAGAAACTCGATAATGCCCGCGATATTTTGGTTGGGAAAGTTCCAGATCCCAAATCTCAAATTGAACAAATCACCATAGCTTTGATCTATAAATTTATGAATGATATGGATAAACGTTCAATTGCCATAGGAGGCAAACCTTCCTTTTTCATTGGTGATTATGAACGATACTCATGGGACAACCTCCTCGACAGCCGTATAGGTGGACAGGAGCGAATGAACCTCTATATTGAGGGACTCGAACATCTTGCTCGTAATCCCCATATTCCTGAACTCTTTCGTAACGTCTTCAAAAATGCTTTTTTGCCTTTTCGTGATCCAACTACATTAAATATGTTTCTAACTGAAATTAATGGATTTGAATACGACCATTCCGAGCGTCTTGGTGATGCCTATGAATACCTGCTTTCAATCATGAGTTCACAAGGTGATGCAGGTCAATTCAGAACACCACGGCATATCATTGATTTCATTGTGCAGGTAGTTAATCCTACAAAAAACGATTCAGTTCTCGACCCTGCTTGCGGTACTGCCGGATTTGTTATCTCAGCTTTAAAGCATATCTACAAAGCCAATACTGAGGAAATTGAAGGCGATCTGCTTACTCTCGATGAAAAGAAAGCACTTGCCGATAGCGTCTATGGTTATGATATCTCGCCTGATATGGTTCGCATCAGTCTTGTGAATATGTTTTTGCATAATATCAATCAACCCCATATTTATGAATACGACACTCTTTCATCTCAAGACAGATGGGATGATAACTTTTCTTGCATTCTTGCCAATCCACCTTTTATGAGTCCCAAAGGTGGCATCCAACCCCATAACCGGTTCAGCATCAAATCAACTCGCAGTGAAGTGCTTTTTGTGGATTACATTATGGAACATCTTACACTCGATGGCAAAGCAGGAATCATTATTCCTGAAGGCATTATATTCTCAGGTGAAAATGCATATAAAACACTTAGAAAGAAACTGGTGGATGAAGGGTTCCTGTGGGCGGTGGTCTCCCTTCCAGCAGGTGTGTTCAACCCCTATTCCGGAGTTAAAACTTCCGTCCTGTTTATTGATCGACAGATGGCTAAGAAATCCGATAAAATCCTTTTTGTAAAGATAGAAAATGATGGTTTTGATCTTGGTGCCCAGAGAAAGGAAATCGACAGGAATGATACTCCTGATGCCCTAAGAATATTGACGAGTTATGCCCAAAATAAGCCATTGGAGAGTATTTTAATTTCGGGGGAAAGTACACTCAAAGCTCATACTGCGATGAAAAGCGAGATTGCTCATAAATCATACATTTTAAGTGCGAGTAGATATATCGTGGAAGATAGCCGTACACATACATCCTGGCAGATGGTGACATTAGATGAGGTTTTAACTACGAACAACCGACAGAGTATTTAGTCTCTTCTACGAACTACAAAGATCACTTCAAAGTTCCAGTTTTAACAGCAGGCAAAACTTTTATTCTTGGATATACAGACGACACAGATGGTATTTATCAGGGAGATTTACCCGTAATAATCTTTGATGATTTTACTACAGCAACCAAACTTGTTGACTTTCCTTTTAAGGTTAAGTCATCTGCATTGAAAATCCTCCACCCAAACAATGACAAAGCGGATGTTAAGTACATTTATTACGTTATGCAAGAGCTCAAATTCGAAGCCATTGAGCATAAGAGATTTTGGATTTCTCAATACTCAAAATTAAGAATACCTTTACCACCCCTTGCTATCCAAAAAGAGATTGTTTCAGTAATAGAAAGATATCGAAAAATCATCGATGGCGCTCAGCAAGTTGTAGAATGCTGGCAACCAATTATTGAGATAAATCCAGAGTGGCAATCTTTTCCCCTTGAAGTTCTATGTGATGCTATTCTAAGTGGAGGCACTCCATCCACGAAAATCCCTGAATATTGGACAGGCGAAATCCCTTGGATTACTAGCGCAGATATAGTAGACATTAAAACGGCTATACCGCGAAGATACATAAATCAAAAGGCTATATCAGAATCTGCAACTAATCTGATACCAAAGGATAGTCTAATTGTCGTTACAAGGGTCGGGTTGGGTAAGCTTTTTCATAATAACTTTGATGTATGTATAAGTCAAGATTCTCAAGGATTAGTTCTTAAGAAAGATAAAATATTGCCATTGTTTGCTTTGTATATCCTTGCTGATAAGGTCAAACAATTCAAGAATGACAGTCAGGGTTCAACAATTCAAGGTGTTACAAAACAACAACTTTCAGATATTCTCATACCATTACCCACAATGCAAAAGCAGCATGAGATTGTCCGGCAACTTGAATCAGAGCTGTCATTTATAGAAACGAGTAAGCAGATGATCGAGTTGTATAAACATAAAATTAATGTCACTATAGCTAAGTTATGGGAGAATTGAAGTTAATGGGGTTTAATTATGAATTTCTACTTGTCGAACCAATAGCAAAAACTCCTTACCCACCTCTAGGATTGATGAAGATCTCTTCAATGCTAAAAGACAAGTACAAGGGATGTTCAGTATATACTCAGATCGGTATAGGGAGACCCGAAGGTCTTAACAACCCGTTTCAGATTTGGATAACAAGTCTATTTACTTGGGACAATAAACACGTTATTGAATGTATAAAGTTTTACTCAAGAACCTATCCAAAAAGTGAGATAAGAGTCGGTGGAATTGGGGTTTCACTTATTGAAGATGAGTTAGAAATTGGGAGCAATGTGAATATTCACAAAGGCTTGTATTTAGATGCAGAGTTTTATTCTCCTGATTACACTGCTACTTTTGGGAGAAAATTAAACACTTCAATCAGTCTCACATCGAGAGGATGCAAAAGAGGATGTGGGTTTTGTAGTGTTGGCAGTCTTGAACCCAAGTTTTTCGTTCGAGATAATTGGGAAAAGGATATAAACACTGACTTAAGATATATTACCATGTGGGACAACAACTTCTTACAGTCTCCAAATTTTGAGAAAGACTGCTTATCGTTAGCTTCATTTAATAAAACTGTAGATTTCAACCAAGGAATAGATGCACGGCTGTATGATACTTATAAAGCCGAACTGCTTTCAAAAATTAAGCTTAATCCGATCCGGTTTGCATTTGACAAAGTTGAACACGAAAAACCTCTGATTGATGCAATATCATTAGTCAGAAAACATTCGAACGCAGAAATTAGGGTTTATGTCTTGTATAATTTTGACGATTCTCCTGAGGAGTTATACTATAGGATTAATGTATTGAACAAGGAAGGAGTTCTTGCTTTCCCAATGCGGTATCGTAGCCCCTTAGATAAGGGGACATTGATGCCAGGACCCAAATGGAACAAATTTGTACTAAGGGGCTTTAATCTTAGCCTTTTATTCTATTATAAGAAAGGATTGATTAAGAAAAGTAGAGATGCTTTTGTTAAGATATACGGGAATTCTGAATCTGAATTTG
>Ga0247842_10005497_pt1 | contig 14990 bp, 10 predicted proteins | sample LaCruzMarch2015__3_FD_192411 | JGI IMG/M metagenome (GOLD analysis project Ga0247842, IMG submission 192411) | Freshwater microbial communities from meromictic Lake La Cruz, Castile-La Mancha, Spain - LaCruzMarch2015_19m | ecosystem: Environmental > Aquatic > Freshwater > Lake | place: Spain...
GGTTGCTAAAGCACCAAAGGGGATAAAGGTCGTCACTGTTGCGACTTTGGCTCAAGCTATTTCCTACCTCGAGCGCACCCGCAGTTAGTCTGAGAGTTATTTACCCTTACCCACGACCATTTTGTGCTCTTTTGGGCGGCACTTAGTTTGAATTGGTAGCCCTAATCCCCTTGCGATAGTTTTGCCCCATGACCAATAACCCTCAGTTCCAACGCCCGACATTTAAAATCCCTGGACGTAAGAGCCCACTGGCTCTGACTATCGGAATCCTTGTGATCATCGGAGCGCTCTTTACCGCTCTTAGTGGTTTTTATGCAGACTGGTTGTGGTTTAAGTCCGTTGATTTCACAGGTACATGGTCGACCATCCTAGGAACAAAGATTTTTCTCTTTGTTGTTACAGGTTTATTGACTGCATCAATAGTTTTGGCAAATGTGTGGATCGCATACAAGCGACGTCCCCTCTATGTTCCAATGACCATGGAGTCAGACAATCTTGAGCGCTACCGTTCACAGGTTGAACCAATTCGTCGTAGCTTGTTTATTGGTGGATTTGTCGCACTCTTCTACTTTGCCGGAACATCAGGTTCAACATTGTGGAGCTCATGGTTGCTCTTTAAGAACTCAACTGATTTTGGTGTGAAAGATCCGCAGTTCAATATGGACATTTCATTCTTTGCATTCCGTCTTCCATTCTGGCAAACAATTATTGGTTGGGGAATTTCAACTCTTGTCTTGGCCATTATTGCCTCAGCTGTTGTTCACTACCTATATGGTGGAATTCGCCTGCAGGTGCAAGAGGATCGAACAACCGTTGCTGCTCGTCTGCAACTTTCAGTATTGCTAGGCGGGGTAGTCCTACTTAAGGCGGTTGCATACTGGTTTGATCGTTATGCATTAGCACTTAAGGAAAGCAAAATCATCACAGGCCTTACCTATACCGATGTAAATGCAGTGCTACCTGCCAAGGCAATTCTTACCGGAATCGCGCTCGTCTGTGCACTCCTTTTCTTTGCAAATATTGTGCGTCGCTCATGGGTGCTTCCAGCAGCCGGCACTGCTTTGCTCGTTGTCTCATCTGTGTTGATCGCAGGTCTTTACCCAGCAGCAATTCAAAACTTTCAAGTTAAGCCAAGTGAGTCTGCAAAAGAAGCACCATTTATTCAGCGCAATATTGAATCAACCCGCGCTGCATATGGTCTGGAAGATGTAACTGTAAGTGATTATCAAGCAACTCTTTCAACTTCAAGTGGCCAGCTAGCAAATGATGCTGCAACTATTGCAAATATTCGTTTGATGGATCCAAATGTTCTATCAGCCACTTTCAGACAACTTCAGCAAATTCGCCCGTACTACAGCTTCCCTGAGTCATTAGACGTTGATCGCTATACCGTTAATGGCGTTAAGCGAGATGTTGTTGTTGCGGTGCGCGAGTTAAACATCGAAGGAAACCCATCTCGTAACTGGATCAACGACCACCTTGTATACACACACGGATTTGGTTTTGTTGCAGCCTATGGAAATGAGCGAGATGCTGATGGAAAGCCATCATTTACTGTTGGAGATCTTCCACCAACAGGAACCCTTGGAAAGTTTGAACCACGTGTTTACTTTGGTGAAAATGTTCCTGATTACTCAATTATTGGTGGAGTAAAGACAGATTCACCTGTTGAGTTCGATTATCCAGATGATGCTTCTCCAAATGGCCAGAAGAACTACACATACTCTGGTTCAGGTGGTGTTCCTGTTGGATCATTGCTCAACAAGGTTGTCTTTGCTCTGAAGTATCAAGAGCAGCGCATTCTTCTTTCTTCTCTTATCAACAAAGATTCGAAGATTCTCTTTGAAAGAAATCCTCGCGATCGTGTAGCAAAGGTTGCTCCTTGGCTCACCCTTGATGGAGATCCGTATCCTGCATTAGTAGATGGAAAGATCTTGTGGATCGTTGATGGCTACACAACAAGTGCTGGCTATCCATATTCTCGTCAAACATCACTCTCAAATGCAACCGCTGATGCTCTTACAACTAATTCAGCCTCCGTTGCAGCACAGCGCAATCAAACAGTGAATTACATTCGTAACTCTGTGAAAGCTACTGTTGATGCCTATAACGGAACTGTGACTTTGTATCAATGGGATGAAAAGGATCCAGTCCTAAAGACTTGGTCAAAGGCATTCCCTGGTGCAATTACGCCTAAGAGCGAAATCTCAAAGGATCTGCTTGAACACATCCGTTACCCAGAGGATCTGTTTAGAGTCCAGCGCGATATTTTAAGTTCGTATCACGTTAAGACAGCAGCAGCCTTCTACGGTGGACAAGATTTCTGGCGCGTGCCACGTGATCCTTCAACATTTGGTGGCAATGCATCTGCTCAGCCTCCATATTATTTAACCCTGCAAATGCCAGGAGCTAAAACTCCTACATTCTCACTAACAACACCGTTTGTGCCTCGTGGAGGACGTGAAAACCTTTCTGCATTTGCAGTAGTTAACTCAGATCCAGGCCCAGATTACGGAAAGATTTCTGTTCTACAACTGCCACGTAACACAAACATTGCCGGCCCTTCACAGGTTGCCTCTAACTTTGAAGCAAAACCTGAAGTAGCAAACTCGCTGTCCTTACTACGTCGTGGTGGCTCTGACGTTGTGCTTGGTAATTTGTTGACACTTCCTGTTGGTGGCGGATTGCTCTATGTGCAGCCGGTGTATGTGAAGGCAACTTCAAATACTTCGGCCTATCCATTGCTTCAGAAGGTGCTTGTTTCCTTCGGAGACCAAATTGGATATGACGACACCCTGAAGGGCGCATTGGATCAAGTATTTGGTGGTAACTCCGGAACTACTTCTGGAAGTACAACCACAAACGGTTCCACTGGAGTTACTTCAAACTCATCTCTTGCAAACTCACTTGCTAGTGCAAAGAAGGCCTATGCCGATGGTCTAGCCGCTCTTGCTCGTGGTGATTTTGCAGAATACGACAAGGCCCAAAAGCGTTTGAAGTCAGCACTAGATGCTGCAATCAATGCGCAAAACAAAAAGTAAGAAATAAAAAGTGATGCATTAAATATTTAATACATCAGATAAAGGCCAAGTTCATGCGGGCAATCGCACGGATTTGGTCTTTATCTATTGGTACGCATAAGATTGCATAACCGACGCGGGGTGGAGCAGCTCGGTAGCTCGCTGGGCTCATAACCCAGAGGTCGTAGGTTCAAATCCTGCCCCCGCTACTAGATGGAAAAAGGCCCTCTTGCGAGGGCCTTTTTGCTTTCCTTTAATTCTTATTTGATACGAAGCGAGTTCGTAACAACCAGCACGCTGCTTGCGGCCATGGCTGCTGCTGCATAGAGCGGTGATAACAAGCCTGCCGCAGCAATCGGTATTCCGATGACGTTGTAAATCAGCGCCCAACCCATGTTCAAGCGAATGATCTTTAAGGTCTTCTTTGAAAGCTTCAGAGCTGAAATAACGCTTCCAAGTCCTGTGTTCATCAAGGTGATGTCAGCGCTGTTAATTGCAGTGTCTGTTCCAGTGCCCATAGCCATTGAAAGATCTGCAGCGGTCAGTGCTGCTGCATCATTGATTCCATCACCGATCATTAACACGGTGTGACCTTCACTCTTCATGCGTTCAACAATTTCAATCTTTGTTTCAGGCAAAGCATGTGAAACAACATGTGCTGCATCAATTCCAACAATTGTTGCAACAGATGCTGCTACCTCGCTGCTATCTCCTGTTACAAGCCACGGAGTAATGCCCATGCCTCTCAGTGCAGTAACTGTTTCTGCAGCATCACTTTTTAGTTGATCGCCGACAGCAAACACGGCCACAGCAACACCATCCCATGCAAGGACTGCAAGTGTTAAGCCAGCGGCTTGTCCTCGTTCAATCGCAGATTTAATCTCGCCATGAAACTCAGTTGAACTATGGGCAACAGCAGCCGGTGAGCCAATAAGCACAACTGGTGATTGCCCACCGATTGAAACACGACCTGCTGCACCCGCACCTGGCGTCACAGAGAAATCAGAAACGGCAAAGGTTGGGCGGGAAGGTGCTGCTTGTCCTGCATTTGCTAAGGCGTACTTTGTAATTGACAGTGCAATCGGGTGAGTATTCTGCGATTCAATTGCACCGGCAGAAGCCACAATGTTTTGAGCTGTCACAATCTCTGCAAAGGATCGACCAAGAACCGCACCTGCTGCTGTAGAAATCGTGGCTTCTTGAACAAGCATTACGCCTTCAGTAAGTGTTCCTGTCTTATCAAATAGCACCGTATCAACATTGCGAGCAACCTCTAGAACGCGTGGTTCACGCAGCACAATGCCCCGTGCTGCGCCGCGGCCAGATGCGACCAGAAGTGCAACAGGTGTTGCCAACCCAAGTGCGCATGGGCATGCGATCACTAAAACAGTGATTGCAATTGAAATTGATTTTGTAAGTGTTGAGCCCGTGAAATACCAGCCTGCAAAAGTGCCAATAGCAAGCACGGTAACGATCGGCACAAAGACTGCGCTGATGCGATCTGCCAAACGCTGGATAGGTGCCTTTGTTCCTTGGGCACTAATCACCATCGCAGTAATGCGAGCAAGCTCGGTATCACTACCAACTCGTGTAGCACGAACAATTAAGCGACCATTGTGATTTATCGAAGCACCGATCACTGCAGATCCGGGACGAACATCTACAGGCTTTGTTTCGCCTGTAAGCATTGAGTTATCAACTGCGCTCTCGCCTTTTACAACAATTCCATCCGTTGCGATGCGATCTCCAGGGCGTACTTCAAATTCATCACCAATTTGGAGCTGTTCGATCGGAACTATGAGTGGGAATCCCCCACGAACAATCGTTACCTCTTTACTACCAAGTGCTAATAAAGATGTTAGTGCGCTGCTTGCCTTTGCCTTAGCGCGAGTTTCCAAGTAACGTCCCAAAATCACAAAGAAGATAACTCCTGCTGCGACCTCGGTATACACATCACCAGCACCAGTTGCATTTGCATAAATAGACCAACCGAATGCAGCTAATGAACCCATTGAAATCAGGTTATCCATTGTTGGGTGCATGAGGTTTCTAAAGGCAGCCTTATGAATTGGGTAAGCAACAAGAAGCACAACAGGAGCGCTGAGTACGATTACCACCCACGCAGTTGCTGAATACAAAGGATGCGGCAACCCGAAGTTGTCCAATATCTGATGAACCCACATATCAACCTGGTGATGCCAGCTCATAACCATTGACAGAGCAATGGCAGGTACTGCAAAGATAAATGCAAAGAAGAATGCGCGAGCAGATTTCTTACTGTGCAACGTGACAGATTGAGCATCTACCAAAAGCGTTGCTGAATACCCTGCTTTTTCTACGATCTTGATTAAATCCTTAGGGCTCATATCTGCCGGAGCCAAAATATGAGCAGTCTCTGTCGCAAAGTTGATAGTTGCACTTACGCCTTCAACCTTGTTGAGAGCTTTTTCAACTGAGTTAACGCAGGAAGAGCAGGTCATTCCCTGAACAGAAAGAGTTACAGGCTCTAGTAGTTGGCTCATGGATTCAATCCATTTATTACAGCGTTGTGAAGTACCCCGTTTGTAGAAACTCCGCTGCCACCAAATGGACCGTTCTGCCCTGCTGTATCTGTAAATGCTCCGCCAGCTTCTCGAACAATAATGTCTAACGCTGCCATATCCCACACCGCTAGTGATGGCTCTATCGCAACATCTACAGCGCCTTCGGCAACAAGCATGTGTGACCAAAAGTCACCAATGCCACGTGTGCGCCATGCTTGAGCAAGCATTTTCTGGAAAGGCTCTAGGCGATCTCCCCAACCAACAAAATCTGAGTAAGAAATTGAGGCATCAGAGAGTTGTGCAATCTTTGACACTGAAATCTTTTTCTCATTTGATGAAGCATCAAAATTCTCGGACAAATCATCAACACTTCCTGCATTAAATCTGACAAATGCGCCAAGACCTTTAGCAGCTGACCATCGTCGTGCAAGTGCAGGCGCGCTAGCTATCCCGACTACAACTTCTTCAGCACCGACTGCATCAACATTTACGAGAGCAATCAAAGTTGCCCAAGTTGGAACTCCACGCATAAAGTTTTTTGTTCCATCAATTGGATCAATCACCCAATAGCGACCCGATGTTCCCTTGTCGCTTCCAAACTCTTCACCTACTAATCCATCTGTTGGGCGATGTGTCGCTAATGCTTCGCGAATAGCTGTCTCAACTGCGCGGTCAGCATCTGTGACTGGGGTGTTGTCAGGCTTTGTTGTGACAACTAAATCTTGGGCCTGGTAACGATCAAGTGAAATGGCATCTGCCAGATCTGCTAATGCGTGCGCAAGTGCTAGATCATCCTGCAGATCAATCAAATTCTTGTCGTTACTCATCGTGGTGTCAGTCTAATCCTCGATTACAACAGGTGCATCCTTGACCGCTAACAAGGAACGAAGGCTTGCTAGACGTGCAATGCGGTGGGCATTTGGAACCCCTTCAGGGCTTGCCCATGCATCTAATTTGCAGGAAGTTTCTGAGTGAGAACAGTTGGAAAGGCAGTTTGCAGCTACTTCAGATAAATCGCTAAAAGCATCAACAATTCGCTGGTTATCGATATGGCTGAGTCCAAATGCACGAATGCCAGGTGTGTCAATAATCCAGCCATCACTATCGACAAGAGGCAAGGCGATTGCACTAGAAGAGGTGTGTCGACCACGGCCCGTAGCCTCATTCACATCACCGGTAACTCGATCTGCTTCTGGAATAAGTGCGTTAATCAGTGTTGATTTGCCAACACCTGAGTGCCCAACTAAAACAGAGATTTTTCCTTCAAGAACTTGGTGCAGCTTTGCTAAATCTTTGGCACGTGAATCACTCTTGATTGCGGTGTGAATGATTTCAACATCAAGCTCGGCATACTCTGCAAGAAATGGCGGAACTTCGCTGATATCAGTTTTTGTAACAACAATCTTTGGGATAATTCCTTCAGTAAAGGCTGAAACTAGAAAGCGATCTATAAGACCACGACGAGGTTCTGGATTAGCTGCTGCCACAACAATTACAAGCTGATCAATATTTGCAACGATTGTGCGCTCTACTTGCGCGGCATCGTCAACTGTGCGACTCAAAGAGTTGCGGCGATCTTGCACAGCAACGATTCGGGCAAGTGATCCGTCTGAGCCCGTTACATCTCCAACAATTGAAACATTGTCACCCGTGACAACGGACTTTGGCCCAAGTTCGCGGGCACGCATTGCTGTGACGATAGTTCCTTCTTCAGTGATACAGGTTTGTCGTCCACGATCAACAGTTGTCACTAAAGCAGATATCGCATCACTATGTGATGGACGATCTTTACTTCGCGGGCGCGTGCTACGTGATGGGCGAACTCGCGCATCTGATTCATCGTATTCGCGTGGACTCATAGTAGAAGTGAGCTCCACAGCCCTGGAAAATCTGGCAAGGTCTTTCGTGTTGTAGCAATGTTTTCTACTTCGATTCCTTCAACCACTAGCCCCAATACCGCACCGGCTGTGGCCAATCGGTGATCGTCATAGGTGTGAAAAACGCCGGCATGTATAGGTGCTGGGGTTATGTGTAATGCAGTTTCTTCTTCTGTGACATTGCCACCTAGTGCGTTGATCTCACGGGTTAACGCCGCTAAACGATCAGTTTCATGCTTGCGCAAATGACCAATTCCGCGCAAATGTGAGGGCGAATCAGCAAGGGCGGCTAAAGCTGCAATAGAAGGTGTTAATTCACCAACATCATGGAGATCAACATCTATGCCATGAATTTTTCCAGTGCCAATAATTGTTAATCCATTATCTCCAAAGGAGAATTGCGCACCCATATCCGCAAGGATTGTTCGTAGTTGATCACCTGGTTGCGTGGTTTTCATCGGCCAATCAGCAATAGCGACTCGACCACCACACACTATTGCAATTGAAAGAAACGGCGCGGCATTAGAAAGGTCTGGCTCGATAACTAGATCCAAACCATGTAGTTCCCCGGGCTTAACGCTCCACGTTTGTGCAACTGAATCAACCTCTACCGTTGCTCCAAATTGGCGCAACATATCTACAGTCATTTCAATATGTGGCATTGATGGCAAGGAGCCACCTTTGTGCTGAACAATTATTCCATTAGTAAAACTTGGTGCTACTAACAGAAGAGCTGAAAGGAATTGACTTGATTCGCTGGCATCAATTGTTATTTCTCCGCCGTCAATTTTTCCGGTTCCATTTAATTTTAAGGGCAAGCTATAGCGATCTTCATGATCGATTGAAACGCCGAGCTCTTCAAGTGCCCTGATTACAGGGCCAAGAGGACGTTCATATGAACGTGGGTCGCCATCAAAGACAACCTCGCCAGTTGCAAGAGCAGCTAGTGGCGGCAAAAAGCGCATTACAGTTCCGGCATTTCCAACATCTACCCGCACTCCACCCCGCATTGGTGCCGGGGAAACAATCCATTGCAACTCTTCGTCTCCATCAACAACGGTTGTGGTCTCTTCAATCCCAATCCCCAACGCCTTTAAGCCAGCGACCATTAACTCGCTGTCGCGTGAGATGAGGGGACGGCGCAAGGTTGAAGGAGTCTTTGCCTGGGCTGCCAGAATCAAAGCTCGGTTGGTAACAGATTTGGATCCAGGAATGACAACGCTGATATCAACTGGTGTTGCGCCGCGATAAATCGCTGGCCAGTGAGCGTTGTTTGTCATCGGCTTATTCTAACCCGTGCCGATACCTGCGATACCCTTGAATTATGTGTGGTCGTTATGCGCAAACAGCCGATATGCGCGAACTAATGGAGCAGTTTGAGGTCACTGGCACATCACCGCAAAGCTCACTGCCGCTGAATTGGAATATCGCACCCACTAATCCGATTTATATTGTTCGAGCAAATGACCGCACTGGCAAAGACATAAAGAGTGAAAAAGCGTTAGCGACAGTCTCCTGGGGATTAATCGGACCTTGGTTAACAGATATGCAAGAAGCACGTGCTTCACAATCAAGAGCAATCAACGCCCGCAGCGAATCCATTCATGAGAAGCCAACATTTAGAAATGCATTTAGATCTACTCGCTGTTTGATTCCTGCTTCTGGGTATTACGAGTGGGCAACGGCTCTAGGCCAATACCGGCCAAAGCAACCTTTCTATATTTCAGCTCGTAATGGCTTGCAACTTCCCATTGCCGGAATCTGGAGTAGTTGGACAGCACCAAATGGTGAAGTAATTGAAACCGCATCGATCATCACGCAAGAAGCACAGGGCGAGCTAGAAACTATTCATAGCCGTATGCCAGTTTTTATGCCACCTGATCGTTGGGACTTATGGCTCAACCCTCGCAATACCGATGTGAATGAATTGAAATCTTTAATGGTAGTTGAGCACCCAGAATCCATCGTGATCGCTCGCCCAGTTTCAGATGCGGTGAACAGTGTGGCAAATAATGGAAAAGAGTTAACCGCTGAAACACCTTTGGGAGAGCCAGAAACCCTGTTTTAGCGATAGTGTTTTGCGCGATGTCAACAGATCTAGTTAAAGCGAACTCAGCGGATCGTGCTGCCCGCTTCGAGTCAAATTCTCAGGGCGATAACCATGCATCCTGATGAAGAGGTCCTTGGCGCTGTTGGTTTAACCGAAATGATTGTGCGTCCTGGTGACACATCAGTTGCAATCGGTATTGGTGATCTTCCGATCATCGCGCCATCACTGCTCATTAATCTGATGGAGCATGCAGCAATACTGTCGCTAGATCTATTTCTTGAACCAGAAGAGACCACTATCCCAATAAGTGTTGAATTCATTTCATTATCGCCTGCAAGTATTGGCGCTGAACTACGCGGTACATCACGCGTGATTGAAATTGAAGGAAAAGAATTAACCTTTGAATGTGAAGTCTATGAACATGATCGCCAGATTGCAGCAGCCTTGATAAAAAGATCAACGGTGGAGCGAGTATCTTTCCTCGCCCGCACCGCTGCTCTTAATCTTGTTCAGGATATAAATAAAAACTAAGCCTTCTTAGTGGCCCAGAAAATCTCTGCAATCTCATCGATCTTTGCGATCAATGAATCTGCGACTGCAACATCTTGAGTACCCTTTGTGCCTGCAGCACCTGCAAGCTTTGTTGCCTCATTAAACAATGAGTGCAACTGTGGGTATGCCTCAAAGTGTGGAGCCTTGAAGTAATCAGTCCACAGCACCCATAGGTGCTCCTTAACCTGGTGTGAACGCTCTTCCTTGATCGCCACTGAACGTGAGCGGAAATCTGCATCTGTGTTGGCTGCGTACTTTTCCATGCATGCCTTTACAGATAGTGCTTCAATCTTTGCCTGCGCTGGATCGTAAACACCACATGGAAGATCGCAGTGCGCGTAGACAGTTGTCTTTGGTGCAAACATTTTCTTCTCCCCTATTAAGCACTTATTGATGTAATGGAATTGCAGTGCTTATGGTGCGAGACTACCGCCCGTGAGCAAATTTGGCACAGTCAGGGTCGCAGGCGGCTCAATGCTTCCCGCATACCGAGATGGTGACTGGCTATTTGTTAGCTGGCTCGATTCCGCACCAGGTTTAGAGGCGGTTGGGAACTCCCTTGTTGGCAAGGTCGTTGTTGTTGAGCGCGAAGAGCGACCAGGAATCTTTCTCATTAAACGAGTGCAAAAGTTTCATGCAGGAAATTACTGGGTGCAGGGCGATAATGAAGAAAGCACTGATTCCCGCAGCTGGGGATGGATTCCGGCTAACGAAGTTGTCGGTGTTGTGTTGTTGCGAATCAAGAGAAGTAGAAAGAAAACCCCTAACGCGTAAAGGCTTCAAGCAACAACGCTTTTTGTTCATCCTCATGTAAGTGGTGACTTCCAGTTGCAGGGGACGCAGTTGCACGACGAGAAATACGACGCAAAGTCCTACTTCCAAATCCATGTCCACCATGTGCTTCTGAGGTGCGAAGTGCAATGTGTGACCAAGGACCTTGGTTTGCAGGTTCATCTTGAACCCACAGCAAGTTTGCATTTGGATGCTTGTTAGCTTCTGCAACCATTTCATCAACAGGAAGTGGATACAGCAATTCAACTCGTACTATTGCTGTTCCAGTTTCACCAAGCTTTGTTCGCTCTGCAACTAGATCATGATAAATCTTTCCTGAACAGAAAATCACACGAGAAGCATTTTGTACTGAATCATCACCAATTACTTCTTGGAAGTGACCTGTTGTGAAATCTGACAATGCAGATGCTGCAGCCTTGAGGCGAAGCATTGACTTAGGTGTAAAGACAACCAATGGACGACGTGCAGGATTCTTTACATGCCAACGAAGCAAGTGGAAGTAATTTGCTGGGCTAGCAGGTTGTGCAACAGTCATGTTCTGCTCTGCACATAGCTGCAAGAAGCGCTCAATACGCCCAGAAGAGTGATCCGGTCCTTGTCCTTCATAGCCATGTGGCAGAAGTAGTACAACGGAAGATCGCTCGCCCCACTTTTGCAGAGCGGATGAAATGAATTCATCAATAATTGTTTGAGCACCATTGGCAAAATCGCCGAACTGGCCTTCCCATAGAACTAACGCTTCTTCTCGTTCAAGGCTATATCCGTATTCAAAGCCCATAGCAGCGTATTCGCTCAGCAGTGAGTCAATAACAAAGAACTGATTTTCATCGCTTATCAGTGCGCGAAGTGGTGTCCACTCGTTGCCATTTTCTTTATCAATGATCACAGCGTGACGGTTTGAGAAGGTTCCACGACGAGCATCTTGTCCGGCAAGACGAATTGGGTGACCTTCCTTAAGCAGTGAACCAAAGGCCAACATTTCACCGGTAGACCAGTCGATCGTTCCATCATTGAGAGACTCAACTCGCTTTGCAAGTTGTGGCGTTAACTTCGGATGAACGCTAAAGCCTTCAGGAACTGCTAATTGAGTTGCAGCAATTTCTTGTGCAAGGCTTTGCGTGATTGCAGTTGAAATTAATTCAGGCTCTGGGGCAACAGGAACTTTGAAGTTTGCGTCATGATCCGGCTCGATATTGTTTACAGCTGCAAATATTGATTCGAGCTGCGCCTGGTAATCGTTTGCAATTCCTTCGGCTTCTTCTGGAGTTAAATCTCCGCGACCAACAAGTGCCTCGGTATACAAAGTACGTGCTGAACGCTTTGCATCGATCATCTTGTACATCAATGGCTGAGTAAAGCTTGGCTCGTCACCTTCGTTGTGTCCGCGACGACGGTAGCAAATCATGTCGATGATGACATCCTTGTTAAATTCTTGACGATACTCGAAAGCTAAACGGGCAACCCGAACACATGCCTCTGGATCATCGCCATTTACATGGAATACCGGAGCTTGTGTGATCTTTGCAAAATCAGTTGAGTACACAGATGTACGCGCCGCATGTGGAGATGTCGTAAATCCAACTTGGTTATTAATGACAATGTGAATTGTTCCGCCAGTGCGGTAGCCAGGAAGGCCTGCTAACTGCAGAACTTCAGCGTTAACACCTTGACCGGCAAATGATGCATCTCCGTGCATAAGAATTGGCATTACAGAGTAAGCATTCTTAACATTCATGCGGTCCTGCTTAGCACGAACAATGCCTTCTAATACTGGGTTTACAGCCTCTAAGTGAGATGGGTTAGCTGCAAGGTAAACATTTGTTGATTCACCAGCATCTGTTGTGAATACTCCTGATGTTCCGAGGTGGTACTTCACATCGCCTGAGCCTTGAACCTGGTTTTCTGTGTAGTGACCTTGGAATTCTTGGAAGATTTGACCAGCAGACTTTCCAGCAACATTTGCCAGAACATTTAGGCGGCCGCGGTGTGGCATCCCAATACACACTTCATCTAGTCCATGTTCTGCAGCAGCAGAAATCACAGCATCAAGAAGTGGAATTACAGATTCTCCACCTTCGAGTGAGAAGCGCTTTTGTCCAACAAACTTTGTGTGAAGGAAAGATTCAAATGATTCAGCACTATTGAGTTTGCGCAAGACGTGAAGCTGCTCATCGCGAGGTAATTTGGCATATCCAACTTCAACTCGGCTTTGAATCCACTCGCGCTCTTCGCGATTTTGAATATACATGTACTCAACGCCAACAGAACGGCAGTATGCATCGCGCAATATGCCAAGAATCTTTCGAAGCGTCATAAATCGTTCTCCACCAAAACCGCCTGTGGCAAATTCGCGATCAAGATCCCACAGCGTCAAACCATGTGTAACAACATCTAGATCTGGATGTGAGCGCTGTATGTATTGAAGTGGGTCAACATCTGCCATCAAGTGACCAAATGTTCGGTAGGACTGAATTAACTGCTGAACACGTGCAGTCTTATTGATCTCTTCATCGCGTGAGAAAGCAAAATCTGTGGCCCATCGAATTGGCTCGTAAGGAATTCGAAGCGCGCTAAAGATTTCGTCATAGAAGTTCTCTGCACCTAACAAGTACTCGTGCATGCGGCGCAAGAAATCACCAGACTGTGCGCCTTGAATAATGCGGTGGTCATATGTGCTGGTAAGAGTAATTACCTTGCTAACAGCCATCTCTATCAGGGTTTGCTCGCTTGCGCCCTGGAACTCTGCTGGGTAATCCATTGCGCCAACACCAAGAATCAGGCCTTGGCCTTGAACCAAGCGAGGCACAGAGTGAACTGTTCCGATAGTTCCTGGATTGGTGATCGACATTGTGGTGCCAGCAAAATCTTCAACAGTTAGTAAGCCACCACGAGCTTTCTTAATGACAGCTTCGTATGCACTCCAGAACTGTCCAAAATCTAATTCTTCGCAGCCCTTAATTGAGGGAACTAGTAACTGGCGAGATCCATCTGCTTTAGCCAAATCAATTGCAACACCTAAGTTGATGTGCTCTGGCTTGCCAATTGCTGGCTTGCCATCTAATTCACCGAAGAATGCATTCATCTCTGGCATCGCACGAACTGCCTTGATCATTGCAAAAGCGATGATGTGAGTAAATGAAACTTTTCCACCACGACTGCGCTTCAAGTGATTATTTATCACGATGCGGTTATCGATCATTAACTTGGCTGGGATTGCTCGCACAGATGTTGCCGTTGGAACTGTTAGCGATGCTTCCATCGCTTGTACTACGCGCGCTGAAACTCCGCGGATTGGTTCAAGTGAAGATGCTGCTGGTGTAATCAAAACTGGAACTGGCTTAACAACAGGATCTGCAGGAGTTGGTTGTGGTGCTGCAGTCTCTCGAAGAACTGGTTGTTGCGGTGCAGAAAAAACAGGTGCAGGTTGTGAAACTACAGGTGCAGGTTGTGCAGCTTTTTGTTGCGCTTTTGGAACCGGAGGAACACCTTTGCTTGGTGCAGCAGATGTTGAAGGTGCGCCAGGCTTATTACTTTTAAAGTACTCGACCCATGCTGGGTCTACGGAAGAAGGATTCGCTAAATACTGCTCGTACATTTCATCGACGAGCCAATCATTTGCGCCAAAATCCTGTGCCGACACTGGCAAACTCCTTCTGCATTGATTACAGCCCTAAGCCTATCGGCAGTAACTGGCCCCCATAAGCACGATTTAACGCACATAAGGCGAGATTGGCCACATGCATTTCAGTCTCCATTTTGGTCCCATCTGGGGCAGGCTTTGCCCATGGTTTTAGCAGTGGTCACCGGTGCGAGCAGAGGCTTGGGGTTTGAAAATGCCAAGTCACTAGCGGCATTGGGCTATGACATTGTGTTGATTGCCAAAGACCCGAGCCGACTATCCCAGGCTCAGGAGTCACTCCAGCACAATCACCCCGATCAGCACTTCACAACGTATGCAGTTGATCTTGAAGAGTTGCAAGCTACCCGCAACGCAGTTGCACTGATTTCGCAGCAACATGGTGCACCTGACCTCTTGATTCTGGCTCACGGTGTGATGAGCGACAAAATGTCTAAAACTTTGAAAACAAATGATGCTGAATGGCGCCGAGTTATGGCAATCAACTTAGATTCTATTTTCACTCTTGTTAATGGATTA